>Ga0265294_10001924_pt1 | contig 27476 bp, 25 predicted proteins | sample MunlanPumphouse3_FD_192504 | JGI IMG/M metagenome (GOLD analysis project Ga0265294, IMG submission 192504) | Groundwater microbial communities from a municipal landfill in Southern Ontario, Canada - Pumphouse #3 | ecosystem: Environmental > Aquatic > Deep subsurface > Groundwater | place...
TGGCAATTAAAACACTGGCTCAGTTGATCGATTCCAAATACAATCGTATCCAGTTTACGCCCGACCTGTTGCCCGCCGACCTCATTGGTACGATGATATACAGTCAGCGTTCGGAAGAGTTTATTGTAAAACATGGTCCTGTTTTTGCCAATTTCGTATTGGCTGATGAAATAAACCGTGCACCAGCCAAAGTGCAGAGTGCTTTGCTTGAAGCCATGCAGGAACGACAAGTAACCATTGGCGAAAAAACATATATGTTGCCGCATCCTTTTTTGGTTATGGCCACGCAGAACCCTATCGAGCAAGAGGGTACGTATCCGCTTCCCGAAGCTCAGATTGATCGTTTCATGCTGAAAGTAGTAATCGGTTATCCAAACAAAGAAGAAGAGAAAAAAATCATTCGACAGAATATTTATGAACCGGCAACCATTGATCGCCCTGTAGTTACGGCTGCAGATGTGCTTAAAGCTCGGGAAGTTGTTCGGGAAGTGTATATCGATGAAAAAATTGAACATTACATTGTGGATATCGTATTCGCTACGCGTTTCCCTGAGCAGTATGGATTGCCAAACCTTAAGGAAATGATTGGTTTTGGGGCCTCTCCTCGTGGTTCTATCAATTTGGCATTGGCTGCCCGTGCTTATGCTTTTATCAAGCATCGCGGATATGTGATTCCCGAAGATATTCGTGGCGTGTGTCACGATGTGCTCCGTCATCGTATTGGGCTCACATATGAAGCCGAGGCCAACAATATGACTTCTGAAGAGATTATTAGCGAAATCTTGAATCAAGTTGAAGTTCCTTAATGTATTTTGGGTATTACCGAGGAATTGAATCAATGGAAACATCGGAACTTTTAAAGAGAGTACGCCATATCGAAATAAAAGCACGTGGTTTGTCGCAAAACATTTTTGCAGGACAGTATCATTCGGCTTTTAAGGGGCGGGGTATGATCTTTTCGGAAGTACGTGAATACCAGTATGGCGATGATGTGCGCGATATCGATTGGAAAGTGACAGCACGATATAATCGCCCTTATGTGAAGGTATACGAAGAAGAGCGGGAACTAACGGTGATGTTGATAATCGACGTATCAAGGAGCCTTACATTCGGTTCTTCTACGATGATAAAACGAGATATGGTTGCCGAAATTGCGGCCACGTTGGCGTTTTCGGCTATTCTGAATAACGATAAGATTGGCGTTATCTTTTTCTCGGAAGAGGTCGAAAAATTTATTCCTCCTCGAAAAGGGAGCAAGCATATTCTTTACATTATCAGGGAAATTTTAGGTTTTAAACCGAAAAATAAAGGGACGGAGATCAGTGTAGCCTTGCGATATCTCACTAATGCTATCAAAAAACGGTGCACCGCATTCCTTATCTCCGATTTTATCGATCCCGATGATTACAAACAATCCCTGCGAATTGCAAATCGCAAGCACGATGTAGTGGCTATTCAGGTATACGATAAACTCAGCACCAATCTAAAACCTATAGGGTTGATGAAAGTAAAAGATCCCGAGACAGAGGAGGAAACGTGGATAGACACTTCGTCGCAAAAAGTAAGAAGCGAATACTCCACATGGTGGAACAAGAGGCAGGGAGAAATGCATGATGCTTTCCGACAAAGTGGTGTTGACTATATTTCGGTTTCTACCGATGATGATTATGTAAAATCGTTGTTACAACTGTTTCAGCAAAGAAGCTAAGGAAAACGTTACGTGAAAAGTTCGACAATTACATATGTGTTAAAGAAAGCAGGGTTATTTGCCTTGATGATTATCTTATTTTCGGAATATTCAATCGCCCAAAGTGTGTCGGTAAGGGCTACGGTTGAGCCACCGCAGATTATGATAGGGCAACAGGCTTTGATTAATTTGCAGGTTATTGCACCCAAAGACAAGGCAATTCAATTTCCGGTTTACGAAAAAGAGATCGTTCCCGGTATCGAGGTAGTTGCTATGTTGAAACCCGATACGGTGATTGAAAATAATGTGATGACGCTCAATTTCAAGTATGTTGTCACTTCTTTCGATTCCACATTGTACCACATACCCGGCATTCCGGTATTTGACGGAACAGATACGATATTTTCCAATTCATTCGGTTTAAAAGTGGTTTCTCCCGTTTTAAAAGATTCCACTCTTGCCTATCTTGAAAAATTGAAATCGGGTGAAACGGATTCCATCGATTTTAATCAACTTGCACTATACGATATAAAACCGATACAAAAACCTCCTTTTGTATGGACGGATTATTTGGATATTTTATGGATCGTTTTGGGGGTATTGCTCCTTCTTGCCCTTATTGGAGCGATTGTTTATTTTATCCTTCGGAAAAAGAAAAAAGGGTATTTTTTTACACCTACGCCGGTGTTGCCTGCTCATGTTCGTGCTCTCCAAGAGTTGGATAAGATGAAAGCCGAAAAAATATGGCTGCAAGGCAGGGAAAAAGAATTTTATACACAGCTTACCGATATTCTCAGACAATATCTCTATGAACGATATGGCATGAAGGCAAAAGAAATGACATCAGGGGAGATTTTGAATGAGATGCAGAAATATGTCGAAGCCGAGTCGGTTTATGAAAATCTGAAGCAAATTTTATCGACTGCCGATTTGGTGAAATTTGCCAAGTATAAACCTTATCCCGATGAAAACGATTTGAGCTTGATAAATGCTTACTTTTTTGTGAATCAAACACGTGAACCCGATCCTCTCCCCAATGAAAAGGATGAAGAGGGCGATGAGAGTAAAAGAAAAGAGCAGTTATGACGTTTGTACATCCCAACTATTTGTATTTGTTGCTGATCCTTATACCGCTTATCGTATGGTATATCGTTCGTTTGTCGAAGATGCAGGCTTCCTTTAAGCTGGCATCTACTCAGGCGTTTGAAGGGATGAAAAAAAATTTGAGGGTGTATATGCGTCATTTGCCGTTTGCTTTGCGTGTAATCGCTATCGCTCTCATTATTATCGTAATTGCACGTCCGCAATCGGTAAGCAGTTGGGAAGAAACGAAAACGCAAGGAATAGATATCGTTTTGGCTTTGGATGTTTCGGGATCGATGTTGGCGCAAGATTTGAAACCCAATCGGTTGGAAGCTGCAAAAAAAGTGGCTGCCGAATTTATAAATACTCGAAAGAACGATAAAATAGGTTTGGTGATTTTTGCCGGAGAAAGTTTTACGCAATGTCCGTTGACAACCGATCACAAGGTTTTGTTGAATCTCTTAAACGAGGTGGATTTTGGGTTGATTGAAGACGGAACGGCTATTGGTTTGGGATTGGCAACCGCTGTAAATCGCTTAAAAGATAGTGAGTCGTCATCGAAAGTCATTATCTTGTTGACTGACGGAACAAACAATCGTGGGCAAATTGCACCTCTCACGGCGGCCGATTTGGCACGTTCGTATGGTATAAGGGTGTATACGATTGGGGTAGGGACCAAAGGAGTGGCACCAACGCCTGTGCAAACACCATTTGGGATACGTCTTCAAAATATGCCGGTAGATATCGATGAGGAAACGCTCACCGAAATTGCCTCAATGACCGGAGGAAAATATTTTCGAGCGGAAGATACCGAAGGATTGCGTCATATTTATAATGAAATTGATCAAATGGAGAAATACCTGATCAGTGTTCAGAATGTAAGTCGTAAAGAGGAGTTGTTTGTGCCTTTTGGCTTGATGGCTCTCGGATTGATTCTTATTGAGCTTATTTTACGCCGAACATGGTTGAGAACAATCCCTTAAAAAACAATGAATTGTAATTGATATGTTTCGATTTGAAAATCCGGAGTTCCTGTATTTGTTTATTGCGATGCCTTTTGTGGTGGCATTCTATATCTGGTCGAACATTAAAAAACGGAAAGACGTGGAAAAATTGGGCACACTGTCGTTGCTCAAGCAAATGATGCCCGATCTTTCGCTTAAACGATCGTATTTGAAATTTTGGTTGATTTTTGCCGCTTTGTGTGCCGGGATTTTTATGGTGGCACGACCGCAATTTGGAACCAAGCTCGAAACAGTAGAAAAAAAAGGAATAGAATTGGTGATTGCCATCGACGTTTCGAATTCTATGCTGGCACGCGATGTCGCACCTGACAGACTTACCCGTGCAAAACAAATCCTTACCCGTATCATCGATGAGAGAAAGGAAGATCAGGTTGCTCTGATTGTGTTTGCGGGTGAAGCTTTTGTTCAGATGCCCCTTACTTCAGATACGCAATCGGCAAAATTGTTTTTGAATTCCATCGATCCGGGTCTCGTGCCTGTTCAGGGAACTGCGATTGCGGATGCTATTCAATTGGGAATGAATTCTTTTTCGAGCGAAAAAAATGTAGGTAAAGCCATGATTATTATTACCGATGGCGAAGATCATGAAGGGAACGCAATGGAACTGGCGAGAAAAGCAGCCGAACAGGGAATTATGGTTAATGTGGTGGGAATCGGGACTCCGGAAGGTGCTCCCATACCCGAATCGATAAATAGCGGTAATTTCAAAACCGATAATGAAGGGAATGTGGTGGTGTCGCGTTTAAACGAACAGATGTGTAAAGAAATAGCCCAAAATGGGAAAGGCGTGTATGTAAGAGCAGATAATACTACTTCTGCCATTCGTGCTCTTAAAGCGGAATTGGATAAACTTCAGAAAAAAGAATCGACAAGTGTCGCTTATTCGGAGTACGATGAAAAATACTCGGTTTTTGCATGGATTTTGTTCGTATTATTAATCATTGAGATTCTGATTTACGATAAAAAGAACCCACTGTTTAAAAATGTTCATATTTTCAAATGAAATTGCGAATTACAAAATATAGCTTAATTTCGTTGTTGCTGATGGTTTCTTTCTCTCTTTCGGCACAAAAAGAAGTGCGTCAAAACATAAGAAAAGGGAACAAAGCATATAACGAACAAAAATACAGTGAAGCTGTCCGTTTTTATCAACAGGCGATTAAAGAAAATTCGCAGTCAAAGGAAGCTAATTTCAATCTCGGGATTGCATTCTACAAACAAAAGGAATGGGATAAGTCAATTGAACAGATGAATCGTTATTTGATGATCGAAAGAGAAGATCCCGTTGGGATGTCGGCCGCATGGCATAATATCGGGAATGCTTTTTTGCAAAAGAAAGAAGTGGAGAAGGCCATCGAGGCTTATAAAAATGCATTACGATTGAACCCCGATGATGAGGAAACACGATATAATCTGGCCGTTGCACAGAAAATGCTAAATGATCAACAAGATAAAAGCGATAACCAAGATCAAGAGAATCAGGATGATCAAAAGCAACAGCAGCAACAACAACAAGAAAATCAAAACGAACAACAGCAACCCGAAGATAAGAGAGAGAAGCGCCCGGAAAAACAGGATGCCCCGGAACAAATGTCGCGCGATAATGCACGTCAATTGCTTCAGGCAATAGAAGAAGACGAAAAAGAAACTCAAGAGAAGGTGCAGCAAATAAAAGCTCAACAACGCGAACAGAAGGCCCAAGAAAAAAGAAGACAAAATAAAGATTGGTGATAAACGAGGACAATATACACATGAAATACGTAAGGAAAAGAAAGACAGTATGTTTTTTTACTACGTTGTTTTTGACGTTGGCAATTGCCGCAAATGCGCAAGTAACCTTTCGTGCGTCTGCTCCATCTACCGTAGTAAAAGGTGAACAATTTCGACTTACCTATACGATAAATAAGGAGGGAAAAGATTTGCGGTTGCCTTCCGATATGGACGGATTTGAAATACTTTTTGGTCCTTCCGTTTCTCAGAGTTACAGTCAGCGTACGGTAAATGGGAAAACAACTTCCGAAAGTTCCTTTTCATATACCTATATTCTGGTGGCGCAAAAGGAGGGGACGTTTACTATTGGACCGGCTTCTATCAATGTCGATGGTAGCACCTATCAATCCAATGCCGTTCAAATAAAAGTTATTTCCTCCGATCAGATTCCCAAGAGCCAATCGCAGCAAGAGTCTGGTCAATCGGGGTCATCGTCTCCCACCATAAAATCTACCGATGCTTTTATTCGGGCAATTGTTTCGAAGAGCAATATCCATGAACAGGAAGGATTTACGGTTACTTTTCGACTCTACACTACACTTAATGTTGTGAATTTTGGAAAGATTGAATTTCCCGAATTTGAAGGATTTATGGTGGAAGAGATCGAACTTCCTATGAATCAGCAATTGAAGATAGAACAATACAACGGGAGGAGTTATTATACGGCGGATTTAAGAAAAACATTGCTTTTTCCGCAGCGATCGGGGAAAATTACTATTCCTTCGGGACGCATCGAAATGGTGTTTTCAGTTCCTTCGGGAAAGCGGATTACTACTTTTTTTGGATCTCAAGAAGTGTTTGTGGATGTGAAAAAAACATTGGTCACCAATCCGGTGTCGGTCAATGTTACTCCACTCCCTCCCGATAAACCCGAAAGTTTTACAGGAGCTGTCGGGACCTTTAATTTTCAGTCGAAAATCAGTACGAAAGAAGTAAAAGCCAACGAACCTGTTACCCTCACACTCGAAATATCCGGTACCGGTAATTTAAAGCTTATTCAGAACCCTGAAGTCGAATTTCCTTCCAATTTTGAGGTTTATGATCCTGTTGTAAAGAATGATTTACAGATAACAACAAACGGATTGACCGGGACACGAAAAATCGAATATCTCGCTATCCCCCGTTACGAAGGGACTTATGTGATTCCGGAAGTAGAATTTTCTTATTTCGATCTTAAGAATCGTTCCTATAAAACATTGAAATCGCCTCAATATACCATTCAGGTCGCAAAAGGCGATCCGGTTAAGACGACGGCGAGCAGCTATGTGAATCAACAGGAGGTAAAGGTAGAGGATGATATTCGTTTTCTGAAAACAGGAAAACCTACTTTTCAATCTAGAGACGATTATTTTGTAGGATCGTTGGCGTATTGGTTGTGGTATATTATTCCTCTTGGATTGTTTGTTGGATTTTGCATCATTAAACGACAGCAAGCAAAACAAAATGCAAATATTGCTCTTGTACGACATAAACGTGCAAACAAAATAGCAATCAAGCGATTGAAAGTAGCCGAAAAATATTTGAAGGAACACAAACAGGAAGAGTTTTATAGTGAGATTTTGCGTGCATTATGGGGCTATTTTAGCGATAAGTTGTCCATTCCGCTTGCCAACCTGTCGAAAGACAACATCGAAAAAGAATTAGCGAATTACAATATCGATGACGAATTGATAAGGACTTTCATGGAGATACTCGATACCTGTGAGTTTGCCCGTTATTCTCCCGTAAAATCGGATGTGGCAATGGGTAACTTGTACAATGAAGCTCTCGAAGCTATTGGTAGAATGGAAAATCAGTTAAAGTCGAAGAAGAGTAAAAAATTAAAGTGATATGGCTCGATATAAATTCTTTTTATTGCTGATGTGTGGCCTGATGGTTAGTTTGCTAACTATTGCATCGGCAGATATCTTGGATGAAGCATCCGAAGCATACAGACGAGACGATTATAAAAAAAGTATAGAATTGTATGAAAAAGTGATTGCCGAACATCTTGAAAAAGGCGAGGAATCACCCGAAATCTATTACAACCTTGGCAATGCCTATTTTCGTGATAATCAGATTGGGAAAGCTATTTTAAATTATAATAGGGCATTGCTTCTTTCGCCTGGAGATAGCGATATCCGGCATAATTTGCGTTTTGCAAATACGCGCATTGAAGATAAAATAATTCCATCCAATCGTTTTTTTCTTGCCGATTGGTTTGAAAGCGTACAAAACCTTTTCAATTCCAATACATGGGGTGTTATTGCGATTGTGTTGTTTTTTCTTTTTTTGGGTTGTATGGGTGTTTTTCTTTTTGTTCGTATTTTATGGGCGCGGAAAACGGCTTTTTATACGGGAATTGTGATTTTTGTGTTGATGATTGCGGCTAATGTGTTTGCTTTTAATCAGAAAAATGCTCGTATATACCGCAATAGTGCCGTGATAATGGCTCCGGCCGTTTCTATTCGCACATCACCTGACTCGAATAGCAAGGAGCTTTTTCAGCTTCATGAAGGGGCTACGGTTAAAATCAGGAAAATCGATGGAGATTGGTATGAAATAGAAATTGCCAATGGAAGTGTCGGATGGATTCCGAAAGATTATATCGAAATTATATAAGTAGCACATTATTATTGTCGATATTTTCATCATTTCTTCGTAATCAGAGTTGCTCGCTATAAGGAATATTTTTGATAAAATGATTGGCAATCTATAATTTTTTTCGTAAGTTTAAAGCGTGAATATTATCGTCAATTGATTCATTAATCATAAAAAATTAAAAGCCATGGCAAGAACGATTACATTTAACGAATTAAGGACATTAAAAGACAAACTCCCCGATGGAAGTATCCGCAAAATAGCTCAGGATTTGGACCTCGAAATCGAAACTGTACGGAACTATTTTGGGGGATATAATTACAAAGAGGGAAAAAGTGTAGGGATTCATATAGAACCGGGTCCGGACGGGGGAATCGTGGTATTAGATGACACTACGATTTTTGATAAAGCATTGGAGATTTTGGGATTAACCGATTATCCTGAGCCAATTGAAGAAAAAGATGTTATCTAATCAAAAAGTTGCAGAAGATTGAATATTATCTCGTATCCATAGAAGGGTGAGTTCATATTTTTCTGCCAAAAACGAACAAAATGAAAAACGAAGAAAAAGAACTAAACCAAAGAGATGAATTGGTTACGGTAGCCATTCATACGTATGAAAAAGCACAAATTCTTAAATCCATTCTCGAAGCCAATAGCATCCCTGCCGTAATTACCAGTGTAAATATCATTCAGCCTAATCCCGCAGGAAGTTATCGCGTAAAAATCAGGAAAAGCGATTTGCCTGAAGCTTTGCCTATAATAGAAAACACCGATCTTTCTTATGTCGAAAAAACCGGTGAAGAAAAAAATAGGAGTAAAGATAAAGAAATCAAGAAGGAAATTCTTGTCCCAACTGATTTTTCCGATTCATCGATGAGGGCATGTGAATTTGCATTTCGATTGGCTAAGGACTTAGGTTGCGAGATAAAACTCATGCATGTTTTTTTCTCTCCTTATTATCCCGTATCTATGCCTTTTGGTGAGTCATACGCCGTCCTTCCTCCTGATGAGGAGCTTTATCTCGATGTTAGAGAGAGGATGGAAAAGGAGATGAAAAAATGGGTAGATAAGTTGAATGAGAAAATTGCTGCCGGAGAACTTCCCGAAATTTCTTTTAATCACATTTTACAAGAGGGGTTGCCGGAGGAGGAGATTATCAATTACTCCAAAAAAATGCATCCTATGGCTATCGTGATGGGAACAAGAGGTGCTAGCCAAAAAGACATTGATCTTATTGGTAGTGTAACGGCAGAAGTAATAGATGGATGTAAAACTCCTGTTTTTGCTATTCCAGAGCTGGCGCCTCCTAAATATTTGAGTGAAATGAAAAAAGTTGGTTTTTTAACCAATTTCAGAGAAAGAGAGTTTGTTGCTTTTGATCGTATGATGGAATTTATAGGTAAATACCCCATAAAGGTTTATCTTGTTCATGTGAATAAAAAAGAAGATATGTGGAACGAGATTAAATTAGCAGGGATTCGTCATTTTTTGGAAAAAAAATATCCTTCGCTCGAAACGGATTATAAATTGATAGATAAAGTAGATGAGCCGCTAGAAGTGGTTATTGATAAATTTGTGAGAGAAAATGATATAGACATGCTTGCCATGTCAAGTTCTAGGCGAAATATTTTTGCTCGCATGTTTAATCCGGGCCTGGCAAGACGCATGCTCTTTCATTCGCAGACCCCGTTATTGGTATTAAAATAAGTTTTATAAGTATAAAGTTGGTATAAAATTAAAGAAGGCTGAAAAAGCCTTCTTTAATTTTAAGGCGATACGATAATATTGGTCCTTAATTAATCCCTAATTTTGTTTTAACCATTTTTGTTGCATCAATGGCCGAATCGCTTACGTAGACAATGGGAGAGGAAGGGGTTGCTATATCCAAAATATAGGTAAATCCATTCTCGTCACCTACCGATTTTATTGCATCTTGAATTTTTTGATTAACCGGGCCAACCAACTTTTGGTATAATTCTTGGGCTTCTTTTTGGCTGTTTTGGATATACATCTGATACCTTTCGCTAATCTGTTCCAATTGTCTTTGTTGATCTTGCTTTACTGCGTCACTGATGTTGGTACCTACTTTGCTGAATTCTTCCAGTTTGGCATTGTATTCAGTTTCTAGAGCAGAAGCATTTTTCTTGATTTCCTCCTGTTTATCGCTCAATTGTTTTTCGATATCGGGTATTTCCGGCATAGCATTAAAAATTTCTTGAGAATTGATATATGCTATTTTAGTTTCTTGTGCTGCAATGCTCATACTTAGAGGAGCTATCGCGAAAAGTAGAATAAGTAATTTTTTTGGCATCATAAATTTCTTCATTAATGTTTATTATTTCAAAACCAACAAGCAAAGGTAAATTATTTATTTTTAATATCCTAATTTCACCAAGACTTGATCGCTAATGTCAATATCAGGCGATGCAAAAATTATGGATGTTGCTGAGGCTCTATCGATTACTGCCTTATATCCGGCTGAAAAAGAAATGTCTTTTATTGCATTATAAATATCGTCTTGGATGGGTTTCATGTATGCTTCTCGACGTTTGAACAATTCTCCCTGAGGACCAAAATATTTATCGCGCAGCTGTTGAATTTCTTTTTCTTTAGCCACAATTTCATTTTCACGTTTTATTTTTTCATCCCCTTTAAGGGTGTCGATAGCAGCCTGATAGTTCTTATACATTTCTCCTGCTTCTTTTACAAGACTGTCAATTTCGTTTTGCCATTGTTGAGATACGAGTTCCAGTTCTTTATTTATATTCTCATAAGCAGGAATTTTTTTGAGAATATATTCCATATCTATCATGGCGTATTTTTGTGCGTAACTCCCCGTTGTCAGTGCAAGGAGTAGTCCAATCAATAATAAATTTTTTTTCATACGTTGTTTGGTGTTGTAATTATATGGGTTTCGATAGGTTTACTATTTTTGTTTTTGGAAATTTCTAAAATTCTTGTCCAATTATAAAGTGGAATTGACTGCCGCCATAATTCCTGCTTCCATTGATGGGATCGAAGCCATATGCCCAGTCAATACCCATTAGTCCAATCATTGGCAAGAAAATACGGGCGCCAACACCGGCTGATCGTTTTAAATCAAACGGGTTGAAATTGTTTAAATCCCGCCAAGCATTTCCTGCCTCAAGAAAAGCGATGCCATAGATGGTTGAATTTGGTTCCAGAATAAATGGATAGCGAAATTCAAGTCCAAATCGGGTATACGCCCGTGCTTGCGTAGCGATTGAGTTGTTTTCATAGCCGCGTAACGCAATATTCTCAGTAGCAAAAGAACTTGAATAACCGGTCATACCGTCGCCTCCCACGTCGAATGTTTCAAAAGGAGTCGGTTTATTTTTGTCATAATAACCCAACACACCGAATTCAGCCCTTGTTGCAATAACAGGTGTGCGTTTTACGGATAGAGAGGTAAGCGGAGTAAATGTACGCATTTTCAGTTTCCATTTGTGATATTCGTTCCATGTGTATTTTCCGGGATCATCGAAAGTCATACTTGCATAATCTTTCCCATCCCATAAGGAAAAGGGAGGCGTTGCAATTACGCTTAACGAAAATTGAGAACCTGTTCGAGTATAGATGGGATTGTCGATAGAATTTCTAGCCAATATCAAGCTCAACGTGATACTATTACTTGTGCCCGTTTGAAAAGGGAAATAGTTCCATGTCCAGTTTTTTAGTTTGTAACATTGATAGCCTAGTTCTCCTTGTATATAGAAATAGTCGTCGGGCCATTCCAAACGTTTTCCGTGTCCTATTGAAGCACCTATTATCGTGAAAAGCTGATCGGGATCATAGGCATATTCCGCCATATCCTGATAATCGTATCCACCATATCCATACCCACCATATCCGTATCCATAGCCGTAATAATAAGGATTATACATATCATAGTAGGAAGTCTGGGAATAGTAATTGGTGTTTAACCCTGTATATCTTGAATAATAAAGATTTACAGAGAAGTTATTGGGTCTTTTTCCTCCAAACCACGGCTCAATGAATGAAAACTGGTAAGATTGATAATATTTTCCATTGGTTTGAGCACTTAAAATAAGTGTTTGCCCTTCTCCCTGGGGAATGATTCCCTTATACGAGCTTGGATTTAGCAAGTTTTTTAATGAGAAATTATTCAATCGCAGACTTAATTTTCCCACTAATCCTGTAACTCCCCAACCGGCAGAAAATTCAATTTGGTCGTTTCCTTTTGAAGTTAACGGATAAGTTATATCCACTGTTCCGTCATCGAAATTGGGTTTAATGTCAGGTTGGAGATTTTCCGGATCGAAATGACCGGTTTGTGCCAATTCTCGAATGGAACGTATCAGGTCGTCTTGACTGTAAACTGCTCCGGGCTTTGTTCGAAGCTCTCTGCGGATAACATCTTCATATACGCGATCGTTTCCTTGGATGATTATACGTTTTATAGTTGCTTTTGGGCCTTCCATAACACGAAGTTCCAAATCTACAGAGTCGTTTTCTATGTTTATTTCGATTGGGTCGATATTGGAAAAAAGGTAACCGTTGTTTTTATATAGTGTAATTACCGCATCTTCATCCATCAACAAACGTTCTTGTAGCTTTTTTTGGTTATAAATATCCCCCTCTTGCATATTCAAAATTCGACTCAGATCGTACGAATTATAGATTGTATTTCCCACCCAATTGATAGAGCGAATATAGTATAAAGGGCCTTCTTCGACTTTAATTTCGATATTTACCGATTTTTCATCGTATTTGTATACGGTATCCCAAATGATTTCTGCATCCCGATAGCCTAATTCGTAATATTTTGTAATCAGATTTTTTTTGTCCGCTTCGTAATTTTCTTTTACAAACTTTTTTGTTTTAAACAGGTTAGCCAGTTTCTTTTCATTGGTTTTTTTCATTGCCCCTTTGAGTTTTTTATCGGAAACGGCTTTATTCCCTTCAATTTTTATTTGGTGAACACCCAATTTTTCTTTTTTATCGACTATTATTTCCAGAATAACCTGATTTTTATTCGATTCGTCGGGTCTTTCGATGATTGTTACTTCGGCATCACCAAATCCCTTTTCTTCAAAATACTTCTTTATGATGACTTTGGCACTGTTAATTTGGTTGGGAGTAATTTGGTTTCCCCTGACCATTCCCAATTTTTTCTCAATGTCTTCTTGTTCACCTTTTTTCATACCCACGTAACGAATATCTGAAATTCTTGGGCGGTCGGTTAATCTTATTTCCAGCCAAATGCTATCTCCTTTTATTTTGTTGGCGAGAATTTTGACATCCGAAAAAAGCCCTTGTTTCCAAAATCTTTCCACGGCGTGCGTTATCTCTTCGCCCGGCACTTGGATTCGATCCCCTTTTGATAACCCGGAAAACCCAATCAGCACAAAGCTTTGGTCTTCGTACATCGTGTTTTCGATTCCGGTGACCTTAATGTCTGCAATGATGTATTCTTTTGGTGTTGCCGTATAATTGATTACGGGTATGGTGTCGGTATTGGTTTCTGATGATGACGGCACAACCTGAGGGGCGGGTGTGGTTGTGTCGGTAGGGATGGTATCTTTAGCTGAGGCTTGTTCATCCGGAATAAGAAGTGTTGTTTGAGCTAAAGATGTGACCCTAAAAAAGGCTGAGAGAATAATTGCGAAATAAAATATCTTTTTCAACATTATTGTTTTTTTACCTTTTTCTCTTTTCGTTTAATGAGTTAAATTGTTGTTGTCGGTTTGACAATTTATTTTTCCGATTCAATCTGTTCGCTTATTTTTCCAAACCGACGTTCACGGCGTTGGTAATCAATGATGGCTGCATAGAGATCTTCTTCTCGAAAAGCAGGCCAGAAAGTGTCGGTGAAATAAAATTCGGTGTAGGCCGATTGCCATAGCAAAAAATTGCTCATGCGTTGTTCTCCTCCGGTTCTGATGACCAAATCCGGGTCGGGAATACCTTTGGTAGCCAAATAATCAGAGAAAAGTGTTTCGTTTATATCTTCTACTTTTATTTTTCCTTCTTGAACGTCTTTTATTATTTTTTTTGTTGCTTCGACAATTTCCCATTTTGATGAATAGCTCAATGCAAGTATCAATGTTAATTTGTCGCCTTTTGAGGTTTTTTCTTCACATTCTTTCAATGCTTTTTGGGTTTTCATGGGAAGTCGGGCTATATCCCCAATATTCTTTACCCTTACTTGATTTTGCACAAGATCTGCTGTTTCATGGGTGACGGCTTGTAACATTAATTCCATTAGGGCGTTGATTTCTTCTTCGGGTCGATTCCAGTTCTCGGTAGAAAAAACATAGATAGTCAGGTATTTTATATTTGCTTTTACTGCTGCTTCTACCACTTTTCTAACGGAAACCACACCCTCTTTGTGACCTTCAGCGCGCTCCAATCCATGAGCTTTTGCCCATCTCCCGTTTCCATCCATAATAATGGCAATGTGTGCCGGGACAGATGATTTATCTATTTTCTCCAATAGCGACATATTATAATGTTGAAATTGTTTTTGCTATTATTTTATGTTTAACCCTGACTCAAGCATATCTTTTTATGGATTTTAATTGATCGCCAATCTGTTTAGCCTTCCTCTCCATACATCTGTAAGTTCGGTTTGTCTTTCGGATGTTCCTCCAAATATTCGGATATAATTTTTTTCATCTACGATTATCGATGCATTGGTTCGATAATTGAAAGAAGACGGTAATGCTTGAAGCGAATCTGCCAAATGCCATGCTACTCCATTTCCTTTTTCCGAAATGTACAAAACATTTTTGTTTTCGGTTGAAGTCGTGAGCATATATATATTTTGATCATAAGGGAATAAGGTGCTTCCTTGGGTTGGCATAGGTGCCGTGTTGCCGGATGTAAAAATCGCATCGTCTTTTTCTTGAATGATCCAAATTTTGGAATTTGGTGAATCGTCGGCATTTTTTCCACCCACAAGAAACATACGTTTTCCCCAAAAAATCGTTGTGTCTTTTATGTTCGCCGTGGAAAATTGAGTGATAGGGAAATCGGTTGGAATAGCGTTCATTACGTGAAACGATGTAAAGTCGGACGTCTTTGCGAATTTTAATGTTTCTTCATCGTTTATCGTTGTCAAAATAGAATCAGTTGCAACCGATGGCAAGATGCCGTAAATTGATTTAACCTGATAAATTTCAGGGAGTTTCGTCCATAAAACGCCGTCGATTGTCTTATAGACGCTATAGGAATTATCGAGCGCGTAAATTGCTGTTGGAGTTGAAACAATACTTGAGAATTGTATAGTAGGTGGTAAACCGTTTACCTCAAGAGGAGTATTTGTTGTACCATCTGATGACACAACTCCTTTTATGTTTTGCCCCGATTTATAATAGGTGTAAAATTGATTGTTAAATGCCACAGTTTTTTGGGCATCCATTGGAAAAGGCAGATAATTGTTGGTTAATTGAGTCCATACCAATTGATGGGGATTTTGCTGATGAATGTTGAGTCTGAACTCGTATTTTTTCTTGGTTAATCCGTCCTGAGCATAAATTTCGATATATTTCAACCGACCAATATTGACGGAATCCGTGTTGTTCCAGAAATAAGTACTATCCGGATTTTGTAAATGGATTTTTACGGCTGCCGCGTATCTGAGTTCGAGAGTAAGGTATGCATTTTTCGGTTCGAAGCCATAATCCAACGAATCGCGATTATAGATAAGAGATGCACGTTGATCAATAGAAAATTCGGCATTAGCTAACGTTCCCGTCGAATCATATGCCGCAGAAAGGGTTATCCCATATATTTGGGCATCCGACGAAATGAATTCGATTTCCGTATCGTTTGTATCTAAGCACGAAGAAAATGCGATTATTCCCAATAATACGGTTAGAACGGTTAAACACCACGTAAAGTATTTTACATTCATTTGTTTCTGAAAATATTGTATACTATTTTATAGTTATGCAAAAGTAAAAAGTTTTTCTGCTTTTTCCATATCGAAATTGTTATTTAAAGAAAATTTCAAGATATTTTGTTCTTTAAATGAATTTGAATCGAATTGGGATATTGTTTTATTCTGATTCTATTTCCTTGAATATGAGGAGCCTTTGTTCCTTTGTTTAATATTTTGGTTGATATTTCGATATAGGCTTCATCCCACAAATTCTTGGCAATGAACGAAGCCAATAATTGTGCTCCTCCTTCTACAAGTACCGACCAAATATTTTTCGTATATAAATGTTTTATTATTTGTGTGTTAGTATCTGAGGAAAAGTCAATCACGATAGGTTTTACATTTTCTTTTTTTATGTGATAATCGGGATTTTCGGTAAAAACGATGGTTTTTGCATCGTTGTTAAAGATTTGGGCATGAGAGGGAATCATGTTCCTTTTGTCTATTGTTATTCGAACAGGGTTTTTGCCAAACCATTTCCGAGCTGTTAATTTGGGATTATCCATAAGTACCGTATTGGTACCTACCATAATCCCCTGTACATGCGTTCTGAGTTTATGAATAATAATCTCTGTGATTTCGTTTGATATTTTTGCAGGAGCATTTTTAGTGAATAAAGAACGTTCATGGTCGATAAATCCATCGTTACTTTGTGCCCATTTCAAGATGATATAGGGCCTTTTGTAAAGATGATTGACAAAAAAAACACGATTCAATTCTTTTGCTTCATTATTTAGTACTCCTTCTGTTACTTCAATCCCTGCATCCCGCATCATTTGAACACCTTTCCCTGATACTTTTGGATTAGGATCCCTCGTGGCAACCACCACACGGGGTATTTTTTTTGAAATGATAAGTTCAGTACACGGGGGTGTTTTACCATAGTGGGTGCATGGTTCGAGAGAAACATAAAGAGTGGATTCTTGTAATAGCGATGAGTTTTTGACGGAATTTATCGCGTTTGCTTCCGCATGAGGTTCTCCGAATTTTTTATGATACCCTTCTCCTACGATTTGCCCGTCATGGACAATAACGGCTCCCACCATTGGATTGGAATTTACGTAACCTTTACCTTTGCCCGCAAGTTGTAAGCAGCGATACATATATTTTTCGTCTGTTGTCATTTTTTTTATCTTTGCGGCATATGATAAACGATCCGATTGTCTACTTGCGAAACGAATTATTCGGTTTCTATGCTTCAGAAGAGATAAAAAGACTTACCCATCTCATTCTGAATGAAGTATGTGGTTTATCGTTGCCTGATATTGCAACATGCAAATTTAGCGATTTATCGGATGCTCAACGCAAGAAAATTCAAGATATTGCTTCTAGGTTAAAAAAATATGAGCCTTTGCAATATATTTTTGGCAAAACGGAGTTTTTTGGAATGGAATTCGAAATCAACCCTTCTGTGTTGATTCCACGTCCGGAGACTGAAGAACTGGTAGAATGGATACTTTTGGAAAACGATTCGATAAATCCTCGAATACTGGATATTGGTACAGGTAGTGGGTGTATCGCAATTGTATTGTCTAAGAAAATTCTTGGTGCTGAAGTTCATGCGTGGGATGTTTCATCGGAAGCTTTGAGTGTGGCCAAATTGAATGCTGAAAAAAATGCGGTTGAAATTTTTTTTCGGCAAGTGGATATTATGCAAATTTTTCCTGCTGATATAGTGTTTGACATTATTGTAAGCAATCCCCCGTATGTAGCGGAAAATGAAAAGCAAGAGATGGAAAAGAATGTTCTTGATTTTGAACCACCTGAAGCATTATTTGTTTCGGATGATTTTCCGTTGGTTTTTTATGATCGTATAGCTGATATTGCTTTACAGAAATTGAAAAAGAAAGGGAAATTATATTTCGAGATCAATCGCCTTTATGGTAGGGAAATTGTTGAAATGCTTAAAAATAAAGGGTTTTCCCAAGTGGAATTAAAAAAAGACATTTCGGGGAATGATCGGATGATTAGGGCAAGGAAATAAAGGAAATAAAGGAAATGAACAAAGACGCACCTCGACAGATATCGGAAGAAAAAGCTTTTGTCCTTATGGCAACTTTGTGTGCTAAGCGTGAGTATTGTACATTGGACATCCGAAAAAAACTAAGCCGTTACCTTTTGGATGATAATGTTATCGATAAAATTATCGATCGGTTAAAAGCTGAAAAGTATATTGACGAGGCACGTTATTGCCACAGTTTTATCAATGATAAATTGCGATTCGATAAATGGGGACGTAAGAAAATAGAATTTACTTTAAGACAAAAACAAATCCCTTTAGAGCTTATTTCTAATGCTTTGTTGGAATTTCCCGATGAAATGTTCAACGAATCGCTTGAAACGTTACTCAGAAACAAACTCAAAACCATAAAATCAGATTCCAACAAAGAGAAGCGTTTCAAATTGATTCGATTTGCAATTGGGCGAGGGTTTCTTATGGATGAAACGCTAGCATGTGTAGAAAGAATTTTATCGAGCAAATGAAATTCTCTGAGATTATACGCGAATTTTCTCATCTTTTCTTTCCAAATTGCTGTATTATTTGTGGAGCAAAATTACTTCCTTCAGAGGAAAGTGTTTGTCTGAAATGTTTGTACAAACTACCTAAAACAAATGATTTTAAGGAAGTTGGCAATGGCATAGAAACCTTGTTGGCCGGTCGTTTCCCTTTTGAACGTGCAGCATCGTTTTGTGAATTCTCGAAAGGAGGAATGTTTCAATCCATAATACATCACATTAAATATAGTCATAGAGAGAAACTGGGAATTGCTATGGGGCGATTGTATGGGAAAGATCTTTTGGGGAGTGATTTCATTTGCTCGATTGATGTGATTGTTCCTGTTCCTCTTCATTCAAAGAAACAAAGAGAGAGAGGGTACAATCAATCCGAAAGGATTGCGGAAGGATTTTCCGAAGTTACCGCTATTCCGATATCACGTAACAATTTGGTTCGAATCGTTTACAATCCCACTCAAACCGGACTCGGCAAAACTCAACGGTGGGAAAACGTAAAAAATATTTTCAAGGTGGTAAATCCATCGGAATTTGCCCACAAGCATATTCTTTTAATCGACGATGTTGTAACAACCGGTTCTACCCTTGAAGCTTGTGCGATTGCTCTCAGTAAATGTTCCAATATAAAAATAAGTGTTGCAACTTTGGCTAAAGTATTATGACTACGAGTTGAATGTGGAAGGCTAAGTTCAACTAAGAAGTGCAACTTTTTTATTAAAAAACCTCCCCGGTTTCTTTAAAATTACTATTTTCGCATGTTATTCTATATAAAAAGCGAATGATATGAAAACGATAGAACAATTAACTGCCGAAAAACTTCTTAAAATAAAAGCCGTAAAACTTCAACCTTCCAATCCGTTTACTTGGGCATCGGGTTGGAAATCTCCCATATATTGCGACAATAGAAAATTGATGTCATATCCTGCTGTTCGAAATTTCATTAAAGTTGAATTTGCCCGGATTATCCTCGAAAAGTATCCACACACCGAGGCCATTGCAGGTGTTGCCACAGGTGCTATTGCTCCGGCTGCATTGGTGGCCGATACGTTGGGGTTGCCGTTTGTCTACATTCGGTCTACGCCCAAGGATCACGGGTTGGAAAATCTTATTGAAGGTGATCTCAAACCAAAACAAAAAGTAGTGGTAATTGAGGATCTTGTTTCTACGGGTCAAAGTAGTTTGAGGGCTGTCGATGCTATTCGTCGTAATGGTTCCGAGGTGTTGGGTTTGCTTGCAATTTTTACTTATAATTTTCCTGTTGCTCATGAGAATATGAATAAGGTTCATGTTGAACTTACGGCACTTTGTAATTATGATGCTGTTTTGGAAGAGGCATTGCGTACCGATTATATTGACGAATTGGAGTTGAAAATACTCCAAGATTGGCGAAAAGATCCTGAAAACTGGAATAAGAAAATGAACAGAACAAAAAATGACGGAATTTGTAAGTGAGGTAAAAACCATATTACACAGTAATGCAGATATATATCGGGTGCTTTCCGATATGGGTAAATTGAACTTGGTCAAGGATCAGATTCAGAGTGATAAAATAGAAGAATTTACATTTAATAGAGACAGCTGCTCGTTTAGGGTAAATCCGATTGGTGAAGTTAAATTCGATGTGGTGGAGCGTCAACCAAACAAATTGGTCAAATTTAAATCGGAAAATTTACCTTTTGATGTTTTTTTATGGATTCAGCTGGTGTCTAAAGGAGAGAAAGACACGAAAATGCGATTGATTGTTCGTGCCGACTTAAATTCTTTCCTTAAACCGATGATTTCCCGCCCTATGAAAGAGGCTTTGGATAAAATAGCCGATGTGCTAACACAGTTGCCTTACGATAGTATATAATATAAAACTATCATATTATTTGAGAAGTGGATTGAAAAATTTAAGGAGGCAAAAATTCATTTTGCCTCCTTAAATTCTTGAGAGAAGTTTATTCCAATTCTTTGATTTTAATATTTCGGAACCACACTTCATCTCCGTGATCCTGAAGGAGGATATGCCCTTCTTTGGCATTTCCGAAATTAGGCCAGTCTTTATATTTGCTATAAGCAACCAATGCATTCCACATTGGATTGTTCCTTTCGTATTCCAACAATTTTGTTCCATTTAGCCAATGTTCAACGTGGTTTCCTTTAACCACAATCATAGCAGTGTTGAAAAATCCGTTGAAAAAGGGTTTGTTTTCAGGAGCAGGAATAAGATCGTATAGTGAGCCCAATGTTCTGTTGCCTTTCACACCCAGTTTGGCATCGGGGTGATTTTTGTCGTCCAGTATTTGAAACTCGCAACCAATTGCCGATCCTTCACCTTTGTTTAAATCGGGATCCACAAAATATTTGACACCACTATTTGCCCCTTCGGTGATTTTAAAATCTACTTTTAAGACGAAGTTTTTATATTTTTTTGTTGTGATGATGTCGCCTCCATGTGCAGATTCTTCGCCGGCTCCTTTCAGCACTTTCAAGATACCGTCTTCAATAACCCACCCTTTTTGGGGAAATCCCGTTAATCTGGCTCCACGCCAACCTTGCGTTGTTTTTCCGTCCCAAAGAAGTTTCCATCCTTCGCGTGCCTCTCTTTCGGAAATGGTGTTTGGGATGGCATTGATTTGTGAGATGCTGTTCGGATCTTCCGGAGTTTTGAATTGATCGAGATTTTCGGTCAGGATGCGGATATTCCGCCATGAAACCGTTTTCCCTTCATCTTTTGGGTTTCCAATTTGATGTACTTGCAAAGCGATGAATCCGGATTTGGTCATATCATCGATAAGATCCGCACAGGGAATACCATTCACCCACGTCCGTATGGAATTACCGATGGCTTCAATTCGCCCTTTGTTCCATTCGTTTTTCTTGAAGGCTTTTTGTGCAAGCGGGTTGTACGTTGGCGGATAGAGGCATTCGCCGCTGTCATCCGATTTAACAACTACAGCCTTCATCGTATTGTACGTTAGTGGATAAAGCCATCCTCGGCGTGCTTCGTCGTAGATGCCTCCGGTCCATGCTCGTTCGGAAGGATCTATCTCGAATTGATAACCGTGAACCCGTCCGTCACGATAGTTTTTTAAACTATTGCTTCTGAATTGTACTCCTGAATTTAATCCTTCATCTATTTTAAATTCAAATTCAAGGATAAAATTATTGTACATTTTATCGGTTGCCAAAAAAGTATTGGGCGTTCCCATTTTCGAAACTCCTACGATGGCATTATCTTGTATCTTGTATTCGGCCGTTCCGTTTAATTTTGTCCAGCCTTTCAGATTTTTGCCGTTGAACAGATTCTGCCATTGGGGTTCTTGCGCCGATGTAGCGACAGCAACTAACATAGCAATCAAAATAAATATCTGTTTTTTCATTGAACTCATATTTTTATTATTTTACATTTTATAAAATTCTTCCCAACCCTTGCGCGGGGGAACACCTGTTAAGAAAGCATCGCCAAAGGCATCGTTGGTAATACGTTTTGTTTTTCTGTCGAAAACGAGTTTCCGATTCAGTCGTTGTGCTGCCACGCCCAAACAAAATACCTGGCATAGAGGTCCGCCAATTTCAAATGGAGATCGTGTTTTTTCTTTTCCCTGACAAGCGAGCAAAAAGTTTTGAAAATGGTTGGACGGACTTTTTGGTACCGGTGGTAACTTCTTTTCCATTTCTTTTGCTTTTTCTTCAGGAATGATGGAGAGCGTTGAACCATGCGAACCACCTTTGAATGTAAGTTCTTTGCTATATATGATTTTACCGGGATTTAATTTGATGGGTTCGATTTCAAAACCGGCTACTTGCGGAATATTCGGGTCGAGTTCGGATTTGCCGTATCCTTTGGGCAATTCGGGGAGGTTGTTTACTCCGTCATACCAAGTAACCGTCACAGGAGGCATGTTGCCGCGTTTGGGGAAATTAAACCGGATGGTACTAGCCATTGGGAAGAAGTAATCGTTATGGCCTTCTAGCTTAACGGGAATGATTTCTTCCGGTAATCCCAAGTCGAGAAATTCATGAACGGTGTCAAGAATATGCGCACCCCAGTCGCCAAGTGCTCCCATGCCGAAATCGTACCAGCACCTCCATTGCCCGTAATGAAAATCTGTATTGTAATCGTGCCAGAGCAGAGCCGAAAGCCATAAATCCCAGTCTAATGTTTCGGGAATGGGTTCTGCCGGAGGAAATTTCTTGATGTTTGGGTCCCAGGAATGCCAGCGCCGTGAATTATTCATATGAGCCGTAACGGCAGTTACATCTTTAATTATCCCTGCTTCTTTCCATGCTTTAAACTGGAAATAGTTTGCTTCGGAGTGACCTTGATTACCCATCTGTGTTACGACATTAGGATGTTTTTTTGCCGCTTGTATCATCAGTTCCACTTCGTGGAAAGTTCTCGCCATGGGTTTTTCCAGATATACATGTTTACCCATGTTGATAGCCAACATGGTGGCAGGGAAACGCGAAAAATCGGGAGTAGCAATGGCGACAGCGTCAATTTCGTTGCCCATTTTGTCAAACATTTCCCTAAAATCTTTAAATCTTCTTGCCTTAGGGAATTTGGCCAAAGCTTTTTGTGTATGTTCCGCTCCAAGATCTACATCACAAAGGGCCACCACATTTGCCAACCCTGTTTTGTCGAAATCGTTAATGATGTCCCATCCTCTGTTGCCAATGCCGATATGGGCTAAGTTGATTTTCTCGTTTGAACCCATAATGCGGCTGTAGCTTGCTGCATTAGTCTTGTTTGAAATTCCGCTCAATGCTAACCCTGCGGATGCTAATGCAGTGTTTCGTAAAAATTCTCTTCGTGTTGTCATATTTATTTTATTTTAATGGTGAAATATTTTTAAAGAAATGCATTATATATCGCTATAATTAAGAAGCTATTCAAAATTCAAACCGATCTTTATGAGCCCATAATCCCAAGGCGGGATTGGAGATGAAATAAATTTTTTCACCGTCGGGTAGGGTGTTATATCCGTCTTTTAGCTCGGCGAAATGAAGGTTTTTCATCATTTCATCAATATCTGCCCATTGGAACCCCACACTTTCGATTTCTTCTTTTGATAGGTTTTCGGAATTTTTTCCGGGGCAATAAGTGATGGTAAATCGTCCTTCCGACGATCCATGGATTAGATGCGCTGCAGCACTCAAGTTATTGCGTAGTTCTTCGTTTTCGGAAACGGCTTTCAGCGTAGCCTCTGTCCCATGATAACCATATTTTCTGATAAGGCGATCAATTTCTTTGTCTTCGCCAAATTCTTTTAAAGCGGGAGCCAAAACAATGAGTTCACCACCATCAGCGATAGCCATGCGGGTGCGATAAATGGATTTATTCCCTAACCATGTGCTTTTAAATTCAGTAGGGTCGAGCCAAACAAGGACTTTTTTCAGTGGTTCTTCAACCATTTCGAAATTCACTTCAAGAGACAATTTCGCAGCTTCGTCGAATACACCCACATCGTCACCTATAAAAAGGCCGTAAGTCTGCTGTTTGCCTTCTTTGTTTATACCAACAACTGTCAGTACATAAACGATAGGCAAATGATTTGCAAAGTTTTTTGAGGCATAGTTAAACAGTTTCCTTACAGGAGTATTCGTACGCCCCATCATGCGTTCCATTCCGTAAACGGCACCTATAAAATGGCTTTTGTTGATACCTTCGATGCCCCCTGTACCGACAAAAATATTCTTGTTGTAATTGGCCATGCCGACCACTTCGTGAGGAACCACCTGGCCTATGGAAAGAATCAGGTCAAAATTGCCTTTCACCAGCAATTTATTTACCTGTGCCGGCCAGGAAAAATCAACCTTCCCTTCGGAAACTTCTTTTACATAGTAAGAAGGAACCTCTCCCAATGTGATTACATCGTGACGCCAATCGTGAACCCGAAACAAATGTCGAGGAGTTTTGCCAAACATGTGTGAAATTTGTTCATCCGTCATAGGACTGTGTGTGCCCAATGCCGGAAGCACATCTGTTAGCGCATTTCCATAATACTCCCAAGTCATTTCGGTAATTTCACCTGCTCGACTCGGTAAACGAGTATAATCGGGGGGAATAGCAAGGATTTTGTGTTTTTTGCCTAATTTGTCTAATGCTTCGAAGAGACCTTTTTTTAGATCTTCATGCGAGAGATTGTGTTGTGAAGAGCCGTTTTGATAATAGATCATTGTATCACGAAAATGAAAACTCATGACATGATGCAAAGTCATGTCACGAGTGTTTTTAAAATTATACCTGATAAGTTGAAGAAGCCGTATCTCCTCCATGCCCCGTCCAATTGGTATGGAAAAATTCGCCGCGAGGCCTGTCTATCCTTTCATATTGATGTGCACCAAAATAATCGCGTTGAGCTTGCAGCAGATTAGCGGGTAATCGCTCGCAGCGGAAACCGTCGAAGTAACATAATGCCGACGAAAGTGCAGGGATAGGGATACCATTTTCAAGTGCTGTTGAACATACGCTTCGCCAGCTTTCCTGCGCCGATTGTACAGCATCTTTGAAGAAAGGATCAAGCAGTAGATTCTCGAGAGAAGGATTCATATCAAATGCTTTTTTTATATCACCCAGAAATGCCGATCGGATAATGCATCCCCCGCGCCACATTAAAGCTATGCCGCCATAATTCAAATTCCAGTTGTATTCTTTGGCTGCCTCTCGCATCAAATCATAACCTTGTGCGTAGGAAATAATTTTTGCAGCATATAAAGCTTCTTCCAGATCGTTAATAAATTGTTGTTTGTCGCCTTTGAAATGAGGTTTTATGCCGGAAATTGCTTTTGAAGCCTTAACACGTAGATCTTTTTGAGCCGACAGACAACGAGAAAATACGGATTCGCCGATTAATGTCAACGGAATCCCAAGTTCAAGAGCAGTAATCACTGTCCATTTTCCCGTACCTTTTTGCCCGGCCGTATCCAGAATTTTTTCCACTAAAGGGGTGCCGTCAGTATCTTTAAATGCCAGGATATCGGCTGTAATTTCAATCAGGTAAGAATTAAGTTTGCCTTCATTCCATTTTTTAAACACTTCGTGCTGTTCATCAGGGGTCATATTTAACAGTTCTTTCATCAGATGATATGCCTCGTTAATGATTTGCATGTCACCATATTCAATACCGTTATGTACCATTTTTACGAAATGTCCTGCACCATCTTCACCAACCCAGTCGCAGCATGGTGTGCCGTCATCGACTTTGGCTGCCACAGCTTGGAAGATCTCTTTTACGTGAGGCCAAGCATCGGGAGAACCTCCCGGCATCATGGAGGGTCCGCGTAATGCACCTTCTTCTCCCCCTGAAACTCCTGTTCCGATATACAGCAACCCTTTACTTTCAATGTATTTGGTACGACGGCGTGTGTCCATAAAGTAACTGTTGCCCCCATCGATGATGATATCACCGGGTTCGAGCAGAGGAATTAGTTTTTCTATAAAATCATCTACCGGTTGCCCGGCTTTTACCATCAACATTACTTTGCGTGGTCGGCTTAACGATGCCACCAGTTCTTCAAGGGAATGTGTTCCGATAATATTTTTACCTTTGGCTCTCCCATTGATAAATTCATCCACCTTTGAGACTGTTCGGTTAAAAACGGCTACCGTAAAGCCTTTGCTTTCCATATTCAGCACTAGATTCTCGCCCATTACAGCGAGACCTATCAATCCGATGTCTGCTAATTTTTTCATATTCCCAATTTTTATATGGTTTATCTTTTTACTCGTGCATTTCCTTCCCAGACGTTCCAGATCATTTCCTCGTCAACAGGTTGTGCATAATCGGTAAGGAATGTTGTTGCTAGTGCACCGCTTGCCCAGGCAAATTGGATCCATTTTTCAGATGGCCATTCTCTTAAGATGCTGTATAGCAGGCCACCCACAAAACCGTCGCCTCCTCCGATGCGATCCATTACATTGATTTTTCTGGGCTTGATGACATGCCAATTGGCATTTTCATAAACAATAGCGCCCCAGAGATGTTCATTTGCACTGATAACTTCTCGCAGCGTATTGGCAAAAACCGAAACCTCGGGATAGGTTTCATGTGCATTTTTAATCATTCCTTTAAATGCATCGAGTTGATCATCGATATCTTCACCTCCCGGTTTAGGCCCTTCAATACCGAGACAAAGTTGAAAATCTTCTTCGTTCCCAATAAGAATATCCGACAACGAAGCAATTTCTTTGAAAGTAGCTGCAAGTTCGACTTCACGTCCTTTCCAGAATGAAGCCCGGTAATTCAGATCAAAAGAAATCAGTGTGCCGTGTTTTTTTGCAAAACGGGCGATCTCAAGACAAAAATTGCTTGTGTCGGGCGAAAGCGCAGCAATTAGTCCCGATAGATGAACTATTTGAACACCTTCCTGAGCAAAAATGCGCTCCAGATTGAAATCTTTCACGTGTAATGTTCTTCCAACTTCTCCCGCACGATCATTATGTACCCGAGGGCCTCTTAGTCCGAATCCGCTGTCGGCAATGTTGAATTGATGGCGATAGCCCCATGGACCTCCCTGGGGAACTTCGGGACCTTCGAAATCCATATTTCTCCGTCGAAGGTCGGCTTTAATAAATTCGGCGATCGGACTATCTTTTACGAATGTGGTCAACACTTTTACCGGAAGTCCCAGATATGACGAAATACTCGCAACATTTGTTTCGGCACTGGTAGCCTGCATTTCGAAGTGTGTACTGCAATGTACGGGTTGGGCATTCACCGGAGTAATTCGAACGCCCATACTTGTTGGAACAAGTAAAGAATAGTTGCAGCCTTTTTTTAATACTAACGACATATGATTTGTTTTTAAAGACTAAATGCATCAAAACCGCCGTCAACTACGGCAACCGTACCGGTTACAAATTTGGAAGCATCGCTTACCAAATAGTGTAATGTTCCAT
>Ga0265294_10001925_pt1 | contig 27473 bp, 26 predicted proteins | sample MunlanPumphouse3_FD_192504 | JGI IMG/M metagenome (GOLD analysis project Ga0265294, IMG submission 192504) | Groundwater microbial communities from a municipal landfill in Southern Ontario, Canada - Pumphouse #3 | ecosystem: Environmental > Aquatic > Deep subsurface > Groundwater | place...
AAAGCTTTAGCAAAAAGAGATGAATCTTCTTTGAGAACTTTTACTACTTCGTTCTTATCAAAAGTACCTTCCACCTTTATCACACCTTTTGCTAAGAGTGAATTATTTTTTAATAAAGCTTTATAGGCTCCTTCATCTACGGTAATAGAACCTGAGTGAGTGTTATTCATTATCCATCTTTCTCGTTGGCTGAGTTTTACAGTCGGATGAAAACAAGTTCCAAGACTTTCATTTTTTAAAATTCGTTCTATCACATTCTCTGTTTTTCCATTTGCAATAACACAGGTAGTCCCTCCTCTTAAAGCAATTTGGGCTGCCATAATTTTGGTTTTCATTCCGCCTGTGGAAAAAGTAGTGGTGTTGGATCCTGCATAGCTAGTGATAGTTTTATCGATGACATTTACTTCTTCTAGTAGTTTTGCATTCTTATCTTGCTTTGGATCTGAAGTATATAAACCATCAATATCAGATAGAATAATCATTAAACCTGCATCAATTTTGCTGGCTATAAGTGCACTTAATCTATCATTATCTCCAAAGGTAGTACCAATTTCAGCAGTACTAGTTGCATCATTTTCATTAAAAATTGGAATAATAGAAAGATTTATTAATTTTTCCACACTATTACGAAGATTTAAAAATGTGGTTCTATTATTAAAGTCTTTTCGGTTAACTAAAATCTGAGAACATATGATTCCTTTTTTATGAAATGAAGTATAATATTTTGACATTAATAGAGGTTGACCAATTGATGCACAAGCTTGTCTCATAGCCATGTTATTAGCTTTTGTTTTAAGACCTAGTTCTTTTGCACCCATACCAATGGCCCCAGAAGAGACTAAAAGAATTTGATATCCTTTTTGTTTTAAATTAGCAATCTGAGAGACAATATCTTCAAGTTTATCGTCATTAAGACCTTTTTCGTTGGTAAGCAAAGCTGTACCTACCTTAATTACTATTCTTTGAACATTGGAAAAATCTCTAGCCATTAGTTTTCCTTAAGTATGTAACTTTCCCCTTCTATAGGGAGTTCTTCATGGATAAATTTCTTTCCTTCTGAATAAGAAGAAACAATTTGACCACAACCTTGTAAAAGCCATTTGCTTGTCATAAGACCTTCAAGACCAACAGGTCCTCTACAATGAATCTTTCCTGTGCTAATTCCAACTTCGGCACCTAGTCCAAATCTAAAGCCATCAGCAAATCTAGTAGAACAGTTAATAAAAACATCTGCAGAATCAACTTCTTTAGCAAATCGAAGTTTATTTTTGTTATCTGCGGTTATTATTGCCTCAGTATGATGGGAAGAATGTTTTTGAATGTGATTAATTGCTTCATCGATATCTTTAACTATTTTAATTGCTACTTTTTTATCTAAGTACTCTGTATCAAAAGCATCTTCTTCAGCCACTTCGCAATCTATTATTTCTTTTACCTTTTTATCTCCATAGATTACTATGTCTTTATTTTTAACAAAAGTAGTAAGGAAAGAAGAAGCTACATCTTGATTTACAAGTATTGTCTCAACTGAATTGCATGCCGCTGGATAATTAGTTTTTGAATCATAACATATTTTGTTGGCCAAATTAACATCAGCATTATGGTCTACATATATTGTGCAAAGACCTTCACTATGACCAATTACAGGTATTTTTGTATTTTCCATAATATAGCGGACGAACTTGTTTGATCCTCTTGGAATAATTAAATCTATATCTTTCTCCATTTTCAGAATATCTTCAACATCTTGATGGGTTTCAAGTAATTGAATCCATTTACTTCCTATTTCAGAATTTTCTAAAGTTTCTTTAATTATTTTTACCAAAATTCTATTGGTACTTATTGCATCAATTCCACCTTTTAGTAAGATGGAGTTTCCACTTTTTAGGCAAAGAGACGATATTTGAACAAGAGCATCGGGTCGAGCTTCAAAAATCATACAAATTACCCCTATTGGAAAAGCAACTTTTTCCAGAAGGAGTTTTTCATCTAATAATCGTCTTGAAAGCACTTTACCAACGGGATCTTCAAGTTCTATTAGTTTATCAATTCCCTCACAAACAGATGATAGTTTTTCTTCATTAAAAACTAATCTTTTTATTAATGGGGTGTTCAAATTATTTTTTTCAGCTCTTTCCAAATCTTCTTGGTTAGATAAAAAGATTTCAGCTTTTTTTTCAATTAAAGCATTTTTTATTTGGTTAAGCATTTCATTTCTTTTTAAGCCGGAACTTCCTGAAATGTTAATTGCGCCTTCTTTAATTTCTTTTATTTTTATATTAAGTGTATTATCCATATTCTTTCCTTACCCACCTATTTTAAACCTCTAGAAAAAAACATTAAATAAGGTATAATATGCTTTAGGAGTATTTTATGGAAAAAATTGGTTTTATTGGCTGTGGAAATATGGGAAAAAGTATTGCTGAGGCAATTTCTAAAGATAAAAATTATAGAATTTCAATTTACAGTCGTAATTTTGAAAGAAACAAAGAATTTGCAAAAACAATTAAAGGTTTTGCCTATGCTACTTTAGAAGAACTTTTCGAAAACTCTGATTATATTATTCTTGCTGTAAAGCCTCAAGTACTTCCTTCTCTTTATGATGAATTAAGTAAAAAAGGAAAAAATAAAAAATGGATAAGTATTGCAGCCGGAGTTTCATTGAAGGTTCTACAAAACAAACTTAATACCAAAGATGTTGTACGTTTTATGCCAAATATTGCTGCTAAAAACCAAGCTTCGGTCACTGCTGTTGCGTTTCCTTCAGATTTAGACTCAACTATTAGGGAAACTTCTTTTAAAATTGCTAACTGTTTTGGAAAAGCTTTCATTCTTGAAGAAAAGCTATTTTCAGCCTTTATTGGGATTAGTGGATCCGGAATAGCCTTTGTATTTGAATTCTTACACGCAATGGCTTTAGGTGGAACTAGAGAAGGCCTATCTTATTCACAAAGCCTGGACATTGCAGTTTCTACCTTAAATAGTGCCTGTAGCCTTCTTGGAAACGGAGTTTCTCCTATCGATTTGATGACTAAAGTAACTAGTGCCGGTGGAACTACTATTGAAGGAATCAAAACTCTCCATGATGGTAAATTTGATTCTTGTATAATAAACGCAGTTCATAGTGCCAGTGCAAAATCAATTGAGCTTGAAAAAAAGGCTTAAAAAAGAAATTTGCTTATTCTGCCCTATTTGTTGCTATAATGGTATTTATTATAGAGGGGGTTTATGAAAAATAGAAACTACATAGGATTTTTGTGGCATGCAGTATTTTTATCTTTAACCACAACTTTTACTGAAGTTAATACTGTCATTCCTGCCCTCATTTTAAGTATTGGTGGAAGTTCTATTCATGTTGGGATTGTATCTGCCATAGTCATTGGGCTTCCTGTAGTAACAAAGTTATTTTTCTCAAGTTTCTTATCTTCACGTAAGATGAAAAAGCCATATCTTCTTCTTGGAATAAATTTGCGCATACTAGCTCTTATAAGTATAGTAGGTACTCTTATTTGGTATCAAAGTTTTAGTTTTTTTACAATAATAATTTTGCTTTATTTAGAATTGTTAATTTTCTCAGTTGGAGGAGCTTTTGCCAGTCTTCCCTATGTATATTTGCTTGGAAAATTTCAACGTAAAAATAGAATAAAATTCTTTACTAGAAGACAGATGATTTCAAGTTTGGGTATGCTACTATCAGTAATCATTGCAAGGTACATCTTATCTAGATGGGAGTATCCTACACAGTACGTAATATTGTTTTCTTTATCTGCAATTTCTTTATTTATTGCTTCCTTTGGCTTTTGGATAGTTAAGGAAAAACCTAGAGACACTGTTAAAAAAGTTCCTATTTTAGTTATTTTAAAAAATCTACCAAAGCTATTAAAAAAAGATAGAGATTTTTTTAAATTTCTTATTTATTCTAATATAATGGGAGCAGCAATTGCTTTAATTCCTTTCTACATTGGATACGCAAAAAAGATGTTAATTACAGATAGTTCTATTTTAGGTTCTGTTTTGTTTGTTCAAATAATGGGAATGTTTGTCTCTTCTTTCATTTATCCTAAAGTGATTAATACAAAAGGATTTAAGGAAATTTTACGCCTTAGGATAATTTTTCATAGTATCCTTCCTATTTTAGCAATTTTTATAGTAAAAACAGGATCCATTATTGGTTATTTGGGCATTTTCTTTCTTATAGGTTTTGCCATTAGTGCCCGAGCAGTTAGCGAAAATGCAGCTCTTATCGAACTGAGTAATGATGAAAATAGAGTAATTTACTCAGCTTTAGCGGGAACTTTGAATATTTCAATTATTGTATTTCCTTTAGTGCTAGGTTTCCTTATTTCCATTATCGGTTATCCTATAGTTTTTATTAGCTCAGCTATTATCACTTTGTTAGCTTTTCCAGTATTAAAGTCATTGAATTGTCCAATTGATGCAAAATAAAATAATTTTATTATTTAATTAGTTTTGTTCCTTTATCTTTATAAACAGCATCAAATAAATTGGATGGATCTGTTATTATTCCAGTATTTCCTGTGGATTTAACAAAATCAACCATGGCTTGAACCTTAGGAAGCATACTTCCTGGGGCAAACTGCCCTTGATTAATAAAAGTTTCTGCTTCTTCTATGTTCATAGAATCTAAAGCTTTTTGATTTGGTTTTCCAAAATTGATATAAACTTTTTCAACTGCGGTTGAAATTATAAAAAGATCAGCATTTAGTTTTTTTGCCAACAAGGCTGCGGCAAAATCTTTGTCAATTACAGCTTCTTTTCCTGTTAAAATCCCATCTTTTCCTTTTACGACTGGGATTCCTCCCCCACCGGCTGCAATAACAATAACATTATTATTAACCAAGGTTTTAATAGATTCAAACTCTATAATAGCTTTTGGTTTTGGAGAAGCAACTACTCTTCTATAACCCCTACCTGCATCTTCAACTACATTCCATTGATTTTCTTCTACTCGTTTATCGGCTTCTTCTTTACTCATGAAACTACCGATAGGTTTTGTAGGATTTTGAAAGGATGTATCATTAGGGTCAACTTCAACTTGAGTTACAATAGTTGCAACCTCTCGCTTTAATCCAATTTTTTTAAGTTCATTATCAAGGGCCATCTGAAGTTGGTAGCCAATTGCTCCTTGAGTATCAGCTACACAGCTATCCAAAGGAACTTGGTGTAAAATATGTTTACTAAACTCCGCCCTTAATAGAATAAAACCAACTTGAGGTCCATTTCCATGGGCAATTACAACTCTGTGACCCTTTTCAATTAATCTTACAATATGGGATGCAGTTTTTCTTGCTGCTTCATATTGTGCTTCAACAGAAATCTTTTTTGGGTTCTCAATCAGTGAATTTCCACCAATTGCAATTACTATTAATTTATTCTCCATAGAATCCTCTCTTAAACTCATAATAACACTTATGCAACATTTTGCAACAAAATTAACCCAATATTTTTCAATATTTATTTGTAAACTTTAAGTACATTATTTATAATAATCGATACAAAACAACTAAACGTAAAAATTATAAGTGTCCCCTATTGACGAAAGACCTCCATTTCAGCATGATATTTAAGAAGTCTTGACCGTGGAGCGGAGAGGGGGTGAGTATTAAGTATGGCATATATCAAAATTGATGATAATGAACCTTTAGAGAAATCTATCAAACGTTTTAAAAGAATGGTTGAGAAAGAGGGTATCATTCGCGAATGGAAAAAAAGAGAATACTTTGAAAAACCTTCTACAATTCTTAATAGAAAAAACAAGGCTAACGCCCGTAAACAAATGAAGAAAGTTAGAAAGATGCATGCAAATAAAGGTTTCTAAACTTTTATTTTTAATTGAGGCTGTATTTATTACAGCCTTTTTTTATTTAAAAAAACATACACTTTTTTTGACGAACTTTTTATAAAAACATACACTTTTTACGACGAACTTGTTCTAATTTTAAAATTTAAAGCAATTCCCAATAACTTTGTATTTTAAGTTATTCCATCTAAAAGGGACTAAAATGTTTGTTTTTATTTGTTAACTATTAAAGGGATGGATATTGGTTACCATTTGTTTAAATCATTTGCCTATAAAATTTAATCAATAAAATAAATAGTATATTTACTTTAATCTGGGGTTGCTAATTCCAAAATTCTTTGTAAAAATATAAACAAACATGAATGGAGGTGTGAATGTGAAAAGAACCTTAATTATCCTTTCTACGATGGTACTTATTTTTGTTCTGGTTGGTTGTAATTTTAATCCTTTTAATACGCTTACAGATGATGAATTGGAGCAAACACCTTATTTTTATGATCTTGTTGATGGAGATGGAAGTGGCACTTCATCATCCAGAACCATAGATGATAAGCATATAGTTACAATAAAAGTTGATGACTACCATGTTGAACAATCCTTTTCTATTGGGATTTTAGCGCCAGGCGAATATGTATTGAAAGGAATAACATATATGGCGGGTACTAATCGTACAAATACAGTTAATCTTACTATTGAATAGTTTTTCTTGTATATAACTGGAAAAAAAAGAACAATACTGAATGGAAACACTCTCTAATTTCATCGATAGCCACTTATTATTCTTTACCACTTATCCTTTTTTCTTACTTTAACTATTTCAAATTTTTCAATTCTTATATATTCTTGCTTTTATGAATAATAAACTTAATGTTGAGCAAAAAAAACAAATCTTATTGGCTATTTTTATTGGATCTTTAGTACTTGTAAATACAATTGGATCTAAAATCACTAGTATTTTAGGTGTTCGAGTTTCTGTGGGTATTTTCTTTTTACCTGTTCTTTTTGTTATAACTGATATAATAGGAGAAGTCTTTGGTCGAAAAGAAGGCTTATTTTTTGTAAAAATTGCCATTGGGTACCTAATTGCCATGTTAGCTTTGGTTTTTTTATGTATTAAAATCAAACCAGATGCAAGTTATCATTTTCAAAAAGAATATGAAGTTATATTTTCCTCCAGTCTAAGAATGACCTTTGCCAGTATTGTTAGCTTTATAATTAGTCAAAATTTTGATGTTCTAGCCTTTGATTTTATAAAAAAAATTACACAAGGAAAAATGCTTTGGTTAAGAAATAATGTATCAACTATTATAAGCCAGTTTATTGATACAACAATATTCATGTTTGTTGCCTTTTATCACATGACACCTACTTTTACTACCTTGTATATTTTCTCTCTGATTTTCCCTTATTGGGTCTTTAAAATAATTTTGGCTCTTCTTGATACCCCCATATGCTATCTTGGAGTAAAATGGTTTAATGAAAAGAAAGATAAATAATAAAATATCCCTTGAAATTCTTTCCTTCTTAATAGAAAATGATTAGATTAAAGTATGAAATTGTTGAAACTATCAATTTTATAAGAAACTAATTAATTAAGGACAAAACGTGAACAATACAGAACAAACTACAGAAATCAAAAATAACGAAAGGCCTAAACTAGCTGTTAAGAATAACACTATTTATCTTCTTCCAATAAGAAACGGTGTTATTTTTCCTGGCGTCTATACTCCTTTGACAATAACAAATAAAGCTGATATTGAGATAATAAATCAAGCACAAAGCCAAAAAGGAATTGGCCTTATTTTACTTAAAGAAAAAACTCCAGGGGAAGTTGAAAAAGAAATTACACCAATTGAAGGAATCTTAGATGATTCAAATGAAGAATCTTTTATTTCTCAAGTTCAAAAGATTTTTAACATTTCTATGGATGAATACAAAAACTATTCAAAGAATTATCCCTATCAACAAAGATATTATCACATAGGAAGTTATGCTAGAATTATCAAAACACTTTCTCTACCAGACGGAAGTATTAGCCTTTATCTAAACGTAATTAACCGTTTTTCAGTAAAGCAGTTTTTTTCTAATGGTAAATTCTTAATTGCAAATGTTGATTTTCTTGAAGATGATTATAGCAACATGGATCTTACAACTCAGGAAGCCTATAAAAAAATCCTTCTTCATGAAATTTCACAAACCAGTAGTAATACAAATCTTTTTAATGAAGAAATAAGAATAAATGTAGCCAACATAAACAGTCCAGGAAGACTCTGTGACTACATTTCAAATAGCCTTGAAATCCCAAAACCTCAACAGCAAGAATTATTAGAAATAACAGATGTAAAAAAACGTATTGAGAAAGTTCTTTTCTTATTAAAAAAAGAAACCTCTATTTTAGAACTTAGAACTCAACTTGAAAATAAAATAAAAGATGAAGTGAATCAAAAACAAAAAGAATTCATTTTGAAAGAAGAACTAAAAAGTATTCAAGCTGAACTAGGAATAATTAATCCAGAAACAACAAATGGTAGAACTAGACTTGAAAAATTGGTTAAGAAATTTGAAGAAACCAAACTTAACAAAGAAGCAGAAGAAGCTATTAAGGAAACCTTTGATCGAATGTACTCAATGGACCCATTTAATCATGAGTATTCCATTTTAGAATCCTATGTTCAAACGGTTTTAGATCTTCCTTGGAACAAGTTTAGTAGAGAGACTCCCTACTCTATAACTAAATCAAGACAAATTCTCGATCATGACCATTATGGAATCAAAGATGTAAAACAAAGAATTCTAGAATTTATTGCTGTTAGGAATCTTAAAAAAGATAATAGTGGGTCTATAATCTGTCTTGAAGGACCTCCAGGAGTTGGTAAAACAAGTATTGGATTTTCCATTGCTCGAACACTTTCAAAGAAGTGTTTTAGATTCTCAGTTGGTGGTGTAAGAGACGAAGCAGAAATTAAAGGACATAGAAGAACTTATATTGGTGCAATGCCAGGTAAAATTATTCAGGGATTGAAAATTACTCAAAACATGGATCCAGTTTTCTTGATTGATGAAATTGATAAATTACAAAATTCTTCCGTCCAAGGAGATCCTGCATCAGCACTTTTAGAAGTGCTTGATCCAGAACAAAATAAAACCTTTAGAGATCATTATCTTGATATTCCTTTTGATATCTCACATATTCTTTTCATTGTCACCGCAAACGATAAGTCGAAGATTCCAAGACCTTTGTTAGACAGAATGGAAGTTATAGAAGTCTCAGGCTACACGAGTCAAGAAAAACTGCAAATTGGTAAAAATTATCTTCTTCCAAAAGCAAGAAAGAATAATGGATTAACTACAAAAAACATTTCTTTTACCACAAAGATTCTTGGAACCATTGCTGATTCCTATGCAAGAGAAGCAGGAGTAAGAAACTATGAAAAAGCAATAAATAAAATTTGTAGAAAAGTAGCTTTGGAACAAATGGAAAACCCAGAAAGTCCACAACCGATAAAAATTAATCAAAAAAATATTACCAAATATCTTGGTGACCCAATATTCCGTGAAGATGAAATAGTAAGAGCTTCAAAAGTTGGAATGTCAATCGGCCTAGCCTACACAGGTTTTGGTGGAGCAACTCTAGCCATAGAAGCAATAAAAGTTCCTGGTAAAGGGGCTTTAAAACTTACTGGTCAGCTAGGAGATGTGATGAAGGAATCTGCTGATATTGCTTATACTTACATGAAAAGTGTTAGCGAAAAATACAATATTGACAGCAAACTTTTTACTAAATACGATTTTCATGTACACTTTCCAGACGGAGCTACTCCAAAAGATGGCCCAAGTGCTGGAGGTGCAATTTGTAGTGCTTTGTTCTCACTCTTTTCAGGTAAACTAATTGATCAACAACTAACCATGACTGGAGAACTGACCTTAACAGGAAGAATAACTGAAATTGGTGGAGTTAAAGAAAAACTTTTAGCTGTTAAAAGAAATAGATTTACCAAAGTGATACTTCCATTATCAAATAAAAAAGATGTTATAAAACTTGATAAAGAAATTACAAGTGATTTAACTTTCTATTTTGTTACTGAAGTTGGCCAAGTACTTGATCTTGCTTTTGATTTAGAAGACAAAGATAATACATTAAAGGTTATTGAGATACTTGATTTTACATGTTAGCTTATATTTAAGGAAAAAAAATGGAACTACTTTCACCAGCAGGAAATTACGACAAACTTGAAGCAGCTTTTGCCTATGGAGCAGATGCTGCTTATATGGGAATGCAAAATTTTTCACTTAGAACGCGAGCTGATAATTTTGATTTATCTGAAATTAATAAAATTATTGAATTAAAAAAGAAATTTAATACTAAAATTTACTGTGCTTTAAACATTTTCTTTCATGAAGATGAACTTGATATGTTAGAAGAAAAAATTGATGCAATAAGGGCCTTCCCTTTTGATGCTTTTATAGTTTCAGATCTTGGAACTGTTGACATCCTTCAAAAGTATTTTCCTGATAGAGAACTTCACCTTTCCACTCAAGCCAATTGTTTAAATGGTAACAGCGTAAAAATCTATAAAAAATTAGGATTTAAAAGAATTATTTTAGGCCGTGAAACTCCCCTAACCGACATAAGACGAATAAAAGATGCTTGTCCTGAAATGGAAATTGAAGCCTTTGTTCATGGAGCCATGTGTATGGCCTATAGTGGAAGATGTTTTTTGTCTAGCCATTTGACCGGACGAAGTGCTAACCAAGGTGACTGTGCCCATACTTGTCGTTGGAATTATCGCTTGGCACTTCAGGAAACTGAAAGACCTGATTTATATTATCCAATACTTCAAGAAGACAAAGGACTCACAATTCTTTCCAGTAAAGATTTATGCATGATAGACCATCTAAAAGATCTTAAAGACGCTGGAGTTGACTCACTTAAAATTGAAGGACGAATGAAAAGTATTTATTACGTTGCAACCATAACAAGAGCTTACAGAAAAGCTATTGAGGCCCTTGATGATTCTTCAGTAGATATGTCTTTTTATAGAAAAGAACTTGATAACGTAAGTCATCGAGAATTTTCTACAGGTTTTTTCTATGGCCACGGTCCAATTGATGTTCCATCAAAGGCAGGTTATGAAAGAACTTATCAATTCTTGGGAATACTAAAAGAAGAAGTTAAACCTAATATTTGGTCTTTGGATATAAAAAACCAAATTTCAATTGATAAACCCATCGAATACATGGGACCGGATATTAAAATGATTTCAGATAATAATTTTAAAGTTCTTGATAAAGATTTTAAAGAAGTAGAGCATATTGACCATTGTCAAACAGCTTATATACAAACTTCTATCCCAGTGAAAAGTGGATGGATAATTCGGAGCAAAATTATTTGAAAAAGATTGTAATAATATTTATTATTCTCTCTTTAGTATCTCTTCCAGTTTTTTCAAAATTTATTGATTCATTTAGTTTCCTTGAAAACTATGAAAGTTATTCTTTATTTATTAAAGCTATTAAGAATAATGAAGCTCAACCTTTGTGTTCAAAATTGTATGAAAAGTTAGACTTTTCTTCTTCTAGTTTAATTGAAAAATCAGTTTTAGAAATTAAAACAAAATTGAATTATTCAAGATATCTAATTGAAAATAATCAAAAAAGTAAAGCTGAAATTCTTCTAAAAGAAGCAGAAATAGAAATTCAAAATATTAAAACTCACGAAATATTTTACAATTTATTAGAAGCAGAATCAAAAAGCCTATGGTATTTAATAAATCATTTTAAATATTTATCAAAAGCAGTTAAAGCCACAAATCTTACTAAAAGTAACTTCAAATCTTATTCAAATGAAATATCAGCCGTTTTACAGTATGCAAACCTTCTTCTTTATACTCCTGGAAAAGATCCTTCAGAAGCTCTTAAAATCTTTAAAACTATTGAAAATGAAAATTTACAGGTGTGGGATCTATTCTCTTTGTATAGTGGACTAGGAATATCATACTTTAAGTTAAAAAATTCAACGAAGGCCTTATTATATTTATCACAAGCAAAAAATATTTATGTGGGTGATGAGTTGATAAATAAAACCTTGTTAAAGTTAAAATAGGAGGAAAAAGTGCTTATCATTTCAATAATAATTTTTATTTTTAGCATAATCTGTATGATTGTAACTTTCTCAAACAAAAAAGAACTTGAAAAAATTAACAAAATCCCAATCTTACATGAAGGTGAGAAAGTTTCAATTTGCATTCCTGCTAGAAACGAAGAAACAAAAATTAAAACTTGTCTTGAAGGGATGTTAAATCAATCCTACACCAACAATGAAATTCTTGTGCTAGATGATAATTCTACTGATAAAACTTGGGATATTATTACCAAAATGGCCTCAATTCACCCCCAAATAAAACCTATTAAAGGGAAGATTTTAAAAAAAGGTTGGAAAGGAAAGCAATTTGCTATGGAACAATTACTTGAAAAATCAACAGGTTTTTATATTTTGTTTACTGATGCAGATACTAAACACAAAGAAAATAGCATTGCAAAGGGTGTGTCCATACTAAAAAATAAAAATGTTGATTTAGTTACAGGATATCCTAAAATTTCAATAACTAAATATTGGGCAGCTCTTGTTGCAAGTAACATGGTTTTTAATACAGCCCTTTTCCTTCCATTATTTCTTCAAAGTAAATTAAAATTTAAAGGACTAGCTATGGCCTTCGGTCCTTACATGCTTTTAAAAAAATCATCCTTATTAGAAATTGACGGCTTTAACAATTTTAAAAATATAGTGACAGATGATGTTGCCTTAAGCCGTACATTAAAGAAAAAGAAATTTAAACAAATATTTATCGATTTAAAAGATGAAGAAGAATGCAACATGTACGAAAATTTTCCTCAAGCCTTTAAAAGTATTAGTAGAAGTATTACAGGCGTTATTAACCCTATATGGTTTCCTCTACTATTAGTGGCAATGGGACTTTTATTAATTAGTGCTTTTAGTATTCCCCTTGCAATTATTTTAATTTTACAACAAGGTTCTTTTTCAATAGAAAGTCTATTTTTTTTAGTCGGAGGATTAGTATTGTACTTTTCCTGGTACACAATGTGTCGTTTCCATGACTTCTCCAAGGCCGTTTCAAAAAGCCAGCCTCTTGCCTTCATTATGGTTATATTTTTATATCTATTTAGTTTTTCCATTACGGTTTTTGGGGTAAAATCCTATTGGAAAGATCGTCAAATTTAGTAAAATGGCTAAAATTTGCCTTTAATAGTCTAATTTTTAATATTTTTAGCTATTTTTATTCATTTTTTTTTGTTTTAGGCTTGCACAATGCTATTTTTATGCTAAAATTAGTTCATATATGAATATGGAGGATAATTATGGGAAATCATGACAATTTAGTGGAACAGTTTCAAGTTTATCTAGCAGAGAATGAGAAATTTGAAACCAAGGGTGTAAAAGCTTCTGCAGCAAGAGCAAGAAAAGCACTTGCCGAAATTTCAAAACTTTGTAAAGAAAGAAGAAAAGAGATTCAGGAAGCCAAGAACGCTCTTAACTAGTTTCTTATTTTTTTCGATAAAAAAAAACCAGCCTCACAGCTGGTTTTTTTATGCTTTTTTTTACTTTTCTTCTAAGTGAATTTTTCTTTCTGGATTTCTTGCTTCCTGCCTAAAAAAAACAGATGTAAATCCAATAATACAAATTAATTCACTATCAGTATCTTCAGCTAATTTAGCACTTAAACTTTTTATTTCATCCTTAAATCCTTGAAATTTTACTTTTACTAACTCATGATCAGTCAAAGCACTATCTAATGCTGAAATTACACTTTCACTCAACCCACTTTTACCAACCATTACAATGGGACTTAAAGGCTGAGCTAAAGACCTCAAATAACTTCTGGTTTTACTATTCATTTATTAATTCCTTATATTTGTCAAAAACCTTAAAACGTTGAATCTTTTTCGTACTGGTCATTTCCATAGGTTCATCGACAACTACAACTTTCCTGATTTTCTTATAAGAAATCAAGTCCTTGTCCACCTCATCTACTAAAGAATTAATATATTTATCAAGACCCTTTTTATCATCTTGGTATTTTTTTATACAACTCTCCGAAGGATAAATAATTGCACAAATTGCTTCGCTCTTAGTTTTCTTATCAACAACATATCCAGCAACGCAAATCTGCTCAATATCATTATACAACTGAAAATGATCTTCTACTTCTTCAGGGAAAACATTCTTTCCACCAGCTGTAACAATTATATTTTTCTTTCTTCCTGTAAGATAGACGTAGTTTTTGGCATCAATATGACCAACGTCTCCAGTATTAAGCCATCCTTCTCTATTAATTATTTCATCCGTTGCTTCTTGATTCTTATAATATCCTTTCATAACATTCGGTCCTCGAACGTAAAGAACTCCATTTCCCTCAGAATCAGGATCAACAACTTTCATTTCAATACCAGGACTAATCTTTCCAATACTAGTTTCTTCATAGGCAAAAATTGGGTTTAAGGTATCAATTGGACTAGTTTCTGTAAGTCCATACCCCTGAACAAAATCAATTCCAAGTTCATTAAAATGCTTAAAGGTTGAAGACGGAAGTGGACCTCCTCCACAAATACAAATTCTATTATTCTCAAGAGCAATTTGCTTTAATAAAAATCCAAACATTCTCTTTCCCGGATTAACATGAAAAACTTTCTTAATAAATCCAGAAATTCCCATCAACATTCTAACTAAACCATAAACAAAAATGCCCTTTTCCCGAACACCATGTAATAATCCAGCTATAAGTTTGTTAAACAACATTGGAACACCAAGGAACATCGTTACTTTAGAATCTCTCATTTCTTTAAAAATTTGACTTATGATTAATTTCTTTCCAAAAACACAAGCGGCCCCGACACTTAAACTTTCAATGAAAACCGCTAGCATCGTATAAGCATGATGTATAGGAAGAATGGCATAAAAAATATCGGTTGGAAAAATATTCATGTTGCCTTGAGCCAAATAGCAATCAGAAACAAAATTCTCATGGGTAAGTTGTACTCCCTTTGGTGTACCTGTAGTACCACTGGTAAATAGAATTGCTGCAACCTCATCTGCCTTTGGAAGTTCAATTTTTTGGTCTTGCTTCTCTTGTTTATTAAGGATGTAATTTTTCTCAGCACTTTTTTCAAGGCTTACCTTGGCAATAGCCTCTGGAATGTCTAATTTATTAATTTTCTCTTCATCAGCAAAAAGAAATTTAACATCAGCAAATTGCATAAGTTTTGAAATTTCTTCACAAGACAAAGAATAATCAATTGGAACTATAACTGCACCTGCAAACAAAGTTCCCAGATAAGCAAACCCCCATTCTGGACTATTTTTTCCAGTAAGACCAACCTTATCTCCATGTTTTATACCAGATTTTATAAGGAAATTAGCTACTCTCTTAACGATTTTATTTACATCCATATAGTCATATACATCATGATCAGGAGTATATGCTTCAAAGCATTTATTGCTTGGATACCGTATTGTTGAAATTTCAAACATCTCAACAAGAGTTGGCCATTCGCCTTCAAAATTCTTTCCTCGATAGCTATCGAGAAAATCCCAAGGTTTTGGATTATGCTTTACTTTCATATATCACCCCCCCTTTTAAATTTTTCATTTTACAATTTATTGTATTATACTTAAAATAATGAGGCAAGCAGTTTATTGACATTTTTTTCAAATTTGTATTTAAAAAAAATAATATGGACAATTTCTTGCTTTAAAGCTAAAGTAGATTCTATGAAATTTACAACGTTTAATCAGGTTATTGACTTTATGGAAAGTTTTACAAATCTGGAAAGACAAACTGACCATTACAATACCCGTACCTATAGACTTGACAGGGTCCAAACCATACTTCAATTGCTAGGAAACCCTCAAAATAGCTATAAAATTCTTCATGTTGCAGGAACCAAAGGTAAAGGATCCACAGCTTCATTTTTAGCAGATGGACTCGCTTCTCTTGGATTTAAAACTGGAAAATTTCTTTCTCCTCATATTACCGACTATAGAGAAAGGTTTTCTTTAAATAATCGTTTTTTTGATGACGATCTTTTAATAGAAACAGGAAATGAACTTTCATCAAAATTTGAAGGATTCCACTTTTCCAAAGAACAAGGGAATGAAGGGCCAACTAGTTTTGAACTTTATACCTGTTTTGCTTTTCTTCTATTCAAAAATGCGCATTGTCAATGGGCGGTCATTGAAACGGGGCTTGGAGGACGTTTAGATGCTACAAATGTAGTAGAACCTGAAGCAGTTTTTCTTTGTCCGATTGAAAAAGAACATACAAAAATACTTGGAACTACAATTCATGCAATTGCCACAGAAAAATCCAAAATAATTAAAAAAAATAAACCTGTTTTTATTTCTAAACAACCAAAAGAAGCTTTGGACGTTTTCCTGGAAGAAGCAAAAAATTGCTCCAGCCCAGTTTATTACCTCCCAGATTATACAAATAATATTAGTCAAAGTTTGTTAAATGAAGATGGAAAGATTTTTCAAAATGTCATAATTGAATTCAAAGACGGATATAAAACTCATTTAAATCTTTTGATGCTTTCAGAAGTTCAGGGTAATAACGCAGCTCTTGCACTTTTAGGTTTAAAAACTTTAAATCTCTTTAAGGAGGGAATAACTGAAGAAAGTATGAACAAAACTACTCTCCCCGGTAGATTTGAAAAACTTGAATACAAAAGGCCGGTGTATATTGATGGAGCCCATACTCCCTCTTCAATGTTCTCAACTTTAGATACTTTCTGTAATCTTTTTCCTTCCAATAACAAAATCATAGTATACTCAAATGTAGAAGGAAAGAATTATCAAGAAATGATTCAAATGGTATTGGATAAATTTGACCAAATAATAATTACTCGCCCTGGAACTTTTAAAAAAAGCGATATACAAATTCTTTATGATTATTTTGTTCAAAATAAGAAAATAAATCAAAAAGTATACCTTTGTCCCGAAGTACAAGAAGCCCTAAAGCAAATCGAGAAGCTTTCTATAGACAATAATACTTCAGTATTGGTTACTGGTTCTTTTTATCTAGCAGGAATATTTAAGGAAGCAATATGTCGTTAAACTGGAAAGAAATTGAACTCGTTCTAAGCGAATTGCCTTTGAAAGATTCAAGGATTGTTTCTCTTAGTCAAAATTCTTTTCATGGTTTAACTTGGATACTATTTCATCCAAATGAAGGGCAATATGCTATTTACACAGAAACCGGAACAATGGATTCAAGAATACACAAAACTTCTTTATCTAGAGCTAAACAGAAGCTACCAAAGCTACAAAGATTTATCCAATTTACCAGAAAAAATCTTGAAAGTGGTATAATTACTGAAGTTACTCAAGCACAAAGTGACAGACTTGTTTGTCTTGAAGTGAGATTTCATAATGAACAAAAAAAAGTCTTTCTTAGATTTTATAGTGGACCTTCTGCAAATATTATCATTACTGATTCAAATAATAAAATTCTTGAATTACAGTATAGAAGACCCAATCGAGATGAGGTTTCTGGAAAAACTTTAAACCTTGAACCAAAAACAATTAATACTTCAACAAAAGAATTTACAATCCGCCCTCGAATTGAGGGAAGTTTTAACGACCAACTTGAATTGCAATATAATGAAAAAAACCTTGAAACAAAGATTGAAACCTTAAAGAAGCTAGTGAATGATCATAAAATCAAGGAAATGTTAAAAAGAGAGAAAAATATACAATCTCTTTCTAAAAGAAAAAAAGAAAATGAAGATTATCAAAATTTTAAAGAAATGGGAGATATTTTAAGTTCAAATTTTCATCTTCTAAAAAATAATGCTTCAAGTATTACTTTAAAGGACTTTGATTCTAAGGAGATAACCATTCTTTTAAAATCTCAGTTATCTCCTTCTCAAAATATTAACTTTTATTATGAAAAAGCAAAAAAATCTAAAAATACTTGGCTTGATGCCAGTAAAACTTTAGAAGAAGCCATAATTGGAAAAGAAAAAAGAGAAACCTACTACCAAAATCTTTTAAAAGAAAATGATGATTTAAAGGCCTTTAGTATAAAACTTTCCAAAGCTCTTAAAGAAGAAAAACCAATTCAACAAAAAGTTGAAACTCAAGTTGGCCTAATTTGTATTAGTCATGGTTTCACAATCTTAATTGGAAGAACAGCTAAAGAAAATGATTTTTTACTTCGCCATCAGACAAGAGGTAATGATTATTGGTTTCATACTCGAGATTATCCCGGTGGTTATGTATTCATTAAAAACATAAGAAATAAGTCCATTCCACTTGATACCTTGCTTGATGCAGCTAATCTTGCTGTTCTATTTTCAAAAGGAAAGAATGCTGGTAAAATAGACTTGTATTATACACAAGTTAAATATCTTAGAAGAGCAAAGAATGGTCCCTTGGGACTTGTTCTCCCAACAAATGAGAAAAATCTGTGTATTGATTTTAACAAATTAAGAGCTCAGCAACTTTTAGAAAAATAGGAATAATAAATGAATAGAACATATCACCAAGAAATTTTTTATCCAAATAAAATTAATTTCAATCAAAAAGAAACACAAAAAATACAAATTAAAGACAATTGCCTTTTTATTGTTCTTCCTCACGCAAGTTATAATTATATTCAGGATATTTTACAAATAGCTTTTAACTCTATTAAAGACTTAAATTTTGATTTAATTACCATTTTGAGTTCTCTACATCGACCTTTGTTAATAAAGGATAAAGAGTGTTATGTAGTAACTCGTCCCAGTGGAAAAATAGAAAACGAGCAGTATAGTATTCCCCTAGTTTCTCTAGAGGAAAATAAAATTTGTGTTAATGAAGATTATTTCATTGAAGAAAGTGCTCCTGAAATTATTCTCCCTTTTGTTTCACTCTATTTTAAAAACACACCAGTTTTAGAACTTTTGGCTTATGAGTATTCTTTGAAGCTTGAAAGTCTTCTAGAAAAAATTAAAACACAAAACGCAAAAAATCTCTTTATCATAATGGATAACTTCACTGAAAAAACAGGCAAAGATGTACCCGATAATGAAAAAAGTTATTATACTATAGAGGGAAAAATTTTAAATCCAACTTCAGGAATATGGCTAAAGACAGTAAAAGGAAATTGGAAGATAATAGACTCCTATAAAAAACACTACACCTACTGCTTTGCAACAAGGAAAGAATCTTAATGATAAAAGAAGAAGACATTTTCAAAAAAAATAACAATAGTTATCTAATGCTTGGAACAATGGATAAAAACCATTATTATAACAACCCTTTAACTCAAATTTCTAGTGAAAGAGAAAAATCTTTTATCTATAAAGATGGCAAAGTTGAAGAAAGAATTTTTGACATTCAAATGATTTCAAATAATCTTTGCCTTAATTTAAAAGAATTAGAAATTTCAACTGTAAGTAGCCTTGCCACCACCAATAAAAAGGATGCACTAAACAAAATTAAACTTCTTTATGATGCTTATAATGCAATTGGAAAAAAGAAATTAAACCTAAAAAATGGAATCTTGCCTTTAAGTAGAATATATTTTATTTCAGACGGAGGCGTTTTAATTATCCCAGAACAAATTCAAAGCTTGATTTTTAATCTAAGACCAGAAGGTTTTAATAATACTGATTACAATTACTGGATTTGCTCAATACATCCCCAGCATCTTAAACTTGAACTGCAGTTAGTACAATTTATGTATTTTTCTTTAACTGGGACTGGGCCCTTTTTTAGCGAACAGAGTAGAGCCTGTAATTATAGTGCAATTCCCCTTTTCTTTGGTTCCACGGACAAACAATTAGCTTCTTTTATTGATAATTCTTTGAAAATGAAAACTCTTCCAAATGAATATCAAGCATGGTTCACAAAATCAATTAATTCCTTAAATTGGATAATTCCAGAAACAGATCCTTTGAACAATATAAAAGCGGAAGAATTTATTACTAATCAAAATAATAAAATCAAAAAAAGTACCTTTATTAAAAAAAAGGGAACCCCAATAGCCATAATTTCTTTAGTGGTTATTTGTGTACTTTATTTCATAATTCATTTAATTATTGTTAAAACAGCCCCACCAAATACAAGAGGAATGTCCCCTTCTCAGATAACAGCATACTATTATCAAGCACAGAACAATCTTGACCTTGAAGGTGCCACCGATTCCTTTGTTAATGAAAAGGATTGCCCTATCAAACAAGAACTGGCTGGCCTTTTTGTTTCTTCAAAAATGAGACAGGCTTATGAAAATAAAAATACAATCATAAGTCCAGAAACTTGGTTAAATTCAGGGGATGAGGAAATTTCAAAAGATATGATTATATATGGGAACTCAGATTTAAGTATTGAAGAAAAAGGACCATTAACCATTGTCGCTACTTCTCTTCTTTGGAATGCTAATGCCTATTCAGAAGTTGATGAAGAAGATTTAATTTCACAAGAAACTCTAGATGATTTTTTAAAAGTATATATTTACCAACAAATTCAAGAATTTCAATTTATTCAGAAAAAGGACTATTATGAAATAATAAGTGTAACTAATGTTGAACCTGCAAAATTAATAGAAACAAGAGAAATACCTTTTAAAGAAGATTCCACGAATTAAGAAGTTTCTCAACCTCATCAATATTATCCGGTTCAACCCAATTTACATCACTAAAGCTTTTAAAAAAAGTTCTTTGTCTTTTTGCATAATGAATAGAATTCATTGAAATACGTTCTTTAATTTCTTTTATTTGTTCATCGCTCATATTAAGAGGATTGGCAACCTTCACTGGAACAAAAAATTCTTTATAACCAATTGCCTTCATTGCTGGCCATTCTTTTACTGCTCCAAGTTCATAAAGTTTTTTTATCTCCATTTGAAGACCTTCAGAAAACATTATTTCCACTCTTTTTCTAATTCTTTCATTTAAAACATTTCGATCTCGAATTAACCCAATTGTATGGATATCTAAGTTATTACGTAGTTCGGTCCCTAAGGCAAAAGAACTTAGTGGTTTACCAGTGGCTTCATAAATTTCCAAAGCTCGAGAAATTCGATAACTATCATTGGGATGAATTCTTAAAGCGGCAAGACTATCAATACTTTTAAGTCGTTCAAAGCTTTTTTCTAAGCCTTCATTTTCAATTTGAATTTTAATTTTATTTCTAATTTCTGAATTACTTTTGGGAGCTTTGCTTAAACCATACATGAAATGCTTGAAATAAAAAGCAGTACCTCCACTAAGAAGAGGTATTTTTCCCTTTTCCCAGATTTTTTTACAAGCATCGTCAGCTTCTTTAATAAATTCTCCGACACTAAAATCTTGCCAAGGGTCTCTAATATCCAATAGATGATGAAAAACTAATTGTCTTTCCTTCTCATCTGCTTTTGCAGAACCAATGTCAAGATGTTTGTAAATTTGAACACTATCTGTATTCACTACTTCAAAATTTCTAAAAAAGACCTTACTAATAAGGTCCGTTTTACCTACTGCAGTAGGCCCAAAGAGGAATACAACTGTTTTTTTTGATTTATTCTTCACCAACTGAATACTCAACTTCATCATTGAGAACTTTTTCTAAAACAAGAGAAACAATTTTATTTTCTCCATCTTCTGAATCTTCAATTCCCTGAGCTGATAAAAGTTCAGCTTCTTTGATGGCTACACATGTTAATTCATAAACATTCATGTCTTTATCAATAAGTTTATCTAATGGAATACTCACATTTTTCTCCTAACTATCTACTCACGGTAGTTTAAAACTATATCCAATTACTTAGCTTTTGTACAGTATAAAAGCTATTAATTTCAAAATTTCTATTTATTTTCTATAGAATCTATTTTTTTTACTCTTTCAATAATCTTTTCTACAATTTCTTCTGGAGTAAATATTTCTGTATCTATAACTAAATCCGCAAAATTTGTATCACTATTGTCAATATTATAAATTTTCAGATATCGATTACTATCACTTTCATCTCTTAAGGAAGTTTGCTTCATAATATCTTCAATATTTCCACCTTCTCTTTCAAAAACCCTCTTGGCTCTCACTTCATCGCTTGCAATCAAATAAACTTTTAAATCTGCATCTTTCAACATCCAAATTGCCAATCGACTTCCTAGAACACAATCTTTTTCACCCAAGGCCATTTCAACTTGTCTACGATCTAATTCTTTATCAATATTATCATCTTGTTTTGCCATTTCACAAAAAGTCCAAAAGTCGATTCCTTTTTCTTCAGATAAAGCTCTAAATGTAAAATTTATCAAAGGAAAATTGAGATTTTTAGCAAGTAATGATGATACAGTGGTATTTCCACATCCACTTTTTCCTGATATAGCAACTCTCATTTTGCTCCTCCTACTCTAAGTTCTTTGACTGTTCTCTAATATTCTCAAGACAGTCTTTCATTACTACAACACTTTGGCTAATTCCAACCATATTACTTTTACTTCCAATGGTGTTTATTTCCCTATTCATTTCCTGACAAATAAAATCAAATTTTTTACCAACACTTCCTGTTTCTTTGAACAACCTTTTAAATTCTGTTAAATGTGAATCCAATCTTACAAGCTCCTCATTAATCGTATATTTCATTAATAATGTAGCAACTTCTTGAAGAAATCGCCCTTCATCATATCCTTTATCTCTTAAAAGTTCATCAAAACGTTCTATCAACAACTTTTTTAACTTATCTTCAAGTTTCGTAGACATAGATTTAACAAGGTCTAAGCTTTTGGTAAATTCTAAAAGTTTTTCATTCAAATCTACTTCAGTGTTTTGCCCCTCTTTCTTTCTAGACTCATCAAATTGAGCCAAAGCCTCATCAAAAACCTCAAAGAAAACCTCTTTTGTCAAAGAGGAATCTCTATTTTCTACAAAACTTATTAATCCATCAATCTGACTAAGGTCCGAATAGTTTATTGCAATCTTTGTTTCTAAGGTTTTATTTATTAAATCAAAGGCTTCTTTATAATGCTTTAAAGCCACTTCATCAACCTTTATTTCCTGATTAGATTTTAAAGTTTTAACTTTAACATTAATTTCAACATGTCCTCGACTGCATATTTTTTTAATTCGATTATTAATCTCAGTCTCATATTCTTTAAGACTATCATTTATATTATCAAAAATTTCTAAAAAGCGGTTATTATAAGATTTTATATCAATTGATAAACTAAAATCTTCACTTTGTATCTCTTTATGGCCATAACCAGTCATACTTTTCATAAGAGCTTTCTCCTTTCTTTTATTATTATTTCATTAATTTTATGGTAATTTCCTGCTCCCATGCTAATACACAAAGAATCTTCCTGCAACGCTTGAACAAGCCAGGAAACTAGGGTTTCTTCATTATTTGTATACCAACAAAGCTTAAGATGACTTAAAGGATTTTTCAAAATATTTCTATTGATTTGATCTGCCATTGTTTTGGCCAAATCCTGATTTCCATCTTCTTGACAATCATTTCTTGCAGAAGAAAAAGTTTTATAAATAAAAAGATAGTCAGCATCATTAAAGGCCTTCAAAAAATCCGAATAAAGTCCTTTGGTTCTTGAATAAGTATGAGGAAAGAAAATGACGAATAACTTTTTCCCCGGATATTCTTTTTTTATATTATCCAGAAATACCTCAATTTCGGTAGGATGATGAGCATAATCTTCTAAATATATGATCTTATCTTGAATCCCAGTAATCTCTTTTCTTCCTTTAACTCCTTTATAAAGGATAGTATTTTTTGCCATTGAAAGAATTAAAGTAGTTAAAATTTCGTCACAAATAATAGAATCTTTATTTAAATAAAGTCGTGGATTCTTTCGATCCAAGAGAATAAAAGACGAAAAAATACTTGCTGCAAGACAATCACCTATAAGATTTTTATTGAAAAAAGGAAAAGAAAATTCTATTTCTGGTCTTAAAGAAAAATGATAGGTTTCTTCTGAAAAAGGCATCTTTGAAATTTGGAAAGTATTGTGGTGCTTAAAGCCATAGGTAACTATTACAATGTCTTTACAGTTTTTTTTAGCAAATAAAGCTAATTCATAACTATATCGATCATCACCATTACAAATTAAAAAGCCTCCCTTGCGAATTTTAAATATAACTTTCTTAAAACTATTATTAACTTCAGAAATGTCTTTAAAGTAATCCACATGGTCAAGTTCAATATTGGTAACAATTAACCCATCAAATTCATATTTTAAAAAATGGTCTTGATACTCACAAGCTTCAAGAACCATATTTTCATCCCCCTGAAAAATTACAGGCTCAAAGTGAATTAAAGAAGAGCCAAAAAGAGAAAAAAAACTAAAATCACCTTTGGTAACAGTAGCTAGTAAAAAAGTAACCAATCCAGAAACCGTTGTTTTACCATGAGTTCCTGCAACTGCATAGGTTTTCCTTTCTTTTGTTAAACTTGCCACAAACTCAGGATAAGAATAACAAAGAATATTCTCATCTTGCTTATACTTATCAATGATTTCACATTCCTGTTTTTCATAAGCTGTTGAGTATATAACTACCTGAATTGTTGCATCAAAAAGATCTTTTGAAAAACCCTTAAACACCTTAATATTTGATTGTTTTAAAATTAGATCAGTTGGGAAAATTTGTTCCTGATCACAACCGGAAACTTGTTTTCCAGAAGCTTTCAAAAGACAAGCTAAATGGGACATACCCGTTCCTTTTATTCCCACTAAAAAATATTTTAAAGCTTGACTCTTCATACATCTTTCCTTAAACAATAAGAAGGACTGTGTTTACAGTCCTTCTTTAATCCACAAAAAAAGTAATTATTTATTTTTCTTCATTTTTGCATTGCACTGCTTACAAACTTTTTTGGTGTTTTCACCATCTTTTACTTCATACATGGTTTTAATTCCTGTTCTGTTGCAAACAGGGCATACTGATCTTCCACTCTTTATCTGGTCTCTTACACCAGCACCTCTATGTGCTTTTGACATATAATACTCCTTGAATTTCTTATGCTAATTTGTATCACAAAATTTTGATTCCTTCAAGACTAAGAATTATTATTGAAAAAATAAATATTTAATTCCTATTAATACTAAATTTTTAGTAAAGTAAAAGGAGCAACTATCAATTAAGTTTATAAATCCATGAAAATTATTCCACTGGGTTCACGTTAGTTGACACCCAGAATAACTAGGAAAACTGTGAATGAATAAAATAATTAGAAGAAAATATCCAATCCAAGATTAATTGTTACATCACCATCTGAGAAAGTTCCAAATTCAGGAAGAATTACAGCAAGATTAATTCCCATTAAGTCGGTGGTATAACCAATACCCAAAGTTCCAAGGGCTTTATCCTCGAAATCTGTTTTTGTTGAATAAGGCCCAGAAACTAGGCCTCCTCGTACATCAAAATGAACTAAGCTAGTAAGCTGAAAAGAAATTTCCATTCCAAGATTTAAAGAAAAATTATCAGGATCCAAGAGATTATTGGCTTCAACTATTCCATTAAACACTAAAAACCTTAGTTTGTTTTCAGAGTCAAATTTTGAACCTTCATAACTATAACCAAAACTAAAACCTTGGCTTATTTCACTCCATGAAAAAGTAAGAACATTAGTCTTATTATCAATAATATTCCCAAAGACAAAGTTTAGTTTTGAATTTTCGTTCATCTTCCAAACACTACTAACATTTACTGTATAAAATACACTATCAACTATGTTTACATATCTTTCAAGATAGGCCTGCATTATATAGTCCAATAGAGTGTATTCTTTACGAATGGTAATTTGAAGTCTTTGACTTTTTCCTCCGCCTAAGGCACTTAACCCAAAACCCAAGTTATCCCAGCCAAAAGCCAAAGAGAATCTAATCTTTGTTGTATTAATTGCTGTAAAAATTTCCCTAGGTTCATTTTCATCTTCAGCCTTCATATTGTTTTCTAGCATCAAAGATAAAGCAACATTACTTCCAATAAATTGAAGGTCATTACTTGATACAGGATTTTGTATCCATGCATTTGATTGATTTGCTTTAATCTTATCAGGACTAAAAAGATCAGAATATCGAGTATTAAATCTTAGAGAATTTGAGGTTTCTTTAAAAAACAAAGAAGCTGGGTTTGCAAAAAAAGAATCACTTGAATCAATTAAACTAATAGAAGAATCCCCCATCGCCAAAGACCTGAAATCCAAAGCAAAGAGACTAACCACAACTAAAAGCAATAATACAATTAACCCTAATTTCTTCAAACTTTTTTCCTTGCAACCTTCAATGCTTCTGCTAATTGATCCGGACAGGAAGTAGAACGCTTTCCACAGCATATGCCTTTAAGCAGACCTTCTACTTCTTCAACCTTTCGACCTTTGCACAAAGCAGCTATTCCTTTGTGATTTCCATCACAACCACCAAAAAACTCAACCTTTTCAATTTTAGAGTCTTCACTCACATCTATTGTAATCATTTTAGCACAAACACCCTTCGGTCTGTAAACTATTTTTTTATTTTCCATGAAAAAAATATAGCAAAAAATGTATATTTTATCTATAGTAAAATACAAAATATGCTGGTACCATTTAATATATGAAAAATCTTGAAGAACTTTTAAAAGACGTTATTTCTTCCTTTGATATTGTTATTAATCCTCAAAATATTATTATTAATAATATTTGTTATAATTCTAAAAAATGTATTGAAAACTCTATCTTTTGTGCATTGCCACCTTTAACTTCTCAAAGTAAAGATGGAAATAATTATATTCTTGATGCTTTAAATAATGGAGCTAAAGTTATTGTTTGTAAAGATTTAAATATAACAAAACAAAGCAATATTACCTATATTATTACTAATAGTCCCGCTCTTCTATTTTCTAAACTATGCTATAGTTTTCATGATAATCCTCAAAAACAACTTAAAATTTTAGGTGTTACAGGTACAGACGGAAAAACAACTACCTGTGAATTCCTTTATCAAATGATGAAGCTTCAAAACCAAAAATGTGGAATATTAAGTACTGTAAGCATGGATTATGGGCAAGGAAGAAGAAGCTCAGCTTATCGCCAAAGTACACCGGAAGCTGATGTTTTAGCAGATTTTTTTTGTAAATGTGTCTATAATAAACTTGAATATGTTGTACTAGAAACTACAAGTCATGCTCTTAGTCCGCTTACTTCTCGTATTGCTACTATTGAATTTGACGCCGCTATTTTCACTTCAATAACAAAAGAACATCTTGATTTTCATATTAACTTTGATAACTATCTTGACTCAAAACTAAACCTAGCTAGACAGTTAAAAAAAGGAGCCTTGCTAGTAACAAATCCTTTAAACCCTTATAAAAATAAAATTATTGAAGAATCAAAAACTGTTTTAACAACTGCTCCGTTTTCGATTCAAATACTTAAGCAAGAGCTTGATTTCATGATAATAAGTAAAGATATAAAATTTTGCTATGGGGAAACTTGCTATCTTGAAAACGCAATTTTAGCATATACCGCGTTTACTTCACTACTCAACTTAGACTTTGAAAAAAATTTAAAAATCTTTGAATTGTTAAAAAGAGTTGATGGTCGGTTTTTCTTAACAAAAAGAAATACAGTCACTTATATAGTTGATTTTGCACATACAGCCAAGGCTTATGAAAATTTGT
>Ga0265294_10001926_pt1 | contig 27473 bp, 26 predicted proteins | sample MunlanPumphouse3_FD_192504 | JGI IMG/M metagenome (GOLD analysis project Ga0265294, IMG submission 192504) | Groundwater microbial communities from a municipal landfill in Southern Ontario, Canada - Pumphouse #3 | ecosystem: Environmental > Aquatic > Deep subsurface > Groundwater | place...
AGTGAATGAGACAACAAGTAGTAATGTAAATGCTCTTTTAGATTCAATAGCTCTAGAAAAACAGGTTGTTCTTAAAAGCTATCGCTCTTCCCATAGCAGTATAGTTACCGATAGGCTAGTAGAGCCTATTCAATTTGGCGCAAACATGGTAGATGTCCTTTGCTATGAACTTTCTAGCAATAGCTGTAAATCTTTTAAAGTGGCTAGAATTGAACAGGTTGTTAAAACCGAGACTGATTGGAAATTCAAAGAGAGACATGAGAAAATTGTGACAGATTCATTTCGTTTTTCCAGTACATCTTTGTATGAGGTAACTCTAAAGCTCTCTATGATTGCAGCAAATCTTTTAGTAGAAGAGTACCCATTAACTACTGATAAAATAGAAAGGATTTCAGATACTGAATATATTTACAAAGATAAAGTTTGTAGTTATGAGGGAGTGGGCCGTTTTGTTTTGGGCCTTTGTAATGAGATAGAGATAATAGATTGCCCTCTGTTTCTTAAATTTCTTAAGAAAAAGAGAGAGGGTAGTAAGTTCTAACCTCTCTTCTAATGTCTGTTTTAATTAACTCTATGCGAATTTGGAGCGGCAGATGAGTTTCGAACTCACGACCTTGGGCTTGGGAAGCCCACGCTCTACCAACTGAGCTACTGCCGCAATGGAGTGCAAATTTAGTAAATTTCCTTTACCAACAATAATGCATCTGCTTTTTCTCCAGTTTGAGATGCTTTTATTTTATAATTGAACTTGCCATCTTTTCTTTGGATAACAATTGCCTCTTTAGTCCAAATATTAGAATTGGTTGGAAAAATTTCTGTTGCAGGGCCTATTAGCCATTTGTATAGAGTGTATTTGCCTTTTGGTAAGTTATCTATTTTGTATTTTAATTTTGCTCCTGCTTTTTCAGCAATTAGATATTTTTCTCCAAAATAGATATTTTTATTCTCTTCACTTTTTTCCCATCGTCTCGGAGTTTTGCCTTCTGTAGGGTCAATTAGTATACGATTGGTTTTATCTAAATCAAGTAGATCGCTAACGGAATAGAGAGAAGAGAGAGCAAGTTCTTTTAGATTGTCTAAAGAGACCCATGTTCCTTCTTTATCTTGATTGTAATAGGTATACGGAGTTTCAAAAGTGATTGCGATTGTTTGCTGTGCAAACTTGTTCCAAATCCAACCCTCGGCATATTTTGGTGCCATGGCAGAGAAACTTTGATCTTCTGCTCTATAGTATGGGGAGTAGTTAATTGTAAGTGCCGAGAGTAATAATTGTTTTCTTAGGAATTCTTCTGTTGTAGATTTTGCGTTATGGATCCAGTAAGTAATTGAACTTGAAATCTGGGAGTGCATGTTCAAAACTAAATCCAGAGGTCTGTCGCTGGTTACTTTTTCCAAAGCTCCTTTAAGTGCTTTTACTTCGGGCATAGTAAGTGAATCGGGCATGTTCCAATTTATTTCAATATTTACGCCAGTAGAGCTAGAGCGGGAGTAGCCACCTTTAACGCCATCGGGGTTTATAAATGGTATCAAATAAAAAATTGTGTTTTTTCGTAGCTCTTTTGCAAAAGGGGAGTCAGACATAATTTGGTCTATCATTGCCTCTAAGTGCCAGCTTCCAGGAGCTTCGCTAGGGTGGGAGCGACCGTGGATCCAAATCTTTTTCTTTTGGTTGTCATTCACAGAGTTGTCTGTTACTGTGAGCATTTTTATTGGGAGCCCTAGAGAACTATAGCCAATTATTTCGTTGGAAGTGAATGGCTTTGATTCCCACTCTTGTAATTTTGTTAGTAGTCTAGAGTAGGTATAAGGAACAAAATGAGCTATGTATACAGTATCTCTAGTGAATATTTTATTTACGGAACCTTTAAATATATTTTCTACGGGCTCAAATCTTTGATAGTTAATTCCATCGTATGAATAAAAAGGACGGATGGTTTCTGAGTTTAGGATATTCAGAAATAGCTGTTTCCCTTTTACTCCCTCCATACGAAAATAATACCATCTAGCACTAGGGTTCAATGATGTATCTATAGGATTGAGAGGGTCAAATCGTGATTGGATCTCATATGAGAGGGTCAAAATTGAATCATCTGCTGCTCTATGAATCCAAGTAGAGTCTATTAGTTTATAACTCCCTATACTTCCAGAGTCGAAATTTGTCGAAAATTTTACTTGTGAAAGCAAAAAACTACTGCTGGAAATTAACAGCAGTAGTATTGTTAGTCTTTTTGTGAACATAAGTGATAAGAATAATTACAGTTCGCTTGCTTTTACTTTTACGACCTTTCCCTTGTTAGAAATGGCAAGTTCGGAATTGTTTTTCTTTTTTTCTTGAATAAGGCGATGTAGGGCAATATTCAAACCGTTGAGAATGTTATCTCGTAGCTCTTTAGTCTCTAATTCGCTCATAATTAGTAATTTTGTTGTAGGTTGTTTTGTTGTAAATTTTAGTATCCATGTTTCTACCTCCCTCTACAATAAGCTCTTGAGGGATAGATGAGTTATTTATTACCATCCAATATTCACATAGTGGAATATATAGCGAAAATAGGTTTTTTATTCCAATATCGTATCGTCTTCTTATAACTTTTTCTTCTATATTGTGACCTCCAGAGGCCACTCTCATCTTAACTCTTTCAACTGCAAGGTTTGGCATATTTAACCAAAAAAATACTAATGTTACCTTGTAGCCTTTTGCCTGAGCATATTTAATTACGTTGGCGTGAGTCCGGGTAGCTAATGTAGTTTCTAGTGCAAAATCTGTGCCGTTGGAAATTAGGTTCTTAATGCGCTCAAGCATAATCTTTCCAGCTTGGATAGAAACGCTCTCGGGTTTAAAAGGCGAGATTCCACGAGCGATTTCATCGGCATTTACAAATTCTTTGCAAGAGAGCATTTCGGGCAGTATGGTATAAGAAGCAGTAGTTTTTCCTGCGCCGTTACATCCTGCTATAATATATAAACTTGCCATCGAATTTTGTTTTTCTTTAAGGATTGCAATGTGTTCAAAGTTAATATTTTTTCCCAAATTTGAAGCAGAATAGGCAAACAACGCAAAATCACCTTTGCATGGGTCACCTGGGAATACTGTTTTTAAGAATTCTGTAATTTCTATGGCGGTTGTTATATCTGCTGTTTTTCTTTTAGTAATTCCCAATTCCAAGGCATTCCGGTGAATATGAACATCAAGAGGAATTATAAGTTGTGATGGGTTTATGGTTTTCCAAATTCCGATATCTACAATATTATCATCCCGTATCATCCATCTGCGGAACATATGAATCTTTTTATTGGCTGCTTTAAGATTGGGCTTTTGACCAAATATTTTGGTTCTTATTTCATTTACCGATAGTGGTTCAAGGCTTTTCTCGGTGGTGTAATATTTTTTTAGATTGCCCATAATAAGAGCCATATCGCACCATTTAATTGTTCTGTGAAGGCTGGTATTCTCATCTTTGTAATTGCCTTTCATTACATAATCGAAAGGCTTCCACCTCATTTCCTCTAAGAGTCTACCACAATTCCGTACTATCATTTCCCTTCTACCCCAAGCAAGATGGGCGCACAAAAGACCAGCAATTTCTATATCTTGTAGTTGAGCCTTGTTTTTATAATATAATTGTGCAAAGTGCCTTGGATAAATTACAGGATCATTTTTAAAATAATGTAAATCATTATATTCCTCTGCCAGCTTAACAAGTACATCCATATTTATCATCAAAATTACTCAAATTTAATGAAAAAGCGATTAAAATGGAAATAAAAAAAGCACCTCCGATTGGGAGGCACTTTTTTAAGTGTGTATTTAAAAAAAAAATTATTTTTTAATATTTTTGTAACGGTTAAGAAATTTGTCTACACGTCCTGCTGTATCTACAAGTTTCATTTTGCCTGTATAGAATGGGTGCGAGGTGTTTGAAATCTCTAATTTGATTAGAGGGTATTCAACGCCTTCTTGCTCTAGTGTTTCTCTTGTGTTGGCACATGAGCGAGTAATAAAAATGTGGTCGTTAGACATATCCTTGAAAGCTACAAGGCGGTAACTTTCGGGATGTATACCTGTTTTCATGTTATTGTTTTTTACTATTATGGGCTGCAAAAGTAGTAAAAAAATATTACTTATCAAATATTAATCTACTTTCTTTTCAGAATACTAAACTTAGTTTCCGTTTATTTAATTTCGGTTTCCTGCAAATTTAGCAAGTAGCATGAGTATTTCAAGATAAAGCCAAATGAGTGTTACCATTAGACCAAATGCGCCATACCACTCCATGTACTTTGGAGCTCCTGCTGCCGACGCTTTTTCAATAAAGTTAAAGTCTAATAATAGACTGAATGCTGCTACCAAAACAATAACAATGCTAATGCCAATGCTTAGTGGGCTGCTATTGTGTAGCATAATAAGGTTTATACCAAACATAGTAAGTATAAGACTTATAACGTAATAAAAAGCGATTGCACCTACTGCAATAATCATTATTCTCGCAAATTTGCCATCTACTTTAATTATGTTCATTCTATATATAAGAAGCATTACAATTGCAGTCACTATTGTGAGTAGAGTAGCATTCATAACGATTCCTGGAGCACTTTGTGCAAAGGCAGCATTGAATGTAGCCGAGATAGCGCCCAAGAACAGACCTTGAAGTACTGCATATATAGGAGAAAGATATTGAGCTAGTTGTGGCTTGAAACTTATTATCATTGCAGTAATAAAACCACCTATGGCACCTCCCCACATCCAAGGGGTTACAGTTGCCGGGTTAATAGCCTCGTAAAAAACTTTCCATGTATAAGAGGCTCCTGCAAGTACCATAAGTACTAATACAAGAGATTTCATTGCTGTGCCTTTAACGGTCATGGTGCCCGATTGGCTAGCTACAGATTCTTTTTGAAATATCTTTTCGGATAAAACTGGATTCGACATCGTTGTTATTGTTAATTATTTTTTTATTACTTATTTACATCTAAAAAGAGGGGTCTCATATAATAGAATTTTCTTTGCTTTCCGTATCCATTTTTGCTCTTCAACTTTCATATGTTCGGTAACATCTTCCCAAGATGCTTTGTTGTTAAGCCATTCCAAAAGCAATTGATCTCCTGCAAGTAATTCTATGGCTGTTTTGTCGTTCCCGGCTTCGTATTTACCTTTTCTAAATTCAAATTCTTCACAATTAGAGGCAACAAATTGCATAATCTTCAAATTGTGTGCCAATGCATGATAGTTCAATCCTGGTACTGGGTGGAGTTGGAATCCAAAGCAAGTTTCATCTTTATATTTATGGAAAATAGGAATAAATTTAGTCCACCTTACATAGATATTTGGCTCGTAAATTGGATTATTTATATCATTCCAGTTGTTATATCTATTTTTATTATTGAAAGAAGCAAGATTTTCCATAAAAGGAGCACCAAAAAGTTCGAATGGTCTTGTAGTTCCCCTTCCTTCACTCACATTGGTTCCTTCCCATAAACATTGTCCACTGTAAAAATGAGTAGTAAAGAGTCCTGGAATATTGGGAGATGGACTTATGCTCCACGGAAGAAGATCTTTATTAACTCTTTCTGCCTCGTATGAGATAATGTGCAGTGGAAACTTTGCATATAATTCATTATAGAATAGTAGTGAAATTTCTCCCGTAGTGAGTCCATGCCTGTGCAAAATACCAGGAATGCCAATAAAAGAAGAGTACTCCTCTTTTAGCATTGTCCCTTCTACCTGTCTTCCTGCAGGATTTATCCTATCTACAATGTAAACAGGTAGGTTAATATCATGTTTCTTAAGAATTTTAAAAAGATTAAAAATAGTAGTATGAAATGTATAATACCTAGATCCAACATCTTGTAATTCAATTACAAGAGCATCAATATCTGTGAGTTGGCTTACTTGTGCATCTAAAGTTTCTTCATTGGAACCATAAAGTGAAACGAATTCACACCCTTCAACTCCTAGATTGCTATATATTTCAGTTTTATCTAACTTTATTTGGTCTTGTAATTCTCCAAAAAGTCCATGTTCTGGCATAAATACTCTTTTAAGAACTCCCTTTTTATATAAAGTTTCAAAAAGATATTCACCAGTATCGGGGTGCCAAGCGGTTTGATTGCAAAGTAGTGCTATTTTTCCACTTTTTAATACCAAATCGGGCTGTTCCAGGAGTGGTGTAGTTCTAAAAGAAAACATCTATTGCAAGTTTTTAATATCGGTAATAATTTTATTGGCAAGGTTTTGTGCCATCTCTTTTTGTGGAGCTTCGGCATATATTCTCATAATTGGTTCTGTATTTGATTTTCTAAGATGGACCCACATTTTGTCATTGTCAAAATCGATCTTAACTCCATCAATGTCTGTAACTCTTTCGTTAGAGTATTTTTCTTTAATCTTAGACAGAATACTATCTACATTCATCTTGGGCGAGATATCAATCCTGTTTTTAGATATTGTGTAGGCAGGGTATCTCTTCTTCAAATCCGAAATAGAACATTTTTCTTTTGCTAAATGGCTAAGGAATAGAGCTATTCCAATTAATGCATCTCTACCATAATGTAAATCGGGAACAATAATACCACCATTGCCTTCACCACCAATTACGGCTTTTACTCTTTTCATCTCTGCAACTACATTTACCTCACCCACAGCAGATGCATAATATTTTTCACCAGCAGTCTCGGTAATGTCCCTAAGAGCTCTAGAAGAAGAAAGATTAGAAACTGTACTTCCTTGTTTGCTTTTTAAAACATAATCGGCAACAGCAACAAGAGTATACTCTTCGCCAAAAGCATTGCCATCTTCATTAATGAGAGCAAGTCTATCTACATCGGGATCTACAGCAACTCCTAACGTAGCGTTCTCTTTTACTACAGCTGCCGAGAGTTCCGTTAGATGTTCTGGTAGTGGTTCTGGATTATGAGCAAAACGGCCGCTAGGGTCGCAGTTTATTTTAGTTACATTAACTCCCATAGCTTCAAAAAGCGCAGGCATCACTATTCCGCCAACAGAGTTAACCGCATCTAAAACTACAGAAAATCCAGCTCTGTAGATTGCTTCGGTATCTACCAAAGGGTGGGATAGAACGGCTTCTATATGCTGTTTGGTAAAGTCTTTTTCCGAGATAATACCAATATTGTCTATCAAAGCGTAATCGAACAGACTTTTTTTGGCCATTTCTAATATTTCGGAGCCATCGGCAGCATCCAAAAACTCGCCTTTCTCGTTGAGTAGTTTAAGAGCGTTCCACTCTTTTGGGTTATGAGAAGCAGTCAAAATGATTCCTCCCTGTGCCTTTTCAAAAATAACAGCCATTTCTACGGTTGGAGTAGTAGCAAGCCCTGCCTTTACAACATCTAGCCCACAAGCAGTAAGAGTGCCGCAAACAAGATTTTCTACCATTTCACCCGATATTCTGGCATCTCTTCCTAATATAATTTTATATCGGGTTTTTTCTCCTGCTCTTTTTTTTATAAAGGCAGCATATGCCGAGGTAAATTTTATTATATCTACTGGTGTGAAGGAGTTGCCGGGTGCTCCCCCAATTGTACCTCTTATACCAGAAATTGATTTTATAAGTGCCATATTAATAGATGTTTATTTTCAATTAAAAAAAAATAAGGTGTCAAGGCATTGAAAATTACCTTAACACCCAATCTTATTTGTTTAAATAGTTATGCTGGAAGAGCAAGGAATGCCGCTGCAAATGCAAGAATAGCATATAACTCAGGGAATACACCAAGAATCATTGTTTTACCAAAAACATCGTGTCCGTTACTCATCTCTACAATACCGTTGGCAACCAAAGAAGCCTGTTTAATTGCAGAGTAAAGACCAACAAACCCTAAAGCGAAGCCTACTGCACAAATAGCAAGCCCTTGGTTTAGAGTAAGTAACTCTATAACTTTTAGTTTGTTAAGCATTAGGAAAAAACCTGCAAAACCATAAAGCCCTTGGGTAGATGGTAGGGCGCATAAGATCATTGATGAACCGAAAATTTCTGGGTTTTTTTTCATAGCTCCGATTGCTGCATTTCCGCCTATTGTTACACCAATAGCACTTCCTATACCACTAAGAGCCAGCATAATGGCCATTCCGATATAAGCTAAAACGAGAGGTAATGTTTGTTCCATAATTTTAATTAATTTTATTATTTATTTGATTATTATTATTTTAAATCTCTTCCAAGAGGGCGAAAAGCTCTACCTCCTCCTCCAAAACTGGCATTTTTATAAAACTCTACAAAAGTTAGACGCATAGGGTGCACAAATGCGCCCAAACTAGATAACAGTATAACTAAGATATGACCGAAAAGGAGCATTAGAATTGCAAAAAACCATCCTACATAAGCTATATCGGCTAAGCTCATAGCAACTGAATTTACTACCATTCCCAGAATGGCTCCTGCAGTTCCTAGTCCAAATAGACGAATATATGAGAGCATATCTCCAAAAACAGAGGTTACATCATAAAATGCAGTGGCGCCTTTGAATAACCTTTTGAATATGTTACTACTATCAGATGTAAATAGAAGTATCAAAGATGCTCCTACTATTGCTACCCAATTCATAAACGCAGGCATCATAATATTTGCAGACATGGTTGTTGCATAATACCAAGCAGCCCAAATAATTACTATTGACCAACCTATATTCTGCATCCCATATTGCCATCCTTTGTGTATCATGGTATATACTGCGTTTATCATTCTTGCGAATATTATTTGAATAAGTCCAAAAATAATTGCAAACCAGAACATATTTAAATCTGTAAAAAATAGATCTTTAACAGATTCAGGCATAGGGATTATATCTTGAAGTTTCATTCCAAAAAATACACCCGATAATGCAGCCATAATTATGGCACCCAGTCCTAAAAATTGAGTTAGTGTAAGATATGCTTTGAATTTTGGAAATTTATATTTGGCTAACCCGGCTGCAATTAAAAGTGTAAGCCCATATCCCATATCTCCAAGTGCAAACCCAAAAAAAAGCATGTAAAACGGTGCAAAATAAGGAGTTAAGTCTAGCTCACCATAGGTTGGTAGCATATAAAGATCTCCAATTGGTTCATAGAGCCTAGCGAAAAAGTTATTTTTTAGTTTTACAGGAGGATTGTCTGCTACAACTGCTTTGTCTATAATATAATAGACTTCTTCTTTATCAAGAGCAGCTGTTATTTTATCTCTATTCTCTACTGGTGTAAAACCAGTTAAAAGAGCGAGAGAACCCTCGGCTTCTTTAATTGAAGAAGCTCCAGCCAAATAAAGATCTATATTTTCTTTTATTTTTATCAAAGCTTTTTGCAAACTTGCAAGCTCTTTAAAAATTAATATGAGATTTTTACTATTACTCTCAATTTTCTTTTTAGTTGTAGCAATATCTGCTTCAATTATATCGTATGACCTCTGAGGTATTTTGCTCTCGGTAAGTTCAAAACTAAAATCTTCTCCAGAACTACTTAAAAGAGCAAAAAAGATTCTTCCGTTTTCACTATTTAGTATTTGGATAGGATAGTCGTTTTCCCATTCTTTTTTATAACTTTTTTCTGAAACACTATATAAATGAAGTGTGTAACCCATTTGTTTTAAACGAGCAAGATCTTCTTTGTTAAGAATTCCCCAAGGATAGCTTTCGTAATGTTCTTTGTTTAAAGAATCTAGTTCTTGTTTGAATTGTTCTTTATTTTGGAGCAGAGTTTCTGCTGTTTCTAGCAATTCATTTTGGGATAATGATGAAAAATCAACATTTTTCTCGACTTTATTACGAAACTCCTCTGGGAATGCATTATAGGTATTTTCAATTTGGGTAATTGCTTTTGAATACCTAGAACTAGTAGAAAAAAGTTCACGAGAAGTTTTATCCATTGCTTTATTCTCTCTTGTAATATCTACCATGCCAAGATTTTGCACCTTTTCAAGAAAAGGTGTAAGATCTTTATGAAATAGAATAAAAGAGTATTTGTCCATTTTTGTAATCATAGCTGTGCCTCCTCTTGCTGTCTTTTTTTAACGATTTTTTGAGATGCTTTGGAAAGATTTTCTTCGTCTTCCATAAATCGTTTAATTTTGAGTATAGCCTCTTGATAACCCGGAATTTGTACTTTCTCGTAAAGATTTACTTTCTGAGTAGTCTTTTTTCTGGCATAATCTAACAATCTCATTTTTGAAAGATAAATTTCAGATTCAATTCCAAGTTGAGCTAGCTCTTTTAGTATGGCAATTCCATCGTTATACCAAACTGGCTTTTTAAAAAGATCATATGGTTTAACTTCGAATATAACTTCTTTTAGCGAGGGTGTTTTAATTCCAGCAATTTTAACTATTTCGAGATTTACATCTTTAACAGAAATAAGGTTGGGTTCAAATTCATTCCAAAGCCCTGCCAAATAATCGTGAGTGTTTATAGCGCGGTTTAGTTGGTTTACTAACTCTTCGGATTTAGATTTGGCACGCTTAACTTCCATTCTGAGTGCCGACTCTTTGTTCTTGAGTGTAGGCAGAGTTTTATTACGGACCTTAAGTTGTTTGTTAAGTTCGTTTAGAGATGTTTTATTGAATTGGAATTTTATAGCCATAATTAAGAATTTGGGTTCTTCCAGTATTTTTCTGTAATATCATCTTTAATACTAACTTCTGTTTTAGTAAAATATTTTCCAAAAAGTCTCCAAGCTGTATCGAGCATTTCAGGGATATTAATATTTACATCAATAGAGAGAAGTTCATTTGAGTAATCTTGGGCATACTTTAAACAACGTACGTCATAGTCACTAAGATCAAATCCATTTTCTTGTTTAGTCTTTGCATTTGCAGCATCGGCATAGAGCCTTATAGCAGCATTCATAACGTAGTTGTGATCTGCTCTTGTTTTTTTGCCTATAACTAGTTGTTTTAAACGAGAAAGTGAACGGAATGGGTCTACTATAACCTTTCCAGTATCGGAGTCGGTTCTAAGGAAAAGTTGTCCTTCAGTGATATATCCAGTATTATCTGGAATAGCATGAGTGATATCGCCACCGCTAAGAGTTGTAACTGCTATAATTGTAATGGAACCTCCATTGGGTAGTTGTACTGCTTTTTCATAAATTTTGGCCAAATCGGAATAAAGCGAGCCTGGCATCGAGTCTTTTGATGGAATTTGATCCATACGGTTACTTACTATACTCAAAGCATCGGCATAAAGAGTCATATCTGTAAGCAAGACTAGTACTTTTTCATTTTTATCTACTGCAAAATATTCTGCAGCAGTTAGTGCCATGTCGGGAATTAAAAGACGCTCTACAGGAGGTTGTTCTGTTGTATTTACAAAACATATAATTTTATTAAGTGCTCCTGCATTTTCGAATACTTGTTTGAAATAGAGATAGTCATCATTGGTTAGACCCATTCCTCCTAGTATAATCTTGTCTACATCGGCCCGTAGTGCGACTTGTGCCATTACTTGGTTATAGGGCTGATCTGGATCGGCAAAAAAAGGTATTTTTTGGCCGGAAACTAGTGTGTTGTTTAGGTCTATACCTGCTATACCAGTGGCAATAAGTTCCGATGGTTGTTTCCTTTTGTATGGATTAACCGAAGGACCTCCAATAAATCTTGTTTCACCTTCTACTGCTGGCCCACCATCAATAGGATTGCCGAAAGCATTGAAAAAGCGGCCTGCTAAATCTTCGCTTACATTAATTTTGGGTGGTTCTCCAAAGAATATTACCTCAGAGTCGGTTGGAATTCCTTCTGTACCTCCAAATATTTGGAGCGTAATGAGATCTCTTTTAATTTTCACTACTTGAGCAAGCCTTCCGTCCACTGTCGCAAGTTCGTCGTTGGTTATTCCTTGTGCGTGTAATGAAACAGTTGCTTTGGTTATTGCCTGCAATTGAGTGTATATCTTTTGAAATGCTTTACTTGCCATTATTTATTTCATTATTAAGTTGCTCAAGATATTTATTGAATTCTGCACTTTTGAACTTAATATAGTTCATCTGGCGCAATATATTAATTAGCTTTTTGTAGAAAGTTCCACACTCTTCAAAGTTTTCGAATTCGAAAGCTTTTTCACAGATATCTAAAACAAGATTGTACATATAACTTTGCCTTTCCATAGGGCAATTTGCATCAATATCGTCGAATGCATCTTGTTGTAATATTACAAAGTCTATAACTTCAGATTTCCAGTATCTTTTATGATATTCCAAAGGAACTCCATCGTCGCCAAGTATATTAATTTGGTCATATGCCTCTTTTCCTCTTAAAATAAGATTTTTGCCGCGGGCTACTTTCTCTACCCACTCTTCTCCTATTTTGCTTTGAAGATCTTCAATAATCTCTGGATATTCAAGGTATTTAGAGTATGAATCTACTGGGTCTATTGCAGGGTATCTCTTTTTATCTGCTCTGTTTTGTGATAAGGCAAAGAAACACCGAGCTACTTTTTTAGTAGATTCTGTAACTGGTTCTTTAAGGTTACCTCCTGCAGGGGAAACTGTTCCTATGAAAGTTATGGAACCGGTTTGTCCGTTGTTGAGATTTACTATGCCGGCTCGGGCATAGAAGCTAGAGATAATTGCAGGTAGGTCCATTGGAAAGGCATCTGCGCCTGGCAACTCTTCCATACGGTTACTCATTTCACGAAGCGCTTGTGCCCATCTAGATGTTGAGTCGGCAAGAAGAAGTACTTTCATTCCCATAGATCTGTAGTATTCTCCTATTGTCATAGCAGTATATACCGATGCTTCCCTTGCTGCAACAGGCATATTAGAAGTGTTACATACAATGGTGGTTCTTTCCATGAGTTTCCTTCCCGAACGAGCATCTACAAGCGTTGGAAATTCTGTAAAGATTTCTACTACTTCGTTTGCTCTCTCACCGCAGGCTGCCATAATAATAATATCGGCCTCGGCTTGTTTCGATATTGCTTGTTGGAGTACTGTTTTACCGCTTCCGAAAGGACCTGGAATAAAACCAGTACCTCCTTCTGCTATTGGGTTAAAGGTATCGATAACCCTTACCCTAGTTTCCATTATTCTGAATGGCCTTGGTTTGTTTTTATATCTTTTGATAGGAACTTTTACTGGCCATTTTTGCTTCATTGTTACATTTATCTCTTCTTTTGCTTCGTTTATAAGAACAGCAATTGTATCTTCTATTGTGTATTCACCAGCCTCTACTACAGATTTTACTTTGTAATTTCCATTAAAAGAGAACGGAACCATTATTTTATGAGGAAGCCAGCCTTCTTTTACCTCTCCAAGCCAATCGGCAGCAACTACCTCGTCTCCTTTTTTTGCTATTGGAGTGAATTCCCATTTTTTCTTGGAATCTAGAGCTGCTGTGTATTCTCCTCGAGTAAGAAATACACCTTTCATTGTCTCCAAATTGTTTTGGAGTCCATCATATATACTGGATAGTATTCCCGGTCCTAGATCAACTTCTAACATGTGTCCATAAAACTCTGCCTTATCTCCTGCTCTGAGCCCTCTGGTACTTTCATATACTTGAACGAATGCTTCTTTCCCGGTTACTTTAATAACCTCGGCCATCAATTTAGTTCCGGAAAGATCTATAAAGCATATCTCGTTCTGAGCAACTGGACCATCTACCTCAATGGTAACAAGATTTGAGATAATCCCTGTAACTATTCCTGTGGTTTTCATATATTATTAATAATTATTATCTGGTTTAAAAGTTCCTTTTATCTCATCTACAAATTGCTTAAATAAAACAGAACCTTTTTTCTTGTCTAGTTTATACCATCTTTTTATAATACTTGCTTTTAATAAAAAAGAGAGTATTGCATTGATGTCAAAATAGCTAAAAGTACATATCTCATTGGCTTTGTTCCATCTAAGTTTGTCTAAGAGTTGTTCTCTTTCAAGAATATTATTGTTTCCTAAAATCTTAAATATTACCGAAGCGCTGTCGGAATAAAGAGAGAGTCCAAAGTCGGGAGCTTTACTTGTTTTAAGCTGTTCCGTAACTTCACTTTTACCAATTAGATAATCTGTTGGGTCAAGAGAGTTTTTTCTTGCAATATATGCTGTTTGAAAATTTCTTAATTCTAAGTCAAAAGTAAAGTATTCCCTTATAAATTTGGTTTTTGATTTTTTGGCTGCTCTGTAGAAGTGGTTGTTCAGGTTTTCTTCATTGAGTCCAAAAAAAAGCCACTCCATGCAGCGCCTGTCTTGCAGTGAACTCATTTCTGATATATGCTCAAAAAGAGCATCTAAATCATAACCTGAATTTTCAAAATCAAGAACAATATCGGGGAGCCCTGCTATGATGTAGTGATAATTTCCCATTGTTATTCAGTGAATAAAAATTTGCGAGTTATTGGCTTAAAATATTGTGAAAGTAAGTTTTGAAAGTCATTGTCTGTAAAGCTTATATGATAACTTTCTCCTTTAGGACCAATTTTAAAGCCAGTTTTGAACTTCTTATCATAACCAAATTCTATTCCTGAGTTCATTTGATTTTTAAAGCTATTTTTGATAAAACTCTCCAATTCATCCTTCCTACTTTGAGGTAACAGTATTTCAAGATCTACAGCATCGGAAGCCGTAGGGTTAAAAGCCTTTATAGCATCTTTAATAATTGCACCCAGGAACTCCTTACTATCTAAAGCATCTTTAATTGGTTTCTCGGTCGCATTTACTGTAAGAACCTCTTCTATATTCTGCTTAATTGTTGCAAGAGACTGTTTGGCAACCATTTTGATTTCGTTATCTGTTTTTAATTTAAAATCATCGGAGTCCTTTTTAGCTTTTTCTAAAATCTTTTTATACTCTTGTTGGGCCTTGGTAATTATCTCTTGAGCCTCTGTTTGGGCTTTAGCTATAAGCTCTTCTGCTTCCTGCTTACCTTTTGACAGACCTTCTGAATAAAGTTTATCTGTTAGCTCTTGCAATTTATTTTGCATATTATTGAAATTTTGAATTTTGTCAAAGTTAAAAAAAAATAGAAAAAAGCACTAGCAAAAGTAGTGCTTTTTTCTATTTATTAAGAAATTTATTCTACTAGTTTAGGAAAGAAATCCTAGTAAAATTCCAGCTGCAACAGCGCTTCCAATTACACCGGCCACATTTGGACCCATTGCATGCATAAGAAGGAAGTTTGTTTTATCATACTCTAATCCAACAGTATTTGAAACCCTTGCAGCATCGGGTACTGCCGATACTCCTGAGTTACCTATTAGAGGATTAATCTTATTACCATCTTTAAGCATTAAATTAAGTAGTTTCACAAATAGAACTCCGGTAGTAGTGGCAATTATAAATGAACCTGCGCCAATTATAAAGATATATACAGAAGTTACTTGAAGGAATTTATCTGCTTGTGTAGAACATCCAACTGTGAGACCTATAAGAATGGTTACTATATCAATAAGCGGCCCTCTAGCTGTTTCTGCAAGCCTTCTTGTAACACCACTCTCTTTAAGTAGATTTCCAAAGAAAAGCATTCCCAATAGAGGTATACCTGTAGGTACAATGAAAGCAGTTAATAAAAAGCCAATTATAGGGAAGAGTTTTTTCTCTGTTTGAGAAACGGCTCTTGAGGCTTTCATTTTAATTAATCGCTCTTTGTTTGAGGTAAGTAATTTCATAATAGGAGGCTGTATTACAGGAACCAGCGCCATATATGAGTATGCCGAGACTGCAATTGCACCTAAAAGATCGGGGGCAAGTCTAGAAGCTAGGAATATAGCTGTTGGGCCATCGGCGCCTCCAATTATACCTATTGCTCCTGCTTCTGTAGGACCAAAGCCCATTAATAAAGCAATAGCATATGCTCCGAATATACCGAATTGGGCAGCAGCACCTATTAACAATAGCTTGGGATTTGATATTAATGAAGAGAAGTCCGTCATTGCTCCAATTCCAAGGAAAATGAGAGGTGGATACCAACCCCTTTGAACTCCGTGATACAGAATGTTTAAAACCGATCCTTCTTCATAAACTCCAATTTGAAGACCGTTGAATAGTGGAATATTACCTATTACTATTCCAAATCCTATAGGAATTAAAAGAAGCGGTTCCCATTCTTTCTTTATGGCAAGGTAAATAAATAACAGTCCTATCAGAATCATTAGTATATGACCCGGGGTAGCGTTTGCGAACCCAGTATACTGCAAAAATACCTGGAGGTTGTCTGTTAATAATGAAAAGATTCCTTTGTTTTCCATGTTATCCTATTATTATTAAAGGAGCTCCTTCAAGTACTGAGTCTCCTTTATTCGCTTTAATACTGATTATTTTGCCATCGGTAGTAGCTTCAATAGCATTCTCCATTTTCATAGCTTCTAAGACCATTAGTTTTTGACCTCTTTTAACAACGTCACCATCTTTAACCACAACTTCCAATATAACACCTGGAAGAGGCGAAGAGATAACTGTTTCTGTTCCAGAGCTTGCAGGACGGCTTATGTTGGCTTCTACCTGTGCCGGTTTGTTAACTTTTATTGCTGAAACCGGTTTGCTTTTTGCAGGTCTGGCTATTTCTACCTTAAATGGAGTTCCGTTTACCTCCACCTCTGCAATTGCATCATCTATATCGGTAATCGCTACAGCGTACTCATTACCATTTATTGTTAATTTATATTCTTTCATCACGATTTACAGGTTATAATCTATTTTTTATTAGGTGTCTCACGAAGAGTGTAAATTTTAGAACTCCAAGGCGAGTAATTACGAGTTGTTTTATCTATTGTAAGAATAGTATTTTCAATATCGTGACTCTCATCATCGCCAAAGTATAAATGTAAAGCAGTTGCAATTGCGGCAAAAACTTCTGCAGGAGTTTCTCCGGAAGCATTTGCTTCTTTACTTATACCTCCTGCCGAGGCAATAATTGCTCTTTGTTTACTCTTTTTAATATGAAAGTTACCTGTGTTTTTAAATACTATGTATAAAAGTATAAGTGAAAGGAATACAACAGACATAGCAGTAATAGCCATTATAGCTCCATATGGATCTACTTTTAATAAATTCATTCCTGGACGCTCTTTGTCTAGCCCATAATTATTGGTACTGGGCGAAGTTCTGGCAAGAACCTTCCATGTTTTATTAATATCGGGGACATTTTTTGATGTCATAACTGTTGTGCCATCTAGGATTCTTCCGTAAGAGACATTTTCGGAAAGAAGATCATGAGGAATTTTCACTCGGTCTATAATCGTTTTTCCATCACTGCTCACTAAAAGAACTTCTTTTGATTCTGCTAAAGTAAAGTTCAAATGAAAAGTGCCTCTGTGAGGTTGTCCATCGGCCCAAAAAAGGATATGCTGTCTAGGTTTTATCTTAGTGAGTATATCTCCTCTTTGGATAATGTATTTTGTAAGATTATTGGGATCATTGGTAAGGTAACACCCTCCAATGTTTACAGTACCGTAAGAGGTATTGAAGAGTTCTAGCCAGCCACTTTTATGCCCGAAATCGTCTACGAAATCATCGGTATTAGTTACCAAAATTTCGTTAATGGTCATATCGGACATATTCTGAGCAGTAACAGTAAATGTTATAGTTAGAAATCCCAACAATAAAAGTATATTATATTTTATTTTCTTCATTTTGTTGGTTGTTATAATGGCAAGTTATCATGTTTTTTTGGAGGATTAACCAACTTTTTGGTTGCAAGTTGCTGTAGAGATCTAATAATACGGAATCGTGTATTTCTAGGCTCAATTATATCATCTATATAGCCATATCTTGCTGCGTTATATGGGTTTGCAAATGCATCTCTATATTCTTGCTCTTTCTCTTTTGCAAATTCAGCAGGATTTTCCGAAGCTGATGCCTCTTTCCTATACAGAACTTCAATTGCTCCAGATGGTCCCATAACTGCAATTTCGGCAGTTGGCCATGCATAGTTTATATCTCCTCTAAGGTGTTTGCTACTCATTACGCAATATGCACCACCATATGATTTTCTAAGGGTTATTGTAATTTTTGGAACGGTTGCTTCCCCATATGCATACATAAGTTTTGCTCCGTGAAGTATAATTCCTCCATACTCTTGTTGAGTTCCTGGAAGGAATCCCGGAACATCTACTAAAGTAATTATAGGGATATTAAATGCGTCGCAAAACCGTATAAAACGAGCTGCTTTACGAGATGCATTGTTATCTAGAACACCCGCTAGAACTTTAGGTTGGTTTGCTACTATGCCAACCGATGTGCCGTTAAAGTGAGCAAATCCAACAATAATATTTGTTGCGTAGTCTTTGTGTACCTCAAGGAATTTTCCATCATCTACGATAGTTCCAATAACTTCATACATATCGTATGGTTTGTTAGGGCTATCAGGAATAATTTCGTTAAGAGTATCGTCTAGTCTGTCAATAGGGTCGTTCGTTGGTACAACAGGTGCTTCTTCAAGATTATTTTGAGGAAGGAAACCTAAAAGATCGCGAATAACTTTTATACCATCTTCTTCAGTATCAACTGCAAAGTGGGCAACACCGCTTTTTGATGCGTGTACACTTGCTCCACCAAGTTGCTCTTGAGTAACATCTTCTCCTGTTACTGTTTTAACAACTTTAGGACCAGTAAGGAACATATAGCTAGTTCCTTTTGTCATGATGTTAAAGTCGGTAAGGGCAGGAGAGTATACAGCACCACCTGCACATGGACCGAAGATTGCAGAAATTTGAGGAATTACTCCTGATGCTAGAATGTTTCTTTGGAAAATTTCGGCATATCCGGCAAGTGCATTTACGCCCTCTTGAATACGAGCTCCACCGGAGTCATTGATTCCAATTACAGGAGCACCCATTTTCATTCCTTGATCCATAACTTTGCAAATTTTCATTGCAAAACTTTCTGATAGAGAGCCTCCGAAGACAGTAAAATCTTGTGCAAATACATACACTAGTCTACCTTCGATTGTTCCGTACCCTGTAACAACACCATCTCCAAGAAATGTGTTCTTTTCCATTCCAAAGTTTGTGCATCGGTGTGTTACAAACATGTCATACTCTTCAAAGCTACCATCGTCAAGTAGCATTGCAATCCTTTCACGAGCAGTGTATTTTCCTTTACCGTGCTGTGAGTCGATTCTTTTCTGACCACCTCCCAAACGCGCTTTATCGCGAAGTTGAATTAGCGCTTTAACCTGTTCTAGTTGTTGGCTCATTGTATATTTTGATTAAAAATTAATTATTGGCGGTTTTATTTGTATTTTCACATAGTTCGGTAAGGACACCCATAGTAGATTTTGGATGTATGAAAGCTATATTAAGCCCTTCAGCTCCTTTACGTGGTGTTTTGTCTATAAGTCTAACACCTTTTTCCGTTAATTCATCTAAATTTGCTTGTAGGCCTTCGGCTGCAAATGCAATGTGATGAACTCCTTCTCCTTTTTTTTCAATGAATTTACCTATTGGACCTTCAGGATCTGTGCTCTCTAAAAGTTCTATCTTGGTTTGACCTACTTTAAAAAATGCAGTTTTAACTTTTTGGTCCGTAACTTCTTCAACCGAATAACATTTAAGACCCAATTTTTGCTCATACAAAGGGATGGCAGTTTCTAAAGATTTAACAGCGATACCGATGTGCTCAATATGCGATAGTTTCATAATAGTATAAAATATTGATTATAAATATTTAGTAAATATCATACAAAGGTATGAAATTATAAGTTTATGCCAAAAAAAAAGTGGTTGAAAGATCAACCACTTTTGCTTATAAAAGGTTTAATTTGCCATTGTGTGATAGACATTCTGAACATCATCATCATTCTCGAAGCGTTCTATTATTTTGTTAATATCGGCTCTCTCTTCTTCGTTCAGTTCTTTAAGTTCTGTATTGGGAATTCTTTCAAATTCCCCACTTATTAGTTCATATCCTTTTTCTTCTATGAATTTTTGAATATTACCGTAAGATTCAAAACTTCCGTAGATTACAATTTCTTCCTCTTCTATGAAAACTTCCTCGGCACCGTAATCAATTAGTTCTAATTCTAACTCCTCTAGATCTAACTGTTCTACACTTTTAATTTTGAAGACACATTTACGGTCGAACATAAATTCTACGCTGCCAGAAACGCCTAGTGAACCTCCTGGTGCTCTATTGAATATGCTTCGTAAGTTGGCAACTGTACGTGTTGGATTATCGGTTGCGGTTTCAATAAGAAAGGCAATCCCATGTGAGCCGTAACCTTCATATACTACCTCTTTGTAATCTGAATGTTCTATTTCTACTGCTCTTTTAATTGCCCTTTCAATATTGTCTTTGGGCATATTTTCTGAGCGAGCTGTAGAGATTAAAGCTCTTAATCTTGGATTATTGTCTGGGTCCGGTCCTCCTCCTTTTGCCGAAATTGTTATCTCTTTTCCTAATCTTGTAAAAAGGCGGGACATATTTCCCCATCTTTTCAGTTTTCGCTCTTTTCTGAATTCAAACGCTCTTCCCATTGATGTAATATATTAACCCTAAAAAGAGTAAGGAGATTTGGGTCCTTTATTTAATACTAATTCGTGCTATGTATTTGTCGGCCTCGGTACCTTCCTGGCTTTGAGGGTATTTAACTTTTATTTCTTCGTATGTTTTTATGGCACCTGTTGTATCTCCAAGCTCTTCTTGCATAATTCCAGCTTTAAGCATATAGGTTGCTGCAAATACATTATCGGAATAGGAAGCTGCTTTAAGGTAGTTGTTAAGGGCCTCTTTGTTTTTCATTAAACTGGCATTGGCATCACCTATATTGGCAATTGCTCTTGCTTGCATTACGGGATCTTTGGATCTGTATTTCTTGAGAAATGAAATAGCCTCTTGAAAGTTGCCTAATTGTAATTCGCAAATTCCAGCATACATATATACCGATTTTGGAGATGCAGAGCCGTATTCGTCTATTATTTGACTGAACCCTAGTGAGTTTCCGTCTCCATTAAGTGCAACTGCAAAGGAGTCTGCACGGAAATATTGTTCGGCAACAAAGGTTTGGCCTAATGCTTCTTCTTTCAATGGTTTGCGATAAAAATGATGATATGCAAATCCAATGGTAGCAATTACAAGAATTGCAATTACGGAATAGACAAGTGTGTTTTTGTATTTTTCGATGAAATGTTCAGTAACATTCAAAGCGTTCTCTACACTCTCTTCCGGATCCTGTTGTTTAATTTTCTTTGACATTTATAAGATTTATTAGCAGGATGCAAAATTACAATTATTTATCTAATCTCAAATTTTAAATCGATAAAAGTCGTAACTTTGTCTATCAACTTATTCACAAATGCATTTAAAAAAAATAACTATCTCTGGGTTTAAAAATATTTCTGGGACAGATATTAACTTTTCTCCTAAGTTAAATTGTATAACGGGGATGAACGGAGCTGGCAAAACTAATTTGCTGGATGCTGTTTATTATCTCTCTATGACTAAAAGCTATTTTTCGGGATTGGACATGAATACCATAGCATATAACATGGATTTATGCAGAGTAGTAGGAGAGTATAGCAGGGAAGATAATACTGTCGATTTTATCTCTTTTACATTGGAAAGAGCTGGTGTAAAGCAATTTAAACGTAATTCTAAAAATTATTCTAGATTGTCTGATCATATTGGGATTATTCCTATTGTTATGGTATCTCCCTACGATAATTGCCTTATAAATGAATCGGGAGAAGAGAGACGAAAATTCATTAATTCTATTTTGTCTCAGTTAGACAATGAATATCTTAGAAGAGTTCAAAATTATAACCAATTATTGGCTCAAAGAAATAGATTACTTAAGTCAGATAATTTTAACTCGGCACTTCTCGATACTTTTTCGGAAAGGCTTTCTTGGAATGCTGGTTATATTTTTGAAAAAAGAGAAGAGTTTGTTGGAAAGTTGTTTCCTATTGTAAATAAATACTATAATATGTTGTCTGGAGGAAAAGAGAACATTACTATAGAGTATAAGTCCGATCTTAAAAAAGGGAGTTTAGAAGAGTTACTTAAGAAAAATAGAGAAAAAGATAGATTGTTTAAATATACAACAGTGGGTATTCAAAGGGACGATCTTATTTTTAATATGAACAACCATCTATTTCGTATTTGTGGTTCACAAGGACAACAAAAGTCTTTTTTAATTTCGCTAAAACTTGCACAGTTCGAGATAATGAGAGATTTGCATAAACGAATTCCTCTTTTACTTTTAGATGATGTGTTCGATAAATTGGATATGAGTAGAGTAGAGTCTTTATTAAATATGGTCTCTTCTAATCTATTTGGGCAAATATTTATAACAGACAGTAATAAGGTAAGAGTTCAGGAGATATTATCTAAAATTAATGGAAGTTCTGCTTCATTTGAGATAGCTTCTGGCACTATAAAATAGAGTTATGAGACGGCAAAAAACAGTATTGGTTGGGGATATTTTTAAGGAGCTTCTTAAAGAGACTGGGTTAGATCAAGGAGTGTTGAGAATGAATGTATTTGAAGCATGGGATAGTGTAGTTGGAGATAAATATAGAGAGTATACAATGGATAAGTTTTTTAAAGATGGCCGTCTTATTTGTAGGATTTCTTCTTCATCGGCAAGGACTCAGCTTTTTATGAATAGGCTTGTTCTTACTGAAAGGATGAATAAAATGTTAGGGAGCGAAGTTGTTAAGCTACTTATTTTAAAATAGAGGTCAAAAATGGATAAATTAAAAGTAATTATTGATTGCGATATACCTTTTATAAAAGGAGTTTTAGAACCTTATTGTACTGTTATTTATGTAAAAGGGGGAGCTATTAATAATAATATAACTATAGATGCTCATGCTTTAATAGTTCGTACTAGAACAAAGTGCACTAAGGAGCTTTTACATGGTAGTTCTGTGAAAGCTATTTTTTCTGCAACCATTGGACGTGACCATATAGATTTAGATTATTGCAAGAGAGAGGGTATTTCTGTTTTTAATGCTGCTGGGTGTAATGCCAACGGAGTGGTTCAATATGTTTTAACTACTCTGTTTGCTCTAGCTATTAAGAAAAATATAAATATTTTAGGGAAAACTATTGGTATAATAGGGGCTGGCAATGTGGGTGAGAGATTGGCTCTTCTTATGGAAAAACTTGGATTTTCTGTTCTAAGATGTGACCCTCCAAAAAGCTTGGTTAATAATAGTGTTCCCTATTACGATTTAGATTATGTATTAGAAAATTCGCATATTATAACTCTTCATGTTCCTTTTAGTTCTGAAACCAAAAGCATGTGTTCTTGTAATTTTCTTGAGAAGATGAAAAAAGGAGCAATTTTGGTGAATAGTTCTAGAGGTGAGGTTGTAGATGAAGCTGCTGTTATGGCATTTAATGGTAAATTAGGAGGATTAATTATTGATGTCTGGAATAATGAGCCAAATATTAATAAGGATTTTCTTGCCATTACCGATATAGCTACCACTCACATTGCTGGCTATTCTCTTGAGGGAAAAATTAATGCAACGGTAATGAGTATTTTAAGTTTTGCTCACTATTTTTCTATAGACCAGCTTAAAAATTTTCATATTGATCTTCCCTCTTCTAAGCCTATAGATTTTACAGCTTTTAGTAATTTAATTAATTTGACAGATACTATTGCTACTTCTTCTGAGATTTCTTCTGCAATAGCACAATTATTACTAGAGCTCTTTCCAGTTTGGGAACAAAATTTAAAGCTTATTGCCAATCCCATTCAGTTTGAAAAAATTAGAGGGGAATATATTTATAGGCGAGAGTTGCCACCGAGTGTTATTAGTGAACTTGAAAAACTCCTTTCTGGGGGTATTTAAATAGTTTTTTGTATCTTTAAAACTCAACCTATTCACTTAAAATAGAATTCTTATGTTTAGTAAAGATGAACTAAAACAGATTGAAGAGAAAGGTTCTTCGCTAGAGAAAATTAAACACCAACTTTCTCAGTTTAAAACTGGTTTTGCTATGCCGGAGATTGTGGCTCCTGCTACTCCTTACAGAGGAATAAAGCTCCTTTCAAAAGATGAGCAATTTTCATGTGTAAATCGTTATTCTCAATTCCAAGGAGATGTGTGCAAGTTTGTTCCGGCATCGGGTGCTGCTACAAGAATGTTCAAAGATCTTTATGAGGGAATTAATGGTGCTAGAGCAAATAATGGGCAAACTGCTAATTCTCCAATTAAGAAGTTTCTTAAGGAGGTAGATAAATATCCATTTTATAAAGAGTTGAGCGAACATGTAAATATTATTGAAGCTTCAGAAAAAGAGGTACTAGAGGCTTTACTGCTTAAAGATGGAATGGGTTATGGCAATTTGCCAAAAGGACTTATTAAGTTTCATAAATATAGAGATAGAGCAAGAACTGCTTTTGAAGAGCAAATTTGTGAAGCTTCTAAATATGCAATTAATTCACAGGGAGTTGCAAAACTAGTAATTTCTGTTTCTCCTGAACATCTTTCTCTTTTTAATAAAATACTTGAAGATAATCTTAGCTATTTTGAAAAGCATTATAGGTGTAAATTTGAAATTTCTTATACTGTGCAGAAACCTTCTACAGATACAATTGCGGTTGATATGGATAATAATCCAATAAAAGATTTAAATGGAAAGTTGGTATTTAGGCCAGCTGGCCATGGAGCTCTTATTGAGAATATAAACGATATTGATTATGATTTGGTTATCATTAAAAATATTGATAATGTAGCGATGGAGAAGTATACAATTGATACAGTATGGTGGAAAAAAGTTTTATCGGGATATTTGTTAGATATTCAAGAGACTATTTTTTCCTATTTACGAGCTTTGGAAGGAGAGAAAAATGAGGAGCTTATTTCAGAGATAAAACATTTTATTAAAACAGTTCTTTGTATAGATCTTCCTGCTGTTCCTGAACAGATAGAGACTGCATTTTTAAAATCGCGTTTAAACAGGCCTTTAAGAGTTTGTGGTATGGTAAAAAACTTAGGAGAGCCAGGTGGAGGTCCTTTCTTGGTTAAAGATGCCGATGGTGCAGTTACTTTACAGATATTAGAGGGTGCTCAGATAGATATGAATAATGATCTAACAAAGGAGATAGTAGAACAGTCTACCCATTTTAATCCTGTAGACTTGGTTTGTGCATTTAAAGATTATAAGGGACATAAGTTCGATCTGCCTAGATATGTCGATCCTGAAACTGGTTTTATCTCGGTAAAAAGTATTGAGGGGGTTTCTGTAAAAGCTTTGGAACTTCCTGGTTTGTGGAATGGTGCTATGAGTAGATGGAATACAATTTTTGTTGAGGTTCCAATTACAACATTTACTCCTGTAAAAACTGTTTTCGATCTTTTAAGACCAGAACATATTTGCTAATTTGCATAGACACTCTCTCAGATGCGCACTATTTTTGTAACTAGCGCAATATTAACTAAATAACTTTTTAAATAGACTAAAAAATAGTCTATTTAAAAAGTTATTTTATACTTATATAAGTAGTTACGTGAAAACTGCCGGTTGCTTTATTCTCCCAATAGAAGTCCTGCTCCGCGGGTGCCATTTTTAAATAACAGAGAGTGGTTTTTCTTTTCGCGTTTTTTCCAGTCACCTTTGTTGTAGGCATAGCTTAAAATAATTGGAACCACAGTGGTTGCCTCGGCATATACCATTTGTTCGTGAGCTGTATCTACTTTGCCCCATGAGTTAGCCTCTTTTAGAGTAGAAGATGAACAGGCACCGTCGCGAACATCGGCAACGGTAATTTGAATAGCATATTTGTGCATTGGCACGTCAAAACCAAGGCACTCAGCACATACAACTGTATCTTGTGCAAAGTTTTTTGGAACTCCACCGCCAATCATGAATAGACCGCTGCTTTTTGCAGCCATTTTTACCTCGGTAAGTTCGCGAAAATCGGCTACGGAGTCAATTGTTAAATATGGCTTATTCTCTTTTATTCGCTCTATTTGATGCATTACTAGCCCGAAACCTGCGCTGCAATCGCTAAAAGCTGGTACAAAGATTGGAACGTTGTTTTCGTAGGCTGTTTGGATTAGTGAATTTTTTTTAACTGAGTTTTTAGTGAGCCATTTTCCTATTTCGTGAATGAATTCTCTAGAAGAGTAGGGGCGTGGTTCTAAATAATCGGCAATTGTTTTAATGGTAGCATCACAATTTTGAAGCTCTTCTTCATCTATAAATGTATCATAGATACGATCTATGTAGTTTTTTCTAAGTTGAGTGTCGTCTATAAATTGTGAGCCTTTGTAGTGTTTAAAACCAAGTGCTTCAAAAAAATCCATATCAATAATTGATGCACCAGTAGCAACTATTGTATCTGCCATATTAAACCGTATCATATCTACATAGGCTTGCATACAACCACCTGCCGAGGTGCTTCCTGCAAGGATGAGCCAATTGGTAGATTCTTTGTCATTGATCATCATTTGCAAAGTGTCTGCTGCTGCAGCTGTATCTCTGGAAGTGAATGACATATCACGCATTGCATCAATAAGATAAGTAGAATCGAATGCTGTAATGTCTATGTGATTAATTGTATTTTTAAGTAGCTCTTTTTTTGTTGGTTTCATATTACTTTACATTTCTTTTCAAGAACATTATTTTCTTGGCAAATATAGATATTTTAAATTAAGAACAAGATTTTTACTATTTTTGCAGCTATTATTTTAGTATATATAACAACACTTTAAGCTTTTTTATATGTTTGATCTAAAAACAGTAGAGTGGATGGGCACTCTTGAAACTCCATTTTATTATTATGATATGCAGCTTTTGAAAGAAACTCTGGATATCTACACAACAGAACTTAATAAATATAACTTTCATGCCCATTATGCTTTTAAAGCAAATGCAAATGATCGTATTTTAGAGTTGATAAAGAGTTATGGGTTTGGCGCCGATTGTGTTAGTGGAAATGAAGTTTCTCTCGCTCTTAAATCGGGTTTTGATTCAAGTAAAATTGTATATGCGGGTGTTGGTAAGTCAGATAAAGAGATAATCACTGCATTGAAAGGGGGTATTTTTTCGTTTAATTGTGAATCTATTCCTGAGATAGAGGTTATAAATGAGATTGCTGGTAGGCTTGGAATAGTTGCCTCAATCTCTTTGAGGATCAATCCCGATATAGATGCACATACACATAAGTATATTACCACTGGTAAATCTCAAAATAAATTTGGTATTAGTTACTGGATGTTCGACCAAGTGATAGAAACACTTAAAAAATGTAATAATGTTAAGTTTGCAGGGCTTCATTTTCATGTTGGTTCTCAAATTACAGATTATAATGTATTTGATATGCTTGCCATTAAGGTGAATGAAATTGTTTCTTCTTTTGAAGATAAAGGTATGCGTGTCCTTAATATTAATCTGGGAGGTGGGCTTGGTATTGATTATGCCGATCCAGATGCTAACCCGATTCCCGATTTTGCTTCGTATTTTTCTATTATAGATAAAAAATTAAAAAGAGACAAAGAGCAAACTATACATTTTGAACCTGGAAGAGCAATTATTGCTCAATGTGGCTCTTTAATTTCCAGGGTGTTGTATGTTAAAGTGGGAAAGGGACGTAAATTTGCTA
>Ga0265294_10001927_pt1 | contig 27449 bp, 33 predicted proteins | sample MunlanPumphouse3_FD_192504 | JGI IMG/M metagenome (GOLD analysis project Ga0265294, IMG submission 192504) | Groundwater microbial communities from a municipal landfill in Southern Ontario, Canada - Pumphouse #3 | ecosystem: Environmental > Aquatic > Deep subsurface > Groundwater | place...
TCTCTGCTGACTGCTTGAACTGCTTTCCGCTGTATGTAAGTTCAAGTGTCTTGCCTCGTGAGAACAAGGTGCAGCCAAGCTCTTCTTCCATTCTGGCTATCTGGTTGCTCAGAGCCTGCTGCGAGATGTGAAGCCGCTCCGATGCACGGGTTATGTTGCCTTCTTCGGCGACTGCCAGAAAGTACTCCATGTTCTGGAAATTCATCATATCCTCCAATCATTTACAGCATATGCCGCTTTGGAATTTTGCACAATATTAATGTTGTGTTGATTGTAATGAATAAAGTGTTTGAAATTGTGGCAATACCGTGATAGCTTTAAGGCTGAATCAATGAACGGAGGCAACTGCTTTGAAGAAAGTTCTGATGATCAACCAGTCATGGTGCAAGGGCTGCGGGATATGCGCGGCTTTCTGCCCGAAAGGGGCACTTGAGATTGTCGATGACAAGGTTCAGCGCAAGGAGGGCACCGAATGCATCCTTTGCGGCCAGTGCGAACTCCGGTGTCCGGACTATGCAATCTACATCGATGAGAATGAAGGAGATACCGATCAATGGGCAAAGTCGTATTGATGCAGGGCAACGAGGCGTGCGTAGAAGGCGCCTTGGTTGCGGGGATGAGGCTTTTTGCCGGATATCCGATCACCCCTTCTACTGAGATTGCAGAAATTTCGGCGGTCCGTCTCCCTCAGGAAGGCGGGAAGTTCATCCAGATGGAGGATGAGATTGCTTCGATGGCATGCGCTATCGGTGGATCGGTTGCCGGAGTTAAGTCCATGACCGCCACAAGCGGGCCTGGCTTCTCTCTCAAGCAGGAGAACCTCGGATATGCCGCTCTTGCCGAGATTCCTCTTGTGGTTGTCGATGTCCAGAGAATGGGACCGTCTACAGGAATGCCTACTTCACCTTCGCAGGGCGATATGATGATGGCGCGATGGGGCACCCACGGAGATCACCCAGTTATAGCTTTGTGTCCTTCTTCGGTGAAGGAGACATATGACCTGATCATCAGGGCGTTCAACCTTTCAGAGAGGTACCGAACTCCGGTGCTTTTCATGATGGATGAGATAATCGGGCACCTCAGGGAGGGCATGGAACTGCCTGAGCTGGAAGAAGTGGAAGTGATTGACCGAAAAACCGTGAAATATCCGGAACCCAAGCGGCTCCCATACCATATCAAGAAGGGAAAGCTCGTCCCAGAGATGGCTCCGTTCGGAATGGGGCAGAGGTACAACATGACGGGCTTGATCCATGATGAGTCAGGGTTCCCGACCAATTCCAATGAAGAAGCCGAGAAGCTGATTGACCGTCTGATGCACAAGGTTTCTGACAATTATGCAGATATCGTGAAGTGCGAGCAGGTCGGAATGGATGATGCGGATGTCGCAATCTTCTGCTACGGCGGAACAATGCGTGCTGCATCAAGCGCCATGGATGAGGCTCGCAAGGCTGGAATCAAGTGCGGGATCTTCCGTCCGATTACAATCTGGCCGTTCCCAGAGAAGGAGCTTCTGGAGGCTGCAAAGCACGTCAAGCGGATAATCGTGGCGGAGCACAACTACGGCCAGATGGTGCTTGAGGTCGAGCGTGTGGTGAAGGATGCCTGCAGGATCGATTTCCTTGGCAGGTACAACGGAACGGTGATTACGCCGGATGATCTTCTTGCGAAGATACGGGAGGAGAAATGACAGTAGATACTGGTGATGTCAGCGTCAAGACCAAGAACATGTCCAACTTGATCTATAAGTACATGCGTCCTGAGCATCTTCCGCAGATCTGGTGTCCGGGGTGCGGCAATGGAATAATAATGCGCGATATCGCACAAGCAATCGAGAACCTCGGATTGAGCCGGAATTCCACTGTGATTGTCTCTGGAATAGGGTGTTCGGCACGTGCGGCTGGCTACATGGATTTCAATACGATTCACACGACCCATGGAAGGGCAATTGCATTCGCTACTGGAATCAAGCTGGCCAATCCCTCCCTTGAAGTCATTGTCGTCACAGGCGATGGCGATATCTCCGCAATAGGAGGAAACCATCTCATCCACGCTGCAAGGAGGAATATCGGGCTGACTGTCGTTGTGATGAACAACAACATCTATGGAATGACCGGCGGCCAGTATTCACCTACGACTCCAACCGGTGCTTTCGGAACAACGGCTCCATATGGCAATCTGGATCGTTCTTTTGATATTGCAGGGCTTGCATACGGCGCAGGGGCTTCTTATGCTGCCCGTGGAAGCGCCTATCATGTTCAGCAGACAACTACTCTGATTCAGGAAGGAATCAAGCACCGCGGATTCTCGATCATCGATGTTGCAAGCATCTGCCCGACTTACTATGGACGAAAGAACAAGAAGGGAAGCGCAGTTGACATGCTCAAATGGCAGCGTGACAACAGCGTCACTGTGGATCAGGCTGCGAAGATGAGCCAGGAAGAGCTCAAGGGCAAGCTTGTCATCGGGTTGCTTCATCAGGTCAATTACCCTGAGTTCACATATGCATATGATCAGCTTATCCGACGGCTTTTCGAGGAGCGTGAAGAGAATGAGTAGACAGGAAATCAGGCTTGCCGGAAGCGGCGGCCAAGGAATTATCCTTGCAACCGTGATTCTCGCCGAAGCTGCAATCCAGGCGGGAATGAATACTGCTCAGAGTCAGGCATACGGTCCTGAGGCACGTGGCGGATCATGCAAAGCGGAGACTCTGATTTCGGATCAGACAATCGGTTTCACCAAGGTTCAGAATCCGACTTTCCTGATGGCATTGACTCAGAAGTCGCTGGATCAGTACGGCCCTGAAGTATCCGAGAACTGCCTCGTTCTGATAGATTCAGGCCTCAGTGCACCTCAGGATATGAAGGCAAAGCGCATTGTGGCTCTCCCGATTCTTGATACAGCACGCACTGTGGTAGGAAAAATCCAGACGGCTAATATAGTTGCCGTCGGCTGCATCAATGATCTGCTCGGGATCACGGATGCCAAGACTCTTGAGAAAGCAGTTCTGATGCATGTTCCTTCAGGGACTGAGCAGCTGAACATCAAGGCTCTCGAAGAGGGATTCAAGCTTGCTGAGGGGCATGAAGAGAAATGAAGATCCATGAATACCAGGCAAAAGAGCTGCTGCGTGAATACGGAGCTCCGGTTGGAGAAGGAATCGTTGCATCGACTGCTCTAGAGGCAAGCGAAGCAGCGCGCAAGTTCGGAAAATGCGTGATCAAGGCTCAGGTCTATTCAGGAGCACGCGGCAAGGCAGGCGGGGTGAAGATTGCTTCAAGCCCTGAGGAGGCTTTCAGGATTGCTTCGGATATGATCGGCATGACGCTTGTCACTAAGCAGACCGGACCTGAAGGGAAACCTGTTCACAAGGTTCTTGTCTCTCCTGCTGCCCAGATCCAGAAGGAAATGTATCTGAGTGTTGCAAGCGACAATGAGAATGCAGGTCTAGTGATCATAGCCTCTTCAGCCGGCGGAACGGAGATTGAGCAGACGGCTTGCACGAGGCCCCAGTGCATTTCAAAGATCCCGGTTTCGATTGTTTCCGGATTCCGTGCTTACGAAGCGGCTGATGCGGCCAAGGCGCTTGGTCTTTCCGGTTTGCTTGAAGGCGAGCTTTCTGGCCTGCTTTCTTCCATGGTTCGTCTTTTTCTGGCCAAAGACTGCAGCCTCGTCGAGATCAACCCCCTGGTGGTAACTGATTCCGGCCATCTTCTGTGCCTTGATGCTAAGATTAATTTTGATGACAATGCCTTGTACAGGCATCCTGATATAGTTTTGCTTCGTGATATTGAGCAAGAGGATGCCAAAGAGTATAGAGCTTCGCAGTTTGACCTGAACTATGTGAGCCTTGACGGCGACATCGGATGCATGGTCAACGGTGCGGGGCTTGCGATGGCTACGATGGATATCATCAAGAATTTCGGCGGGAAGCCTGCGAACTTCCTTGATGTAGGTGGAAGCGCCACGGCTGAAAGGGTAAAGGCTGCATTCGAAATTCTTCTTTCGGATACGAATGTCAAGGCAATCTTTGTCAACATCTTCGGCGGTATCATGAAGTGTGATGTCATTGCCCAAGGTGTTGTCGCTGCGGTCAGCGAGATGGGGATTTCTATTCCCCTTGTTGTGCGTCTTGAAGGAACCAATGTTGAGCTTGGGCGCAGAATTCTCAATGACTCAGGACTGAGCATTGTCGCTGCTTCTGATATGGCCGATGGCGCCAGAAAAGCGATTGCACTTGCAAAGGAGGCCGCAAGGTGAGCATTTTCGTTGATTGCAATACCCGTGTGCTTGTTCAGGGTATCACAGGAAAGCAAGGTGCCTTCCATACTCAGCAGATGCTGGAATACGGCACTAAAGTCGTTGGAGGGGTGACTCCTGGCAAGGGCGGACAGAGCGTCTCCGGTGTTCCTGTATTCGATACTGTGTGCGAGGCGGTGAAGGCAACTGGAGCAAATGCTTCGGTGATCTTCGTTCCTCCTCGCTTTGCTTCTGATTCTATTCTTGAAGCATCTGATGCCGGAATTGAGCTTGTCGTGTGCATCACGGAGGGAATTCCGGTTCTGGACATGGCTATGGTCCGCCATTGCCTTCTTGGAACCAAGACCCGCCTGATCGGTCCTAACTGCCCTGGGATAATAACTCCTGGAGAGTGCAAGATTGGAATCATGCCAGGATACATCCACAAGAAAGGGCATGTAGGGATTATCTCCCGTTCTGGTACCCTGACTTATGAAGCGGTCAAACAGCTTTCTGATCGGAATATCGGCCAGTCGACAGTTGTCGGAATTGGAGGCGACCCTATTCGAGGAACAAGCTTCGTTGATGTGCTTCGTGCTTTCGAGGCGGACAGCGATACCTATGCGGTGGTGATGAACGGTGAGATCGGAACCAGCGGAGAAGAAGAGGCTGCGGATTTCATTTCTTCCTTCATGACAAAGCCTGTTGCTGCTTTCATTGGAGGCCAGAGCGCACCTGTGGGAAAGCGCATGGGGCATGCCGGAGCAATCATCTCCGGAGGGAAGGGAACTGCCGCTGGCAAGATAGAGGCTCTGCGTTCGGCAGGGGTTGAGATCGCAATGACACCTGATGCTATCGGCGAGGCCTTGGAAAGGGCAGCCATGAAGCACGGAGTGAATGTAAAAATAGGAGAGTGATTATGAAAATCTATGAAATACTTGAGATAACGATGCTGCTATGCTTTGGGTTTGCATGGCCTTTCAATGTGATTAAGTCAATCAAGGCACGCACGGCAAAGGGCAAGAGCCTCCTGTTCCTGGTCCTGGTTCTGATAGGCTACATTGCGGGAATCACCGCAAAATACATGAGCCCTTCCTACAAGTGGTATGTTCTGTTCTTCTACTATCTGAACTTCGTAATGGTCTTCACTGATTTCCTGCTTTACTTCAGGAACAAGCGTCTGGACAGGCTTGCCCAGAAATAATCAGCCCGTTGTTGGATTATTGTTTCTTTGGCCTTATATTAGAAGCAAGAGGTGCGCTGTATGTCAAACAGACTTGTCGCTTATTTTTCTGCAACGGGAACTACGGCTTCAGTTGCAAAGAAGCTTGCATCAACAGCTGATGCTGATCTTTTTGAAATCAGGCCGGAAGTTCCATATTCCAAGGCAGACCTTGATTGGAAAGATAAGAGCAGCCGCTCCACTATTGAGGCAAATGATGCTTCAATCAGGCCAGCTATTGCTGAAAAGGCCGATGGAATGGAGAAATATGACATCATATTCCTTGGATTCCCAATCTGGTGGTACACTGCTCCAAGCATAATCAAGACATTCATGGAAAGCTATGATTTCTCTTCAAAGACGATTGTCGTCTTTGCTACTTCAGGTTCTAGCCCGCTTGGAAAGACAGAATCTGATCTCATGAAGCACTGCAGTCCGAAGGCCATATGGTTGCCAGGCAAGAGGCTGGGAAGCAGTGTCTCAGAACATGAGCTTTGCACCTGGGTCAAAGGTCTTGGAATCTGATGAACGGATATGCCTTCTGCCGGAACAGATTAGGGACATTTCAGATCAATTATGAGGATGGCAGCCTTACAGGATTGCAGATTGTCTCTTCCGAGCCTGATGGTCCTGGCACTCCGACAGAACTGACAGAAAGGGCTGCTTCTGAGCTTGCAGAGTATCTTGACGGAACACGCAAGAGCTTTGACCTTCCGATTCTGCTCAAGGGAACGCCTTTTCAGAAGAAAGTCTGGATGGCTCTTTGCAGTATCCCTTATGGAGAGACTCGTTCATACAAGGACATCGCTGTCCAGATAGGCAGCAAGAATGCATTCCGGGCTGTTGGAATGGCAAATAACCGCAATCCCCTGATGATCATAGTCCCCTGTCATAGGGTAATCGGTTCTGATGGTTCGCTCACCGGTTATGCATGCGGTCTTGAAATCAAGCGTGAACTGCTTTCATTGGAAAAAAGCAATCTCTGAAATCTCTTCTTTATCTTCAGCTCTGTTTCTGATGATCATCCAGCTATGATAGCCTGGAATGAATTTGTCAAAATGAATTCCTGCCATTTTCTTAGGTGAATTGAGGCATCAAGGTTTTGTTAACCCCATGTTTCCCGAAATAGGGAAGTTTCCATTCCAGAACACTAGAATACTTTCCCGAATTTTTCAGATTGAGCATATGCGTTAGAATCTGTTTAGAATTGGTAGATCACGCTTCTGCGTTAGAATCGTTAGATTATCAGGTATGATGAGGTATTTGGGTTTGGCCAATCCCATGTTTCCCGAAATAGGGAAGTTTCAATTCCAGAACGCTAGAATACTTTCCCGAATTTTTCAGATCAGGCAGGAGTATTGACATCAGGGTTTAGTTGCAGTATTCTAACTGTACTTATGAAAGATACAGTTAGGAGACAAGCATGAAAAGTGATTTTCTTATATCGATTCATTCCCTGGTATATCTCTGCCATAAAGGCGGGTTTGTCTCAAGCCAGGAACTGGCGGACAATATCTGCACCACAGGTCCGATGGTACGCAAGAATATGCTGCGCCTGATCCGCACAGGATTTGCCGAATCAAGGAACGGGGTGGAAGGCGGTTATCGGATCCTGCATCCAGACGCAACACTTAAGGATCTTGCCAAGGCTTTGAATATTTCTTTCGTTTCAAGTGATTACATGACAGGAAGCATGGACAAGGATTGCCTGATTGCTTCCAATATGGGGCCTTTCATGGACAGCCTGCTTCAGAAATTGAATCAGGAGTGCATCGACAGGCTATCGGAATACACCATCTCAGGGATAAATGAGAGGTTGAGCAAAGGAGCTGTCAAATGAGTGATTACAGCAATCTCATCATAGGATTCGGAAAGGCCGGCAAAACTCTTGCCAAGACCCTTGCAACACGAGGCGAAAGCACGATGGTAGTAGAGAAGGAAGCTTCCCGCTACGGCGGAACATGCATAAACGTGGCATGCATCCCTACCAAGATTCTCGAACACAAGGCTCGTGAAAGACGCAGCGATGATGACGCTGCTGCCTGGTATGCGAATGCAGTGACAGAAAAGAATGCGAAGACCGCCGCTCTTCGTGCTGCCAACTACAAGATGCTGATTGATGCAGGAGTTGCCGTTGAGAATGCCGCTGCATCATTCGTCGATGAGCATACAGTGAGGCTAGCATACATTGATGGGCATTCAAGGAATGTCACAGCTGACAGAATCTATATCAACACAGGTTCGTATAGCTTCGTTCCTGAGCTTCCTGGAATAAAGGACAACAGATACATCTATACATCGACTTCATTGATGGACAGGACTGAGCTTCCGAAGTCGCTGGTGATCGTGGGCGGCGGATACATAGGTCTTGAATTCGCCTCATACTACCGCAACTTCGGCTCTGAGGTGACATTGCTTCACAAGGGCTCTGATTTCATTCCAAGAGAAGACAAGGATATTACTGCGGCTGTGCTTGAAAGCTTTGAAAAGCGCGGCATAAAGATTGTATTCAACAGCGATGTGCTTGGATTCGATGGACCGAATGTGAATTACTCGGTCAACGGAGAAAAGCAGACAATCAAAGCTGATGCAATTCTCATAGCAATTGGAAGAAGAGCGAACACCCGAGGCCTTGAGCTTCAGAATGCAGGCGTGAATCTCAACAGCCGAGGCGAAATAGCGGTAGATGAGAACCTCCGCACTTCGCAGAAGAACATATTCGCCATGGGCGACGTGAAAGGCGGGCTTCAGTTCACCTATATCTCTCTCGATGATTTCCGGATCCTGACCCAGAACGGAAGAACCACTGCCAACCGCGGTGCAATTCCTTACACAATCTTCCTTGACCCGCCTGTTTCAAGAGTCGGGCTCTCGGAAAGCGAAGCAAGGAACGCAGGCTTCGATGTGAAAGTCAAGCTTCTTCCCGCCAACAAGATTCCGAAGACCCTGATTCTTGAGCAGAGAGAAGGTGTGCTCAAGGCAATTGTGGACAATGCCACAGGCCAGATCCTAGGTGCTCATCTGTTCTGTGCCAACTCGGAAGAGGTGATCAACCTCATCAAGCTTGCGATGGATATGAAGGTTCCGTACACACATCTTCGTGATTCGATCTTCAACCATCCGACTGTCACAGAAGGACTGAACGACCTGTTCGCAATGTAGCTAAGCCCAGCTGAAGCTCTGGCTGCCAGCTCCTATTTCGAAGCAGTATTTCACAATTCCGAGATCAAGCTTCGAATAAGGCCCTGTCAGAGCTTTGGCTTTGACAGCTGTTCCATCAAGCGTCAGGCAGAACTTCTGCTGGTTCATCGCAGTAGGGGCAAGAAGAGCAGCATCTACTGCGCTTTTGAACCATGCTGGCGAGTCTGGCTGGATGTTCGAAACCTCAGAGGCAGTCTTTGATTTGTGCTGCACACCTGTAGTTGCTCCATAACCCAATGCAATGACTACAGTCAGCTTTTCATCAGAATCAACCCGGAAAGCTCCAGGAATCTTCTTGTATGACATTGCTACCCAGCAGGTGTTAAGTCCCATAGCCTGAGCCTCAAGGACGAGCTTCTGCCCCCAGTAGCCGCATTTCTCATCAAGATCCGGAGCTTTCTTGCCTACAAGGGCAATGTAATTTGTCACTCCTGAGAACTTGCCATAATGAGCCATGAAGCAGTCGAACGCCTTTGGTTCGTCACATACAAGCTGGACATGAAGTCCGCTTTCCTTGTTGCACTGTGCAACCATCTGTTCAAGCGAAGCCTTGTCATTCTGACTCAGCATCTGGTTCTTGTATGAGCGTACTGAGTGCCTGCTTTTCAAAGCTTCCATCATTTTCTCATCAGTAATCATAAAATATACCTCTATTGGTTCAAATTCATTACAGTTCGATGATCCCAGTTGCATGCTCAGGATCATGGGTCATGAGAATCGCCTTGCACTGAGGGCTTTTTGCAAAGCCCTGAAGTTTCCTCAGTGATGCAAGAGCTTCTTCCCTGTTTGCTTCCACTCCAGGAAGAACAAGATTCTCCCATGAGCGGCGGCCGTATCCAGCATCGCCAGCGATTATTGCAAAGCCATCGTCACCTTGGACTTTGACGGCGGTCATTCCCTCGGAGTGGCCATGCATCGGGATCAAGGTCACTGACCCGTCGCCTAGAAGATCGAATTCCCTGTCAGGGAAAGTTCTAATGCCGATCCCTCTCCAAAGACGGTGCAGGTAGCGCGGATGCAGTCCTTCTGAAGCTTTCTTCTCAGATTCGCTTGCAAGTATTCTCTTTGCATCGCGCACCAGAGCCAGGCCTCCGGCATGGTCGATGTCCATGTGAGTGAGAATGCAGTAGTCAAGGTCTGAAGGCTTGTATCCGAGTGCCTCAAGGTGATCGGTTACAGCTTTCCCAGGTGGCAGAAAGCCTGGTGATGCGAAGTAGTTGAAAAAGCCTTCGTATTTTCGTGCGTCAGTTCGTATTGCAGTGTCCCATCCGGTATCGACCAGAATCAGGGCTTTCGGAAGCTCAATCAGATATGCAGTCACGGGAACTGTGATCTTGTGGCTTTTGCCACGCAGGATTCCGGTGAAGGCAAGCTTGTTCCTGCTTCGATCCGAGAATGGAAGTGCTTCGTCTACCGTTGTTGTACCGCAGTCTAGGATTGTTATTCTTGCCATTTTTCCTCTATTACTGCAAAAGGTAACATCGAATGGCCAGAAGTCAAGAGGATTTGCTATCAGTTTTCAGTGTTGATCTTCTGGAAAGCAGCGAGGTTCTTGTTCGTGCCGCTGATCACGAGGTTCTGTCCTTTCTTCAGAATCGTGTCCGGTCCGATCGTGCCGTTTGCCTTGCCTGAGTCGACTATGGCGATGATGTTTATGCCGTAATTCTTTCTTAGGTTCAGGTCAATCACTTTCTTTCCGTCCAGCGCTGAGAATACTTCTGTTTCAATGATTGAGAAATCCTCGCACAGCGGCAGCCATTCAAGGGTGTTGGTTCTGCAAAGCGACTGTGCCAGACGCTTGCCCATGTCTTCTTCTGGGATGACTACTTCTGCTCCAAGCTTCTCAAGCAGGCGGCCGTGGTCCGCGCTGCTTGCCTTGCTTATCACGCGAGGAACACCAAGTTCCTTTGCATTCAATGTTGCAAGAAGGTTGTTCTCGATGTCCTTTCCGATGCAGACTATAACAGTGCCGCAGGCACCGATTCCTGCCTCGGCCAATGCATCGTGGCGCATCTGGTCGATGAGGTACACTTGATTCACGTATTTCTTTATTGATTCAAGCTTCTGGGCGTTGTTGTCCAGTGCGATGACGTTCTTGCCGTTTTTCAGAAGCTCCATGACAAGAGCCTGCCCGAATCTTCCTATTCCGATGATCCCGAAGAGATCCATATCGTGAAATTGACTTGCCATTGATTTCCTCCTAACCGATTATGACCCGTTCCTCCACGCAATGGAGGAATGGATTCTGCTTTTCACTTGAAAGACTGCTGACTATCGTAAGCGGCCCGAGCCTGCCTATGAACATCACCATTATTAGTATTGTCTTGCTGAATGCGCCAAGCTTTCCTGTTATGCCACGTGACAGTCCGACTGTGCCGATTGCCGAGACCACCTCGAACAGCACATCCATGAACTGAAGTCCTGTCTCGACTGCGCAGATAAGGAATACCGCAATTATGGAAGCAAAAAGGAACAGCGTCATCACGCTGAATGCCTTGAGAATGCTGTCCTTGGATATCCTGCGCCTGAAAGCGGATGTTTCCCGCTTGGCGATCACGTGTCTGACTGCGATGAGAACTGTAAAGAAGGTGGATGTCTTGATTCCGCCTCCAGTAGACCCAGGAGAAGCTCCGATGAACATCAGCACGATCACCGCCATTGTTGCAGGCACGGTGAGAGAACCTGTATCGACGGAATTGAATCCCGCTGTCCTTGATGAGATCGAAAGGAAGAACGACTCCATCCATGTGAGTTCCGGCGATGTTGCCTTGATCACAAGTCCGCCGCCGATGATCAGGCACAGCGTGACGAACAGGACTATCTTCGTATGAAATGACAGCTTTCTCCATCTCTTGCCATGGAGAATGTCGTCCATTACGAAGAACCCGATGCCTCCGAGTATGATCAGAGATGAAATTGTAATATTCAGAGCAGCATTGCTGCTGTAGTCGCAGAAGCTGTTTCCGAACAGGTCGAACCCTGCGTTGTTGAAGGCTGATATTGAATGGAACACTCCCATTCCTATGCTTGTGCTTGTTTTCATGCCTGTGGCGGCAAAGGCTGCTGCAAGCACTGCAGCTCCTATGATCTCAATCGCACCGGAGGCGATGAATATGAATTTGACCAGAGAGACAATGCCACGGCCTGTTTCCTGATTCAGAGCTTCCTGAGCGAGGTTGCGCTGAGAAAACGAGACGTTCTGACGAAGGAGAAGCAGGAAGAACACGGCGAAGGTGGCGAACCCCATGCCGCCGACTTGGATCAGGATGGCAAGGACAACTCGACCGAACATCGATAGCGTGACTGAGATGTCCACAGGAGTCAGGCCTGTTACGCATAGGGCGCTTGCCGAGATGAACATCGAGTCAATCAATGACAGTCGATGGCCTTCCTCTGTGCTTATCGGCAGGAAGAGAATGATGCCTCCTAGAATGATGATCGCAAAGAAGCCAATGATGAGCTTGTTGCTTGCGCGGCCTTTTTTCATGTTATCGGTATAACACTTTTGGCAAGTCTGCATCAATGCCGCCCTGAAATCTTTCCGGTTTCCTAGCAGACGATTTACGAACTGGATAAAGAAGGTTATAATAAACTGAACTGGCAGGCCGCTTGGCTTGATAAGGAGTTTTCTATGAAGAAAAACTGGTTGGCTGTGATTATGTGCATCGTATCCGTTCTTGCAGTTCTGGCATTTGCCGGATGCGCTACAAAAGCAGAGGATGAGAAGCCCGCTGCTTCATCTGTGCTTGGCAAGGATGGCATTCCAAGACCAGATTGGGTCATTTCCGATGCATCAACCGCCGAGGTCCATTCTGCGGCAGGATATGGAAAGATGTCCAATCTTCAGAACTCAATCAAGAGAGCCGAGGCGGAAGGCCGCAACCTTCTTGCCGAATGGGTGAGCCTTGCAGTCGATGAGATCATTACAAGCTATACCAATGATGCCGGAGAAGGCGCAAACCGTCAGGCGATGGATGCCTTCGAGGTTGTTGGAAAGCAGAGAGCCCAAGCGATTCTCTCCGGATGCACCCGTGCCGATATGTGGGAAGATGCCGAAAGCGGAGTCTGGGTGCTTATGAGCATACCTGTAGCCAATGTTGCCGATCAGATGGAAAACGCAGCGGCAGAAGCCACTGGTGCCAAGTCTGATCCCGACTATGCCAAGAACGAAGCGGCTCAGGAGGCAAACACCATGATGAATGATGCCATTGCCAAGTACTTCGGAAGCCCTTCTGTAACTGACTAAACCGATGAAGAAGACCATTCTGCTTGTTGCTGCAGTTATTGCAGCTGTCTGTCTTGTTTCGTGCTATTCGGTCAAGGAGACTGATATCGAGGCTGTGAACTCTGATGGCTCTCCTGTCTGGACAGCCGAAGTTCCTCAGAGCAACAAGTACATCTACGGCGTTGGAAGCAGTCATCTTCTCAGTGCGGAGAACTCTTCCAATGCGGCAGACCTCAAGGCTCGGGCAGACCTTGCCCGCAAGCTTCAGCTTACTCTTTCAGATGCTGCTGCAAGCTATGAGAACGAGGCTTCAGGCGTTGCTGTTGCTGCTTACGAATCGCTGATAGTGGAGACTGTGAGTCTCACAGTACGGGGAATCAATGTAGTTCAGCATTGGACCGCCCCAGATGGGACAGTCTGGTCGCTTGTGAGCTTCAAGGCGCGCGATCTTGAAGACCTGTTCGAGATGGCGGCCAATGACTTTGACAAGAAGCTTGAAAAGCAGAAGCTTGACATTGAAAGCAAGCGCCTTGATCTGATCAAGAGCCTTGAAGCTGCCCGTTCCGACCAGAAGTCCAAGGAAACAGACGAGGCGATAAGCATTGCCAACGATGTTGCATCCAAGGCCACGTCAGAGATCCAGAAGACACAGAATGCCATTGATGCCGAAGCATTGCTTGGCAGCCTTTCTGAGCTTCTCTCCAATATGGGCTATTGAGATTCCAATACGGTAAATCAAACTGCCTCAGACATTCAGAATCTGAATTGATTCTGGCCAATCCCTCATTCTTCGCCAAAGCCTGGTTTTCCAGGCTACGGGCTGTTGGAAAAAACACAGGTTTTTTCTTTCATTGCAACAAAACTATGATAAAATAGGAGCATGAGCAAAGCTTCTATTGATGATATCCGGCTTTCTGCCGGCGGAATCTGCAAGATGGACATCAGGCGCCTTGATGCAATCGAGCGCATCGTCTGCGATGATTATGCCTCCGGAAGCATTTCAAGAGAGGACTGGCTTCTCAAGCTGCGCAAGCATTCGAAAGTCTATGAAAGCGGTCCGACTCCATCAGACAAATCATCAGAATACTGCTATGAGGGTTCAAGTGTTCTGAAGAACAAGCTCAAGATCACGGACAAAGGCCGCCTGTATGCAGTGGAAAATGCTGTTGCTACCTTCAGGATTGAAGAAATACTTGCCCAGAACTGTATCAGGATCAACCAGTTTGGGATCAATACCCTTTCACGGCTTCATCAGTTCATATTCGGTGACATCTATTCATTTGCCGGACAGTTCCGGACCGAGGACATCGCCCGCGATGGAAAAAAATTCTGCCCGAAGGAAACAATCAAGATGGAGCTGCCCAGGATTGCCATGTACATAGTCCGTGGAGGCAATTTCGCACTTGACGACCTTGGCCATTTCGTGCAGCACATCAGCTCGACCCATTCGGTACTAAATTCCATTCACCCATTCCGTGATGGCAATGGAAGAACGATAAGGCTCTTTCTTACCATGCTTGCACGTAATGCAGGCTATGAGCTTGAGTATTCACTGTATGACAAGCAGAAGCAGATAGAAGCGGATCGCGAGGCGATGAACGGCAATCCAAATTTCCTTGTAGCAATGTATTCTCAGATCACTGTTCCTTTCGATGGCAGCTATGAGATCCAGTTCGCTGATGAAGGAGAGATTCTGCCTCCGCTTTCAAAGGTGATTCACCCTGTTTCTGCACACGTTGAATAAAAGGCGACAACCGTCAGGAAATCGTATCCATTTTTCCGTTTTATTTTGCCAATTCCTGTAATCTCGTGATAAGATTTTTCAGGAGGCTTGGCAATGCAGGTTCAAGTTTTACCGTTAATCATCGTGTTTGCATATCTTATCGGTATGCTGGTTGTCGGTTTTGTAGTAGGAAAGCTCAAGATTAAGAACTCTCAGGACTACATGGTGGCAGGGCGAAGAATGGGCCTTTTCATGGTTGCATTCTCGCTATCTGCGAATAATATCGGAGGAGGCTCGACTGTCGGCCTTGCAAACAAGGCGTTCGGCAACTGGGGAATGAGTGCCATATGGTACGTTCTTGCCGCATCGGTGGCAATGATACCTCTGGCATATTTCGCACCGAAGATCAGAAAGACAATGGCTGTAACTATTCCAGAAGTCGTTGAAAGACGTTTCGGAAAGTGGAGCAGCACGTTCACGGCAGTTCTCAACATCCTTGCACTCTTCTGCCTGACTTCTTCTCAGATTGCTGCATCAGGATCAGTTATCAGCGTTCTCACTGGAATCCCTCTGAACGTATGTCTGCTGATTGCAGGACTTGTAGTCATCCTCTATACGACGATGGGCGGAATGATCGCCGACCAGATTTCGGACTTGATCCAGTTCCTGATCATACTTGTCGGATTGGCAATTGCCACTCCGATTGTGATTTCCAAAGCTGGCGGGTGGGCTGCAATATCGGCAAAGCTCCCGGCTTCGCAGCTGTCATTCACCAAGATCGGCTGGCTGGTTATCTTCGGCTACATCTTCAACTATTTCTGCACCTTCCTTTCTGGTCCTGAAATGATTTCACGTTTCGAGAGCGCAAAGGATGAGAAGACCGCCCAGAGGGCTTCGCTCCTTTCAGGCGTCCTGATGGCTGCCATGGCAATATTCCCGACTCTGCTTGGTCTTGCCGCTCTTGCTCTGAAAGATCAGCTTCCTGGCGTTCAAGGCTCGAATGCATTGATGACCGTAACCAGCAAGTATGCACCTGGATTCATTACAGGACTGGTATCTGCCGCTATCATATCTGCAACGATGTCCTCGGCCGACTCGAACTTGCTCTGCATGTCCACGATGCTCATCAATGATATCTGGCGCAAGTACTTCGTCAAGGGAGATATCCCTGACAAGAAGGTCATCTTCATGACACGTGCATGCAATGTCCTGTTCTGTGCCATTGCAATGTGCATCTCGCTGTTCGGGGTGAACATCATTACAATGAACACCTTCGCCTTTGCAATCAGATGCGCAGGGCCTTTCGCAGCGTATGGTCTTGGAATGGTTGTTCCGAAGGCTACAAAGGCTTCCGGCGGAGCATCGATCATCACCGGAACGATTGCTGTTGTCGTGTGGCAGATCATTGGAAAAGGCGATTTCTTCCTTGGAATTCTTCCCGTTGTATTCGGGTGCGCCATAGGAACAATCACATTCTTCGTTGTCAACTGGATCCAGTGGAAGCAGGGCGTAGAGCCGGCTCCGTCTGCATTCCTTTCTGATGAACAGGTTGCACAGATCGAGCAGTCAGAGAAAGCCGTAGACTGATCTGTCTGTCATCAAGTTTCACAAGGCTGTTCAGGATCAATCCGGGGCAGCCTTTGCTTTGTCTAATCATAGGGGATTGACAATAGTTAGTGTAATTGGTAGAGTTACATTAAATATAGGAGCAATCCATGAAAAAAATGATTATTATGGCAGTTTTGGTTTCACTTGCTGGAATTGCTGCAGCATTCGCCACTGGCGGTATGGAGACGGTTATGACTGATACACAGAATGCAAAGGCTTCTGCTGCTGTCAAGATCACGGCAGAGCAGGCTTATGAGAGGATTCACAGCGGGGATCCTGTTGTGATTCTGGATGTAAGACGTGCAGATGAGTATGCTTCTTCGCATATTCCTGGAGCAATTCTGATTCCGAACGAGGAAATCGGCACAGAGGTCCTGTCCCAGCTTCCAGTTCTGGATACGGAGATACTGGTTTACTGCCGGAGCGGAAACCGAAGCGGCCAGGCTGCCGCCAAGATGGCCAAGGCAGGCTATACCAACATCAAGGATTTCGGAGGCATTAATGATTGGCCATATGAAACAGAGACCGGTGCATTCAATGCTTCAGAAAAGGAAGGAAAGCTTTCGTCTTTCAGATCCTGGGATATCTACGGGCGTCCTGTCGATGAGAGCATTTTCGCCGGAAGCAAGCTTACGATGATCAATATCTGGGGAACTTTCTGCGGGCCCTGCCTCAGGGAAATGCCTTCGCTCGGCGAGCTTTCAGAAGAGTACGATGAAGCCGAGGTCCAGATTGTCGGAATTGTAGTTGATGCCACCCTGAAAAACGGTGTGTTCGCTTCCGATGTCGTTAAGAAATCAAGGTCAATTGTTTCTCAGACTGGTGCGGATTACCTCCATATTCTTCCGTCGAGTGACCTCGAAAAAGCCAAGCTTTCCAATGTCAATGCGGTTCCTGAGACGATTTTCGTCGACAGCACCGGCAGTATTGTGGGTAAGTCGTACATAGGTTCGAGAAGCAAGACCGACTGGGAAAAGATCATCGATCTGACTCTGGCAGGGATGAACTGATGACTGCAGAGTTCCCTGTTGCGGTTCATGCTCTTGTTTATCTTGCTGTCCATCCGGGACGGGAATTCAACAGCAATGAGCTTGCTGACAATATCTGCACAAATCCGGCAAGAGTGCGCAAGGTGATGGCCAAGTTGTGCCATCACCGTCTTGCTGTTTCATTCAAGGGACAGGGAAGCGGTTACCGTTGCATCGATTCGGCGAGAGAGACAGTCCTTTCCCAGGTGCTTAAGGCTCTTGATGAGCAGGCTTTCTCTGCTTGCTGGAAGACCGGAGACAAGGAACGGGACTGTCTGGTCTGCTCTGGGATGAGCACGGTCATGGAGAGTGTCTACACAAAATTGAACCAGAATGCAATCTCTCTCCTTGAGGGGATTACTATCGGAAGCTTGTGTGATAAGATAACTTCGAGGGCTTGATGAAAAGAAACGTTTTATTCTCTGCGGCGGTGCTTGCAATAGCCGCTGCATTCATTGCAATAGGCATATGGATAGGTGAGCCGTCTGATGTTTTCTCGAAGGCGACGATGATCTGCATGGAATGCATTGGGATTGGATGATGCAGAGGAAGAAGCGTCACATTATTCAGGCCGCGGCCGCAGTTCTTCAGAACGGATACCTGGAAGGGTTCTTCACTGGCGGAATCTACAAGGGAAACGGGAAGCATATCTGCGTTCCTGGACTCAACTGCTATTCCTGCCCCGGAGCGTTAGGCTCGTGCCCGATTGGATCGATTCAGGCGGTAATAGGCGGCAGCAGCCGTGATTTCTCATACTATGTGATGGGGCTTATCCTGCTTTTCGGGGTGATTCTTGGACGTCTTGTCTGTGGATTCCTCTGTCCATTCGGGTTCGTTCAGGACCTTCTTCACAAGTTCCATACTCCAAAGCTCAAGATTCAGACGAAGCTTGACCGTACTCTGAGATGGAACAAGTTCCTGATGCTTGCTGCGGTGATCTTTCTTCCGATGATTGCAACTGATGCGTTCGGCATTGGCGCTCCGTACTTCTGCAAGTACTTCTGCCCAGCAGGCACGCTGGAAGGCGGACTTCCTCTGATAGCGGCAAACAGCGCAATCAGAGCAGCCGTTGGTCCGCTGTTCTACTGGAAATTGTTCGTTCTTGCAGCTGTCATAGCAGCGTCGATTTTCATCTACAGGCCGTTCTGCAAGTACTTCTGCCCTCTTGGGGCATTCTATGGGCTGCTCAACCGGATAAGTGTATTCCAGTACAGGGTTGATCCGGGGCGCTGCACTCACTGCGGAGCCTGCGAACGGGCCTGCAAGATGGGCGTAGATGTCACAAAGAACATCAACAGCATAGAATGCATACGCTGCGGCGAGTGCCGCAACGCTTGCAAGTTCGGTGCAATCTCGGCTTCTTTCGGCGAAGCTCTGAAATCTTCAGCGAAGCCAGGAAAGCCTGAGGTCAAGCATTGAGCTTCGGCTTCCTTCAAATGGCTTTTGAGATATAGTAGCCTTCTCTTTTTTCGTTTTCATATATTCTCTCCATCTCCGGCGCGAACAGTGTGTCCAGAGATACTTTCAGGATCAGGCAAAGTCTCGGCAGCGACATGATGTCGGGGCATGAGAGGTCCTTTTCCCATTTGCATGCCGCCTGAGGGGAGACTCCCATCAGATCGGCCATTCTCTTCTGTGTTATTCCAGCTTTGATCCGCAGATTGCGGATTCTGGTTCCAAACGTTTGTTCCATCATATTCATCGCCTATCAGGACTAAAAAAAACGGCAGGACTTGCTCCCGCCGCTGATGGACATTCCGTGTATGTCGTCAGTGATTATTCATGCAGGAGCACAAAACTATAACTAATGGATTTCTTGATTCTCATCTGAATATGCTCCTTTTCTTCAACCTTGGATTCACTCTAGCACTGCCATGTGCTTTTTGCAATCATCCATTGGTTGATTTTTTGGCCAATCCTAGTGGCTTCTTCGCCTTGAAAACCCAGAGGAACCCGTTCTATACTTTGTCCATGATAAAAGCAGCAGTATTTGATCTGGACGGGACAATTGCCGACACTCTTGGAATGGCAGTCAAGGTTTTCAAGAAGGCCATCACACCATATATGGATCATGAGATATCCGAAAAAGAAATCAGAGCTACGTTCGGGCGCAACGAGAAAGGAATGATTTCAGTACTCCTCAAAGACCACCGTGACGCAGCCCTGAATGATTACTATGCTCTTTATGAGAAGAGCGCATTCATGTGTCCCAGGCCGATTGCTGGAATCCCCGAGCTGATTGATTATCTGAAGGGTCTTGGCTTGAAAGTCTATCTTGTCACAGGCAAGAGCGATGTCACCTGCGGCATAAGCCTGCGCGGCTTCGGGATGGACAAGACCTTAGACGCTGTCTATGCCGGTTCAGAACAGGCTGACGGAAAGACCACGGCGATGAAGAGATTGCTCTGCGAGCAGGAGCTTAGGGCCGATGAAGCTGTTTACATCGGAGATGCCATTTCTGATGTGAATGCAGCCAATGATGCAGGAATATACTGTCTTTCTGCTGCTTGGTGCCCAGGATGCGACCGCAACGGGCTTATGGATGTGAACCGCTTCAATGTCTATGATTCAATCCCCTCGATTCAGGGACGGCTTGCAAGAATGGTCAGAGCATATGCTGTGAAGCCTCTGTTCGAAGGCTTTTCTGATACGCTGCTGCCTTGCATATTCGAAGGTCACATGGGAGAAGCCATTGAGTGCAACGGCTCTGCAATGATCAGTCTCGGGGAGTTTTCCTATCTGGCAGGGAAGCCGTCGGAAGATATGGTTAGACAAGCCTCAACAGAGACGATATACCCTGTCTGCGATGGATGGGCCCAGTTGATTCAAGACGTATGGAAAGATAAGTATGTAAAGCATCAGAGGTTTGCCATGAAGATGGTGAAGGAGTTCGATGTGCAGGCTCTTGAGCAATTGGTCAGGGGGCTAGACCCCGAATTCAGGCTTCGGAGGTTTGACAGGGAAATCTGCGCTCAGGCTGCAGCTGAAGCATGGTCAAAGGATTTTCTTGAAGCCTTCGATGACATCGATGATTTCCTTCAAAGGGGATTCGGCATGGCGGTGACGTTCACCGGCCGCCTTGTCGCAGGTGCTGCTTCATTTGCAATCAGCGATGGAAAGATTGAAATCGAGATTGATACTCGTCCTGAGTTCCGAAACAGAGGACTTGCAAAAAGCTGCGGTGCTGCTTTAATACTTCATTGCATATCCCAAGGTATATATCCTAGCTGGGATGCTTTTAATGAGCGTTCAGTTAGATTAGCCTCTCACTTCGGCTACGAAGTAGATCATAGCTATTTTGTTTTTCAAAAGGTTTAATTTGAAATATTGACAGTTTTCTTCATATTCACCATTATTATCGATATTAGAGGTGAGAATATTATGGAAAACGGTGTTTCAAACATTTCCCGGCAAGCGATGCAGAGGCTGCCATACTATCTGCAGTTCCTCAAGCAGCTTGAAAGCAGTGGAGAGAAAGTAGTATCATCGCCGCTCATTGCAGAAAAATTCGGCCTTAAGGAGATTCAGGTCCGCAAGGATCTTGCTATAGTCAGCAGCGTAAGCGGAAAGCCAAGGATTGGATTCGAGATTTCACGTTTGATAGATGACATGGAGAATGTCCTTGGATACAACGAGAAGAATGAGACTGTACTCATCGGAGTTGGTTCATTGGGCACCGCTCTTCTGTCTTACAAGGGTTTTTACTACTACGGGCTCAACATAGTTGCTGCCTTTGACTCTGATCCTGACAAAGTAGGGAAGACCGTTGGCGGCAAGCCTGTTCTTGCCATTTCCGAGCTTTCCGATTACTGCCGGACTCATCAGATTCATATCGGAATCATCACCGTTCCTGCTGAACATGCACAGCAGGTGGCAGATCTTCTCATTAAAGGCAGCATTCAGGCCATCTGGAATTTCGCCCCGACCTATCTCAGCACTCCTTCTTCCATTCTTGTTCAGAATGAAAGCATGGCTGCTTCGCTTGCAATCCTTTCCCAGCATCTTAAGGAGAAGCAGCATTAAGTTAATGCTTGAATCGTTAAAAAAAGCCCAGGGTCCGAAAACTCTGGGCTTTGTACCATTCAGATAAGTTTTATTTCTTTGCAATAGCGGCTGGCTTTCCATTGAGGATTGCAAGCTCTGTTTCAAGGTCAAAGAACTTGGCTTTGTCCAGATTCGGCACGAAAGAAGCTTTCTGATCCACAGTGACTGTGACAGACGGCTCGATCTTTCCGACGAACTGGTTCTTGCCAGTGTTGATGAACACATGAGTCTCTGATCCGAGAGGCTCTACTACTGTTACTGTTCCGTCGATGGTCTTTCCGGCTACCGGCTGGGCAGAATAGGTGATGTCCTCTGGTCTGATTCCCATTGTGACGCTCTTGCCTACGTATGGTTCAAGTTCCTTGAAATCAGTGGCAGGAAGAAGAATATCGAAAGAGCCTTCATTGGCATAGATGCCATCGGCCTTCTTCTCGATCTTCACTTCCATGAAGTTCATTGGAGGTGATCCGATGAATCCGGCAACGAACTTGTTGCGTGGCTCATTGTACAGCTCTAGCGGTGCGCCGATCTGCTGGATTACACCAAGCTTCATGACGACGATCTTGTCTGCCATTGTAAGAGCCTCGACCTGGTCATGGGTGACGTAGATCATTGTGGCCTTGAGCTTGTTGTGCAGTCCGGAAATCTCTGCTCTCATCTGAACACGGAGTTTTGCATCGAGGTTTGAAAGAGGTTCGTCGAAAAGGAATACCTTTGGCTTTCTTACGATTGCTCTTCCGACAGCAACACGCTGTCTCTGTCCGCCGGAAAGCGCCTTGGGCTTTCTGTCAAGCAGCTCTTCGATGTCCAGGATCTTCGCCGCTTCCTTTACACGCTGATCAATCTCTTCTTTCGGGAACTTTCTGATCTTGAGACCGAAAGCCATGTTTTCATAGACTGTCATGTGCGGATACAGGGCGTAGTTCTGGAATACCATCGCTATGTCACGATCTTTCGGCGGTACATCATTGACGAGCTTTCCATCGATGAAGAGCTCACCGCTGCTGATGTCCTCGAGTCCTGCGATCATTCTGAGCGTAGTGGATTTTCCACAGCCCGAAGGTCCTACTAGAACCACGAATTCACGATCTTTGACATCGATATTGACTTTATCGACAGCTAGAACGTTTCCTTCGTAGACTTTGCAGACGTTTATAAGTTTTACTTCTGCCATAATCCCTCCTAAGGATTTATATTATTATGGGTCTAGCTTAATCCCAATAGCTGTATCTGTCAAACCCTGACTTCATGTTTTTTTGTGGACAATGGCCTCAGCGTGGCCTTCTGCGGATCTGAGGAGGTTCGGCAAGAAGCATCTCGCCTTCTGGAACTGAGTGGGTGAGCCAGACGTTTCCACCTATCACTGCATTGTCTCCGATCACTGTATCTCCACCGAGCAGAGTGGCTCCGGCGTAGATCACTACGTTGTTTCCAATATCCGGATGACGCTTGATGCCTTTTACAAGCGAACCGTCTGCGCCTACTGCAAAGCTCTTTGCTCCAATGGTAACGTGCTGGTACAGCTTCACATGCTCTCCGATGGTGGTAGTCTCGCCAATTACGACGCCTGTTCCATGGTCGATGAAGAACCACGGACCGATGGTGGCGCCCGGATGAATATCGATTCCAGTCATCCGGTGGGCGTATTCGCTCATTATCCTTGGTGCAAGCGGTACACCGAGTCCTTCAATGAGATGGGCAAGCCTGTATGTTCCGATGGCCATGAATGCAGGGTATGTGAGAATCACTTCATCCAGGCTTTTGGCGGCAGGGTCTCCCTGGTAGGCAGCCTCGATGTCTTTCTCGAGCATCTGCCTGATATCAGGCAGCGCTTCTATTAGCTTTCCAGCCAGATCCTCGGCATCGCTTCTCCTTACATAGCAGAACACGTTCACTGCTTCTTCGAAGACCTGATCAAGCCACTGCTGGCCTGAAGCCGGCTGTCCTTCATTTGAAAGGTGTCCAGGAAACATCGATGCCAGCAGGTCATCGGTAAGCTTCTCGCATTTGTGCTTCAACCCGATAAATCCGCTCTTGTCCTTTCCGGAAAGAAGAGCGGCTGCAGTGCTGATGATGTCCTGATATTGCTGTTTCATCGTGATTCCTCCATCAGATTTCGAAAAGCGGTGTTGAAAGATACTTGGATCCGCCGTCTGGCAGGATTACTGCTATCAGCTTTCCGCGGTTTTCTTCAAGGCGTGCGATCTTCATTGCTGCCCATGCTGCGGCTCCTGATGTTATTCCTGCAAAGATTCCTTCGCAGGAGCAAAGCAGCCTTCCCGTTTCATATGCATCATGGTCTGAGACTGTGATTATCTGATCGTAGATCCCAGTATCAAGCACCTGAGGAACAAATCCCGCTCCGATTCCCTGGAGTCCATGCTTTCCTGCTTTACCGCCGGAAAGCACAGCGGAATTCTCTGGTTCGACTGCAACTATCTGTATCTTGGGATTCCTTGATTTCAGATATTGTCCAGTTCCGGTGATGGTTCCGCCTGTACCGACTCCAGCTACGAAGATGTCTACTTTGCCATCGGTGTCATTCCATATTTCTGGCCCTGTTGTCCTGTAATGAGCAGCGGGGTTGGCTTTGTTGACGAACTGCCCTGCCTCGAAGCTGCCTGGTATTGTCATTGCCAGTTCAGAGGCCTTCCTGTTGGCTCCCGTCATTCCCTGAGAAGCTTCGGTGAGCACGACTGTAGCTCCGTATGCCTTCATTGTCCTCTTCCGTTCTTCAGACATGTTTTCCGGCATTACGATTATGGTCTTGTATCCTCTGGCGGCGGCAATCATCGCAAGTCCGATTCCTGTGTTGCCTGATGTGGATTCGATGATTGTGCTTCCTTTGGAGAGCTTTCCTTCTTTCTCGGCTGTATCGATCATTGACAGAGCTACTCGATCCTTGATTGATCCGCCGGGGTTGAGGAATTCGGCTTTCGCCAGGATGCGTGCCTTGAGGCCGCACCTCTTCTGAATTCTTGCAAGCTCGATAAGCGGCGTGCTTCCGATAAGGCTTTCAACTGAAGACGCAATATTCATTTCATGCTCCGGATTCCGATTTTGCACTGATGGCTTGTTTCTGTCAATCAATGCAGTACAGGTTTCCATTGTTCGCAGAGCTTATCAAGTGTCCACGATGCATTTGCTGGGCTGGTTGAAGGTAGCTTGAATGGCTTGATTCCGGTATCCTTGAATAACAGTTTCATGTACAATTCATAGGCTGCATTGCCATTGCAGGCTATTGTTGTGATTTTGCTTTCTTCAATGATTGCTTTTATATCATTCGGCTTGACGTCCTTGATCGACGAATCAGAAGAGCCAGTTATTTCGCATGAGGCTATTACATCCCAAAGGGCGATTCTATGATCAAGGAGCAGTTTCTTCTTTTCCTCAACAGTCTGTGGAACAACTTCTCCGGTGCATAGGGCTATCACTTTCCAGAAACGGTTCTGGGGATGTGCATAGTAGAAGCTTGCCTGTCTGGATTTCACCGATGGAAAAGAGCCCAGAATGAGTATTCTTGACTGTTTGTCATAGATTGGCGGGATAGTATGGATGGCTTCCGAACTTCGAATCATGGCCGAATCATCGCACTTTAATGCTGTTTCTTCAATCTTCCTGAAAAGGATGCAACTCCGTGAGCAATAGAGAAACCTTCGTGGAAGAGCATGCAAAATGATGCAAGAAGTGTGTGATGCATCATCTGAAACTGACAAAGCGAATCCTAATGGTTGCTTGGCTCAAGGCTTTGCCAATCCTCTGTTTCATTGTATATTCAAGTCATGAAAGTGATTGACCCAACGATATCCAGCTTCGAGTCTCTGATTGCCGGCAACAGGCTGTATGTGGACAAGACAGCCTATATCTACAAATTGGTCACTGGCCCGAGGATGGTGTTATTCTCACGTCCCAGAAGGTTCGGCAAGTCTTTGACGGTGAGCACCCTTGATGCGCTGTTCAGAGGCAAGAGGGAACTCTTTGCGGGGCTTGCCATCGACAGCCTCCCATATGACTGGAAGGTCTATCCCGTGATCCATATCGACTTCGGCACATGCGGAGCTTCTGATGCTTCTTCTCTGGAAAGATGGATGAACGAAAGACTGATGAAGATCGGTGCTTCTTATGGTTTCCATGAGAATGGTGATTCTCCATATTACACTCGCTTTGAGGATACGATAGACGCCCTGGCAGAAAAGACCCAGGTTGTGATTCTGATAGACGAGTACGACAAGGTGCTGTCTGACAACATCTTCAATCCAGAGGTGGAGAAGATGAGGACGGTGCTTAGCAACTTCTACCAGGTGATAAAGAGCAAGAATGAGGAAATACGGTTCGCATTCATAACAGGAGTCACCAAGTATGCGAAGCTGAGCGTGTTCTCCAAGATGAACAACCTGTCCGACATAAGCATGGACTCAGACTATGCTCTGATGTGCGGCTACTCGCAGGAGGAGCTTGAGGGCAGCTTCAAGGAATACATCGAGCTCGGCGTCAAGAAAGCAGTAATGGACAGAGATGATTATCTTGCCACCCTGAAGTGCAAGTATGACGGCTACCGGTTCGCTCCGGATGCCGAGACCGTGTACAACCCGGTGTCCGTTGGGCTGTTCTTCTCCAAGGGAGGCAGGTTGTTCAATGACTACTGGATAGACACAGGCAGCATGACCCTTCTGATGAACATCGCGAAGAAGGTGGACTTCAATCTGGCAACGGATCTGGACGATCCGCTTGCTGCATCAGACCTTGGGACGTTCGACATCCTAAATCTTGCGACGAATCCGACAGGAAGCTCCCTGAAGTCGCTGCTGCTGCAGACCGGTTACCTTACAATAGGAAGGTCAGAACAGTACGGTCAGCTGCTTTACCTCGTATTCCCTAACATGGAGGTGCAGAAAGGCTTCTGCAACGGGATTCTGTCTGCCTACTACACAGATGGCCCCCGGTTCACAGCATCAGGCCTGCTGGCAAGCGGAGCCTTCATGGAGGGCGACACCTGCAAGGCCATCGGTATACTGAAGAGCATCTACTCAAGCATCCCGAGTATTATCCAGACGCAGGACGAAGGATACTACCAGAGCATCCTGTATGCGATGCTCCTTGCCATGGGAGCAGACGTGCGGGCGGAGGTATCCAATGCCGGAGGAAGGATAGATGCAGTCCTGCTGTACCCTAGGACCGTATACGTCATCGAGTTCAAGAAGGATCAGGATGCCCAGGCGGGGCTGGACCAGATCAAGGCCAGAGGCTATGCGGACCAGTACACAAGCAATCCCCAGGGAAGGACGATTCACCTGCTGGGAATCAGCTTCGACTCCGGCCTGAGGAACATCTCAGACTGGAAGGAAGAAATCATCAAGCCAGATGGACCTCCTTCTGATTACCAGGCTGCTTGCGGCAATTGTATCTTGTAGATGCCAATTGGCAGCGAAAGGGCAGTGATTTATCCGACGGTCTGCGAAGTCTGCTCGGAGAGGTGATCATTGAAATCAATGATGGATGCACAGAATTAAGTTTGATTGGCGCTGTCTTTACAGAGGCGTCAATTTGTGGTATGTTGAAGCACGCAAGAGGCGGTTAGTTTGTGAAAAAGCTACACGTAACTTGTTATGCGACAGTGGTATAATGGTTATTACCCGAGCTTCCCAAGCTCGAGACGGGGGTCCGATTCCCCTCTGTCGCTTACTTAAAGACTCGGTTGATACAAAAACTGAGCCTTTTTTATGTCTACTAACTTATTCACACAAAAGAATTAACCATAAGTCCAATCGTGTAAAACACTTGGAATTCAATAAACCTCAATTATTAATAAAATCAAAAATTTTTCACCTTACACGATTGTTTCCTAGAATCGTGTATTTACACGAATACCATTTCTATCGTGTAAATAATCGTGTTAAATCTTGTAGGAAACGTGTAGCAAACGTGTAAGTGATGCAGGAGAAAGAATTAGATTAAATACAGCTTCAATTGAAGATTTTATGATAGGGAAATCAATGGATTCTTAAAAATGAAAGCAGGAAAATCAATTAGGAATTTTTTGGGTCAATCACTTTTTCTGTGTGATTGGAAAGAACTGTCACAAAGAATAAAGGAATAAGAATATCTGAAGAAGATTGCATAAAGAAGGGCTGTTCCTGTACTGTTTAATTATCAAACAACAAC
>Ga0265294_10001929_pt1 | contig 27437 bp, 20 predicted proteins | sample MunlanPumphouse3_FD_192504 | JGI IMG/M metagenome (GOLD analysis project Ga0265294, IMG submission 192504) | Groundwater microbial communities from a municipal landfill in Southern Ontario, Canada - Pumphouse #3 | ecosystem: Environmental > Aquatic > Deep subsurface > Groundwater | place...
GGCAAAAAAATCAATATGCCTTGTAACTATTCTCAGTCGGTCAGTTTTTTCCTAACAAATTTAGACGAATAGTAAGTAATGGCTGCCAGAATAGTAGATTCCGCAATCCGCTCTGCGCAAGTTCTTCTGGCCTAGAGGTTTGTTTCATCTGAAAATTGTTTAGAGGCACATAAAATAATATAGAGGTTTTTCAAACATGGTCCTACGTGAGTTAGGATATGTATAGCTGACTATTATCCGTAGGAGTGTTCAGATACGATATATTGACGGACGTTTTTTTGTAAATAAACATAGAATGTTAGAAAAAATCTATAATAATTGGAATGATGTTGATAATATTGTGGTATAATTTATGCTGAAGTTGATAGCCGTATGCAGATGATTTTTATCATCTGCAGGGCCATGGGAATATATAAAATAAAAATACGATGAATGCGTAAAAAAACAAACTGTTTTTTACGCATAACCATTATTTTTTTTAGGCATTGATCGTACTATTTTGTGATATTTTATACATAAAATGCATTAGTTATATATAACTCACTCTATCCAACCTATCTACTTTATGCCAAAAATATTACTCATCGATGATGACGCTGATTTTTTGACCTCTTTGCAACGTGTTTTTGAACATATGGGGCAAAAATGCGTGGGGAAGCTTTCTCTTCAGGAAGGTGTGAAGGAGGTGATGGCACACGAGTATGATCTGGTTTTTTTGGATGTCCATCTACCGGACGGCAACGGGCTTGATGAAATCAAACATTTTCAGATGGCCTCGTCTGCTCCTGAAGTGGTTATTATTACTGGATTTGGTGACAGCGAAGGAGCGGAGCTGGCTCTTCGCAACGGTGCGTGGGATTATATAGAAAAACCTGTCTCCATGACCACATTACGTCTGATTCTTAAAAGATCTTTGGACTACAGGATCAAGAAAAATGAATTTTACAGACATAAGGTCGTACAGCGGGATGAAATTATCGGTACGAGTCAGCAGATTGTCTGTTCTTTGGAAATGATGGCCAGAGTGGCTCGCAGCAAGGGCAATGTTATTCTCACCGGAGAAACAGGAACAGGTAAGGAGCTGTTTGCCCGGGCAATCCATGACAACAGCGATCGGAAAAACGCTGGTATGGTTGTTGTGGACTGTACAAATTTGCCCCGAGAGCTGCGCGAAAGTCTGCTTTTTGGGCATGTGAAGGGGGCTTTTACAGGAGCTCATGAATCCAAAGACGGGTTGTTTAAAATTGCTGATGGCGGGACTGTGTTTTTGGATGAAATTGCAGAATTGGCTTTGCCTCTGCAAAAATCAATGCTGCGTGTCTTGCAGGAGGGGCGTTTCCGACCGGTTGGCTCCAATATAGAAGTTTCCAGCAATTTCAGGGTCATCGCAGCAACTAATCAAAAACTCAACGAAATGGTTGATAATGGAACCTTTCGCAAGGATTTGTACTTTCGTCTCAATGCACATTGTATCCATCTCCATGCACTCCGGGATAGGAAAGAGGATATCGCTGTTCTGGCCAGGCACTATACAACCAAAATTTGCAAGGAGTATATGATCCCCCGCAAGGCGTTATCTCGGGAACTGATGCGGGTCCTCGATAGTTATCCCTGGCCGGGAAATGTCCGGGAACTTGTGAATGCCCTGTATGTTTGTATCGATAATTCACTCAATGAACAGACGGTATATCCCCATCATCTTTCTTTGGATATCCGGGTTGCAGTGGCAAAGTCTTCATTTTCGCGACATGGCAACGGAACCGTTGATGGCACGGAGATTTCCGTTCTGGAAAACGAAAGCCTGGAGTCACATATACCAGACCTTGTCCCCGAGAATTTACCTACGCTCAAGGAGGTGCGAAATCAGACCGTCTCAAGTCTCGAGTTGAGCTATTTGACAGCGCTTGCAAAGGTTTCCAGTGGTAACGTACGTAAAGCTTGCAGTATATCAGGACTTTCCCGGGCTCGTCTTTATGAGCTTTTTAAAAAACATGACCTGAATATACGGCACGGCAGATCTTTTCTGTAAAAGGAGATCATTGTGGTGTTTACTGCTATCGAAACCAAACCCACTTTGAAATGCATTGTATTTTGGAAGGTCATGAACTATTGTTCGGGCTCTCGTGGTTGCCATCGACCAATCTGTTTTTATGCACCTCCCGGGCATATAAAACGGGCCATTCCTGAATTGCCCCTTATGATGCTATAGAGTTGGAGCACACGCAGGCAGTAGTCGTTTTTTTGAGCACACGGTGAACGCATGCTTCCATTGAATGAAACATAACATCTCAAACGGGGTTTGGTTCCGTAATATTTTTTTGCGGAGACAGTATCGGTGTGTAGTCATGAATGATCGGGAACCGCACCTGAAAGGATGTTCCGCTGTTTTTGTTACTCCGCAGGGACAGGCTGGCCTGATGTTCCTGTACGATCTTGGCAACGATGGACAGTCCCAGTCCAGTGCCTTCTCCGTTTTGTTTAGTTGTGAAAAAAGGAGTGAATATTCTGGAGATGGATTCCTGATCAATCCCCTCTCCATTGTCTGTGATACTGAGCACAACGCTCATAATCTTTGAAGATGAATTTTCGATACGTGCCAAACGTTCCCCGTTGTTGGTGAGTCGGATATCAAGAACCGGATCGGTAACAGTGCGCAACGCGTAGACGGCATTGGTGATCAGATTGACGATGATTTGCTGGATCTGTGCGTAATTGCCTGAAATAACACAATGGTGAGCATCGAATTTTTTGTTGATCGTGATGTGGGTCGGTATAGTTGCTTGAAGAAGGGGGAGGAGTTCGTTAATCAATTGAGCAAGATCTATGGGAGATTTTTGTACCGGTCGGTTACAGGCATAACAAAGAATTTGCGCAACAAGCTCTTTACCCCGCATGCAAGCCTGCAGTATCCTCTGGATATCTTCATGGGGGGGAGATGTCGCTTGGCATGTACCCAGCAGGAGTTCTGATGAACACACGATCGTACCGAGAATATTGTTAAAATCATGGGCGATACATCCAGCAATGTTTCCCGGATATTCCAGTGTCTGGGATGAGTTTTTTTTTGGTGTGTTTTTCGTGGAGAAATGAATGATGTGGTTTGCAGCTTTTATTCCTACGTGGTCCGGAAAAAGTACCGTTGTCCGGTTCAAGGCCTTTATAACAGCCATAGATAGCGCTTCCTGGGTGAAGGGTGGGCACAGTACATCCCACGCGCCCATGCGGAGGAGCTTGATGATTTGCTGTGCATAGCTGTTTCTGGAGACCACAAGGATGGGGATGTTCCTGAGCTTTTGGGTTATCTGTTCCAGTATATCTGATTTCTCCAATATAGAAGGGTGCAGATTGAGAAGAACCAGTTCTGCGGGCTTTTTTTGAACCATATCGATCCCAGTGTCCTTCGAGGGAGTACAGATTACGTGATATCCGTGTCTGCTCAAGCTCCTTGCGTGATGGTTGCAAAGCTCTGAGTCGTGTCCGATGATGAGAATGGTTGTTTTACAGGACATGTCCATTTCTTTGTTAGTAGTAATCCGGGAAGCACACAGACAACAGATGCCGTTGTTCCTCTTGAACTATGCAAAGAATCGGCCAGTGGTTTGTTCTCTTACAGGAGTATGCATGGAGGAAAAATGATCGGCATTGTTGCGCAATGATGTGAGGGAATGATGATCGTGGAAAAATGTTGCTAAAAATGTAAAAACAAGGATAAAAAAGTGGTATAAATAAAAAAAATAATATATGCACATTTTGAATGTTTACTATTCATAAATATATATAAAAAAGTGAGGACGTGATGAAAAAAAAGGGTCCTATTCTATGGATACTCCTAGGCATCCTCATCGCCTTCCCTGTTTTTAGTATGACGTACTATACAATGGTCAGGACATCGACTCCGCAGTTTTGTTCTTCGTGTCATGAAATCCAATGGGCCTATAATACCTGGAAGACGTCCACCCATGTTAATAATGCCCAGGGATTTGTGGCTGATTGCATGGACTGTCATCTTCCTGCCCCCCATGACACTGTTAATTTCTTTTATACCAAGGCATTGCATGGCCTCAAAGATGTTTTTGCCCATCTGATCATGAAAGATCCGTCGGAATACGATCATGCGGCAAACCGGGCACGGGCCTACGCCTCCTTCAAAAATGATCAGTGCCAGAAATGCCATCGCAATATCGCCTATCTCCCCCACAAGAGGGGGGCGATGCTGGCCCACAGACAGGTTTTATACCCCCGCCCGGGGTATGAGAAAAAGTGCGTGGATTGTCATTATGATCTCGTGCATAATGTTCGAGATCATTATCAATACAAGGAATGTGCGGATAACATGACTGGAATCTAGGCCCATATGATTTTGGAAAGGGGAAGTATGCTGGGGATGTGCAGCATGCTTTAGCCATCAATTTGTCGTAAGGAGGGATGTATGGATCGTTGTACGTGGAATGTGCTTGCGCTGGCCATCGTTCTTACGTTCGGCTGGGGGGCGGTGCAGGCCGGTGCTCAAATGAGTAAGGCCAAGGAATTCCGTATTGAACGGGGTATGTCCGAACAGGCCAAGGCCTGTATTGAATGTCACAGGACAGAGACTCCGGGACTTTTTGTTGACTGGGCAAACAGCAGGCATGCCAGTTCTAACATCACCTGCCTGGATTGCCATCAGGCCGAATCCCATGATGCGGATGTTTCAGATGTTCACTACAAACAATATCAGCGTTCAGATAATAAATGGGGCGTCAAAAAATACCGGGTTCCTGTTGCTGCCGCGGTTACCCCCAAGGATTGTTCGCGCTGTCATCCCGACGAGGTCAAGCAGTATGCCAAAAGTAAGCATGCCAATACCCTTGAGATTATTTGGAAAATTGATTCCTGGCTGAATGATGGCATGACCAGTGACTGGGAACGTACGGCTGGCTGCTATTATTGTCATGGAACCATTCTGAAAAAAGGCAAGGACGGAGGGCTCGATCCTTCTACATGGCCCAATGTCGGTGTGGGGCGTTTGAATATGGATGGTTCTTTGGGGAGTTGTTCGTCATGTCATACGCGCCACAAATTTTCTGTGGCTGAAGCCAGAAAGCCTGAAGCCTGCGGCCAATGTCATCTTGGTCCGGATCATCCTCAAACGGAAATATACAACGAATCAAAACATGGGGCTATCTATAATGCCTTCGGGACCACCTACAACTGGTCCGCAGCTCCAGGCACATGGACGCCTGGGGTGGATTACAGAAGTCCGAGCTGTTCAGCCTGCCATATGTCCGGTTCTGGTGCAGTGATGACCAGTCATGATGTAACCGAACGGCTGGGATGGGAACTCCAGGCACCTCTTACGGTCCGGCCTGAGAATTTCAAGCCGTTTCCTGCACCTACCAGTGGTCTTGAAGAACAGAAAAAGATGAAAGACGTGTGTATGCAATGTCACGGCAAGAGCTGGGTGGATGCTCATTATGTCAAACTCGATCGGGCGGTAGAAGAGTATAACACGGTGTATTTTCAGCCGGCCAAGGCCATGCTGGATGATCTCTATGCCAAGGGGCTTCTGGATAAAACCAGATTCTTTGATGAGCGCATGGAAGTGGAATTCTATGAACTCTGGCATTATGAAGGACGTAGAGCCCGTATGGGCACGGCCATGATGGCACCTGATTATAGCTGGTGGCATGGGTTTTACGAGTGCAAACATCGGTTCAATAATTTTATGGCCGAAGGACGGCATATGTTGAGTACCGGTACCAAGGCGACGATATTCAAGGATTTTCCCAATGCCAATGGAGATACAACAAGACCTCCAGAGATTTTTGGAAAGAAATAGGATCGGTGGGTAAACAACCCGCGAACACGTTGTTGCGTCATCAGCATGCAGTGCACCAAAATACCCGGCAATCGTTAGTGGATTGCCGGGTATTTTGGTGAGAAAGAGGAGAGCTCCTCCTCAGATGGTCGTATTTCTCTGCTTTTTTTGTCGCGCAGGGGGAGTACCGTTTCTGTGGGATACCTGCGGACTGCGTTGATGATCCGGCCCAGCGTGTATGTATCGCCGCATACGTGTCCTTCTTTCGTGCCGGACTGATGGACCCAAGCGCATGCGGACAGGAGCAGATCCACGTGGCCCAGGATGGTCTGTTTTCTATGGGCTCATCATTCCGATTTTCCGGGTCGCAGCCATTTTATCCATTGCAGATCCTTGTTAAGTCGGGATATGCGTTTCTTTGCCCTTGCAAGACCAGCTGGGGACATCAGACTGGAAACACATGCTTCAAAAGAGGCATTCCAGGGCATGAAGAAGAATCTCAGAATAGTTGGGGGGGCAGCGCAAAACATGCCGTTCTCGTGTGGCCATATCATGGTGAAAGCTGATGGTGCCTTATATAATGATACCAAGAAAAAAAGATGTAGTAGGGGCAAAGCCCTGAGTGTGTCGGGATGGTACGGATGGTGAAAACAGAGGCCTGTCATGCTTCTTCCCGGAGAGAGTCCTGGGACGAGGATCGTTCTTTTGATAGTACCGGCATAGCCTGCTTGGGATATTGTGCTGCGTGTGATCAGGTGCATGGTCTGGGAGAAGGCGCTGCACGTCGGCACTGCCTGACGCTGATGCGTGACCTGGAACGCGTAAAGCGCATTGACCTTCTGGCGGCGGATCATGAGGCGGACCCTCGCTGTTCTATCGCCTATCTCTTGGGTCGGGCCCGGGGGCAGATGTTCGGGGTTATGGAATACCTGGATCAGGATGGGAACGTTGGAACGGCCCGTGCTTTTTCCGGTCAGTATAACGGACTTTGGCATGTTCCTGGATGGGTTCCACCTGTGGTGGATATCCAGGCCCAGAAAAGGATCAGCGTGCCGGTTGAGGGCAGGATCAAAGAACTTGGCCGGACGATCGAAAAATTGGGAAAGGGATCGATGCAACATCAGGTTGTGGTCCGTGAACGACGGGATCTGTCCCGGCAACTGATGCAAGAGATCCATGCCCTGTACCAGGTCAGAAATTTTCGCGGCCAGTCCAGGAGCCTGAAAGATATTTTTTTGGGGCCCGGGGGTATGCCGGCAGGTACCGGCGATTGCTGTGCTCCAAAACTTCTGCATTACGCGATCTGCAACGACTTCGTTCCCCTGGGCATTGCCGAATTTTTCTGGGGTCGGGAAAATCGTTCCTGTACCAGGCAGCACGGATGTTTTTATCCCGCCTGCAGGGAAAAATGCCAACCCATGCTCGGGTTTATGCTCTGCGGGCTGGATGAGGCGAGTGCGAAGCGGGATACGTAAGAATGAGAGCGGGGTGCGTGTTCGGAAGCGGGTGGCAGACACGCCGGTCTGCCTCTGCAGCAGCAGGATAAAGAATACGGGGATTGTCTTGTGTCCTTTGCATCATGAGTGAGGGATGTCATGAGAAAAAAGCCTCCATTTTTTTGTTGAAATTTAGTCCCGCTTGCACAATGATCTCATCCTGTTGGTGAGCAGGGAGAACGCTTGGCTTTACAAGCTATGAAAATGGATTACACATGAGGTGATCAACGCTTGCTTTTGTGTAAGGGCGTTGATGACTACAAACATTAGGAGCATATCAATGGCGGAAACCGTTGACGAAATAAGCATTGATTGGACGGATGAAAACGGAGAACAACAGGTCAAGCAGGTTAAAAAGCATGTTCTGACCAAAGGCGCATGGTCAACCATCATGTTTGCCTACCAAGAAAAAAACAGGACTTCGGGCGAGTTCGGACCGCTTAAATTTCGGGTTGGCCGGTATCAGAAACGCAATGGCCAGTATAACCCTCATTCCAAATTTAATATTTCTTCCATTAAACAGGCAGGTGAGATTGTCGGCATGCTCCAGGAATGGATCGATGAATTGAAGGATGATGAATCTAAGCAGTAAGCCTGGTTGTGCAATGTAGCAATTTGCTTCAGAACGTGAATCCACTTTTCCCCCGTCAGATTGAGACGGGGGAATTTCACTTCTATGGAGACATACGTAAAAATGGCCCAGAATAACAGTATTCCTGAATTTGAACCAGATGACACTGTAGAGGACGAGCTTGATGAGCCCCGACGTTTCAAGGTATTGATGCACAATGACGACTATACCACCATGGAATTTGTCGTGGAAGTGCTTATGCACGTTTTTCATAAAAACGAGGCCGAAGCGAACCTGATCATGATGAACATTCATCAAAAAGGGGTTGGGCTTTGCGGGATTTATACGGCCGAAATCGCCGAGACAAAGGTGTCCATGGTGGATTCCATGGCCCATGCCAAAGGATATCCCCTCAAGTGCACAATGGAAGAGGTGTAAATGATCAGCAGAAAACTGGAAAAAATTATTGCGTTGGCCATCAGGGAAGTGAAAGTGCGGCATCACGAGTTTTTGACCCTGGAGCATCTGCTTTTTGCTTTTGCCATTGATCCTGAGGGTAATGACATGCTGGTGGACCTCGGGGCGGATGTGCACCGGTTGAAAAATCTGTTGACCCGGTTTTTCCAGGAGCATGTAGGGGTTCAGGCCCGGATGGATTACGAGATTGTACAGACCATCGGGGTACAGCGGGTTATGCAGCGGGCTATGAATCATACGCGATCGGCCGGAAAGGACGTTGTGCATGCGGGTGATTTTCTTGCAGCTATGCTCGAAGAACATGATTCTTTTGCGGTGTATTATCTCCAAAGCATGGGGGTAACCCGGCTCAATGTTCTGGAATATATTTCTCATAATCCCGGTAGGGAAGAAGAACCGGACAACGATGAAAAGCACGGTACAAAATCCATGCTCGGACGATATGCCGTAAATCTTGTGGACAAGGCCCGCAAGGGCAAGATTGATCCGCTGGTGGGGCGTGAACGGGAAATCAGACGGGTTGTGCAGGTTTTGGCGCGACGGCGTAAGAATAATCCTATTTTTGTTGGTGATCCCGGTGTAGGCAAAACAGCCCTCGCGGAAGGTCTGGCTCTGCGCATCGCCGAGGGCGATGTTCCGGAATCCTTCAAAAATGTGTCTATTTTTGCTTTGGATATGGGAGCATTGCTGGCAGGAACCAAATTTCGAGGGGATTTTGAAGCCCGTCTCAAAGGGGTGATCAAGGAAATCAAAAAAATTCCTGAAGCCATTTTGTTTATTGATGAGATCCATACTATCGTGGGAGCCGGGGCCACGAGCAGCGGTACCATGGATGCTTCCAATATATTGAAACCTGTTTTGGGGGCCGGTGAACTGCGGTGTATTGGCTCAACGACCTTTGAAGAATATAAAAATCATTTTGAAAAGGACCGGGCCTTATCCCGGCGGTTTCAAAAGATTGATCTGCCTGAACCATCCATTGAGGAAAGTGTGGAAATTCTCAGCGGATTGCGTTCGCATTACGAAGCGTTCCATGGTGTCAAGTATCGGCCTTCAGCCCTGCGTGCGGCAGTGGAACTTTCGGCCCGGCATATCAATGATCGTTTTTTACCGGATAAGGCTATTGATGTCATGGATGAGGCCGGAGCTGTTTTCCGTATCAGCGGGAGCAAAAAAAAGAGTATTACTCAGCTGGATATAGAAAAAGTCGTTGCTCGTATGGCTGGTATTCCCAGCCAGAGTATTTCATCCACGGATAAGGATCAGCTCAAAAATCTGGCTGATCGTATCCAATCCGTTATTTTTGGACAGGATGAGGCTGTACAATCACTTGTTCGGGCCATTAAGCGTTCCCGGGCAGGCCTTGGTGATCTGCGTAAACCATCGGGGTGTTTTCTTCTGGTTGGCCCTACAGGGGTTGGTAAAACCGAATTGTCCCGCCAGCTGGCCAAGGCCATGGGTGTTGAGTTTGTGCGCTTTGATATGAGCGAGTACATGGAAAAACATGCTGTTGCCAGACTTATAGGAGCGCCTCCTGGTTATGTGGGATTTGACCAGGGGGGGATGCTGACGGATGCTGTGCGCAAAAATCCATATTGTGTCCTGCTTCTGGATGAGATTGAAAAGGCCCATGAGGATATGTTCAATATCCTTTTACAGGTCATGGATCATGCGACCCTGACGGATAACAACGGGCGCAAGGCTGATTTCCGCCATGTGATTGTGTTGATGACTTCCAATGTGGGCACACGAGAAATGAGTGCTTCAACCATTGGGTTCGGTTCCACAACAATGGCAGACGTCTCGGAAAAAGGTCTTATGGCTGCTGAAAAATTGTTCAGCCCTGAATTCCGCAATCGTCTGGATGCCATCATTCAGTTTCATTCTCTGACTCCGGACAGCATGGGGAAAGTGGTGGACAAGTATATCAGGGAATTGAACGAACGTTCTTTGGCACGCAATGTTCGCCTGGAGCTTACTCCCCAGGCCCGAAAATGGTTTGCCGAAAAGGGGTATGACCCTGCGTATGGTGCCCGACCTCTGGCACGGATCATTGAGAAGGAAATCGGTGATGTGCTTACAGATGAAATTTTGTTTGGCAAGCTGGTCAAGGGTGGCGTGGTGACGGTGGGGTATTCTAAAAAATCCGGTCTTACGTTCACATATGGCGATTGACGGGACATTGAGATGGTACATTGTGCGTCAATCATGTTTATCTAGTCTGCCTCACCGGAAAACCCTTGTATGATCCTTGAATCCGGGCAGATCCGTGTGCCCCAGAGGGAAGTGTTGGATGCTGGATCGTTTCGGAAATTTTGACATATTCCTAACCCTGGCCCTGGAAAGCTGTGTCCTGCGTACTGCGCACTGCCAACTATACTTTTATGCCTGTCTTCTATCTCTCTGATGAACCCATTTTTCCTGATCCGGCACAGGCCGAGCCTGACGGCCTTCTGGCTGTGGGCGGTGATTTGTGTGTTGATCGGCTGCTTATTGCCTATGCGCAGGGCATATTTCCCTGGTATAGTCAGGGGATGCCTATTCTCTGGTGGTCACCGGACCCGAGGCCGGTTATCGAGCCGTCGTGTTTGCATGTTCCCCGAAGATTGGAACGTTTTCTGCGTAAGCATCCCTTTAGGATAACCGTGAACAAGAATTTTTATGGGGTCATCCGGTCGTGTGCAGGCATGACGCGTGGTTGTGAGAGCGGTACCTGGCTGGTTCCGGAAATGATCGAGGCCTACGAAAATCTGCACTGGCAGGGGTATGCACATTCTGTTGAAGTCTGGAAGGACGGAGTGTTGGTGGGAGGTTTTTACGGTGTGGCCCTGGGCAAAGTTTTTTTCGGTGAATCCATGTTTCATTTCCGGTCCGATGCCGCAAAAGTGGGATTTGTCTATTTTGTCCGCTATCTTGATTCGTTGGGTTTTACCATGATCGACTGCCAGCAGACCACTCAGCACATGGTCCGTTTCGGGGCCAAAGAAATTCCCAGGGCCGAATTTATGCACCGGATTACGCAGGGAATACATGGATGTGCATTGCAGGCGGATTTGAGCGGATTTTCCATGTGAGACCGTCGGTCTTTTTATCCTTCTTCTTTTCTCCTCTCCTTGGTTGTAACAATTTCCATAAATTCCTGTTCTGAAATCACTTTAGTCCCCTTTTCTTTGGCCGTAGCGATTTTTTTGGCCCCCACTTTTTCCCCGCAAACAAGATAATCTGTGGCTCCGGTGACTGACGTCTGGACCTTTGCCCCCAGTTTTCTGGCCAATTCCTGCATCTCTTCCCGGGTTCCCTGGAGCATTTTTCCCGTAAACACGATTCCTTTGCCGGTCAGCGGGGATTGGATTGAAGCCAGATCTTTGGCCCGTGGTGTTCGTTCCAGATTAAATCCGAGGTCAAGCATATGTTCTATGGTGGTCCGGATTTGGGCGATGCCCCGGCTGATGGACTGGCAGGTGATGTCACCGAACCCGTTGATGTCCAGAATTTCTTCAGGCGTGATGTCCGTAAGGGTATCTATGGGATGGTGGGCAAGGAGTTTTCGACTGTCTCCTTTGCCCAGATCGGCAATGCCGAAGGCGGCCAGGAAACGCCAGTCTTCAACGGGAGTATTTTTGCTGATGGCCAGGGCCTGGAAAAGATTCCTGGATTGGACCGGGCCAAATCCCATATTTTCAAAATCTTCCTGGGCCAGGGCATAGATCGCTTCCAGGGTGATAACGCCCTGATTGACAAGTTTCTCAACGGTTTTGGTCCCATACCAATCTGCGTTGCCAAGAATTTTGAACCAGTGTTCGATGCGTTGGCGTATCTGGGCCGGGCACGAGGTGTTGGTACACACGAGAAAATCATTTTCCCAGATCAGAGGCATGGAACAGACCGGGCAGATTGTAGGCAGGGATATTTTATCTGATCCGGTGATCACGGCTTCCAGTTTGGGAATGACTTCGCCGCTACGGATGATTTCAATGAGGGCGCCTTCCCCGGCATGACGTTTTTTTAGAAATCCGGCATTATGGGCTGTGACCCGTCTGATGGTTGCCCCCGAAAGAGAAATCGGCTCGACCAGAAGAACCGGCGTAACCTTGCCGGTGCGGCCCACCTGCCATAGAATTTTTTTGACCCGTGTTTCGGCTGTTTCGCCTTTGTCTTTGACGGCAATCTGCCAGCGGTAATGGTGGGCAGTGGCGCCCATAGAAGTTTTCAGATCCTCATTGGTTACTTCCACAACCAGTCCGTCTATGGGGTAATCAACTCTGTCCTGCAGATCTTTTTTTATGTCATCTATAGAGGCCAGGAGTTCCTGATCGTTTCCTTCCCAAAAAGGCAGGGTGGTATAGGGAACAAAACGAACGGCTTTATCTTCCAGTGCCTGTTGGGCAAAGGTGTTTACGGTATCTGAAGAAATGATGCCTACTACAAGATTCCGCGGATGTTCGAATTTGTCGGCCAGATGTTCCTGAAAATAGGACAACTGGATAACCAATTCCCCCAGCCCCAGTCCCCGTCCACCCACAGGGATGACGCCCTTGGTCAGGGCGGAGTTGATCTCGAATCCGGTCATGCCGTTGCCGCGGGTGGCCAGCGTGGTCCCGTCGTCACGCCCGGCAAGTCCATCCAGCTTGGGGGTGACCCGGAAACGGAAGGCATGAATCCCTATAGCCGCTCCTTCCTTGTGCACCCGATCCACGAAACGTTGCAAATCTTCCTTGGTGTAGGCCTTATCCGTGGAAAGCATGGGCACGGGATGGCGGACCTGTTTTTTCCCGGAAAAAATTTCCGGTTCCACCTGGTTCAAAAAAGGATTGTCCGGGTCCTGGGTACGTAGAGATTCAACCAGGTTGTCGTATTCCTCGTCGGAGACCAGGGGGTGGCCGGCACGGTATGCAGCGTTATATTTCTGGAGTTGTTGGGTCAGGGTGTTGATGGCATGGATATCGGGCATGGGAAAAGATCTCGTTACGTAGAAGATGAAAAAAAATGATTTCTAAAGAATCCCGTCCTGTTTGCCAAGGGGCGAACATTGTCTTCCATTCTGATATTCTGTACATTCATGCACTTCAATTGTGTGGAAAGAACCTTGTTATATCCAACCATTACAACGGGTCGTCCGGGGCTGCCCTGACTGGTCCGTGAATCTGAGATCAAGGAGTTTTATATGCGTGCATTACCTGTTATCATTATGGGAGCCAAAGGACGGATGGGAGCAACTCTGGTCAATCTGGCAGACAACGATCCCGGCTTGACCTTGGGAGGGCTGGTGGAACGGTCGGAAAGACAGGAGGGATTGGAATGCTACGGATGTCCGGTCGTTGCTGATATTCAGGAAGTTCTTGGTCTTCCCGGGGCTGTTGTCGTTGATTTTACCGCCCCGGCCGTCACCCTGGATACTGCAGCCAAGGCCGCTGTAACTGCCACCCCCGTGGTCGTAGGCACGACCGGATTGAACAATAAGGAATTGGCCACGCTGAAAGATTTGGCTTTGAAGACGCCGATTTTCTGGGCTCCGAACATGAGTGTCGGGATCAATGCACTGCTGCGTGTCCTGCCCGACCTGGTGAAACTTTTGGGCGAAGACTATGACCTGGAACTTATGGAGATCCATCACAAACACAAAAAGGATGCCCCCAGCGGGACGGCCCTCAAACTGGCCGAATGTCTGGCCCACGCACGGGGCCGGGAGCTGGAAGAAATCGGCACTTTTTCCCGGCATGGCATCATCGGAGAACGGCCCAAAGGAGAAATCGGCGTCCAGACCCTGCGCGGCGGAGACGTTGTAGGAGATCATACCGTCTATTGCCTTGGACCGGGAGAGCGTATCGAAATCACCCATCGGGCCCATTCCAGAGAAACTTTTGCCCGTGGTGCCTTGCGTGCGGCTCAATGGCTGGCCGGTCAGCAGCCTGGGAAGTTGTATACCATGGCGGATATGTTGGGTTAGGGCGAAAAAGGGGTAAACATGATGAAAACTCGCTTCCCCATGCATCAGGTGCGTACCTATGAAGATGCGGTTTCAAATAAACGAGTGTATCCGGATGATCTGCTGATTGTCCGGATGCACGTCGGAAGCTGCAAGAAAATGGACATTTTCGACCTGTGGGATTTTTAGCGATCGTTGTTTGATATTCCAAAGCCATGAGCGATCCATGCCAGGGCACTGCCCAGATCACGGGCAACAGCATGGGGCCAGCCCGGGCGGCGCTCTGGAAGTTCTAGAATATCCTGGTGCAGCCGGGGAAGATCCAGCGCTGTGGACTCCTGGGCTCCGTGTCCTGTCAGGACCAGAATGGTGTACAGGAGGGATGCGTTCAGACCGAAGGTGATATCGGCCCGTTTGTCACCGATCATGACGGTTTGCTCCGGGACCAGAGCATGCCGGGCGACAAGCTCTTGCCACATGCCTGTCCTGGGTTTGCGGCAGTTGCATTTCTGGTCCGGAGCATGGGGGCAGAAAGAATTGTCTGTTAACAGAATTCCCTGCTCTGCCAGCATGTCGGCAAGCCTTTTTTGGACTTTTTGGTATTCCTCTCTTGAAAAATATCCCCGTCCTATACCACTTTGGTTGGTTACCAGAAAAAAGCGGACTCCTCGGGCCTGCAGATTGCGCATCGGTGCAATGACCCCGGGAATGAGCTCCACGTTGTCAGGGTCACAAAGGTAGTGACATTCCTTGATCAGTGTTCCATCGCGGTCGAGGAGAATATTTGTAATAGGACGGAGCAGAGAGGACATTGGGAGTCGTGGGCTAGGGGGAATGAAGAGCTGGTTGTATTTTTTGTCCGGTTGATAAGAGGACCGGAAAAATGCATTGTTATGCTGTGGTTATGCATTGGTCAATGTGTCACCTTGCAGATATGTAAGCATACATGCGTATCGTGTGATTCTGGTATCAGCCCCCTGGTTGATGATCTGTTGCAATTTTTTTCCACATTATAATGAGCAGACGAACGTGTTGCCTATGCCATCTTCTTCACCAAACATCCCTTTTGAACTTGTCAGCTCTTTCACCCCCCAGGGAGATCAGCCCCAGGCCATCGAAGCGCTGACCCGATCTCTTGCGCAGGGGGTCTCTGATCAGGTGCTTTTGGGCGTGACCGGGTCGGGCAAGACCTTTACCATTGCCAATGTCATTGCCCGCAGTAACCGGCCTGCCCTGATTATGGCCCCGAACAAAACTCTGGCTGCTCAGTTGTATTCCGAATTCAAGGCTCTTTTCCCCCATAATGCCGTGGAGTATTTTGTCAGTTACTATGATTACTACCAGCCCGAGGCCTATCTTCCCCATTCGGATACCTACATAGAAAAGGATTCCTCCATCAACGATGATATCGATAAACTGCGTCATGCAGCCACCCATGCTCTGCTCACCCGGCGGGATGTGATTATTGTCGCATCGGTGTCCTGTATCTATGGTCTGGGATCACCCGAATACTATGCCAAGATGCTCATTCCTGTGGAACAGGGCGAGCAGGTGTCCATGGAATCCATTATTGAACGGCTGGTGGAAGTCCAGTACGAACGCAATGATTATGATTTTCATCGAGGGACTTTCCGTGTCCGGGGGGACGTGCTCGAGATCATCCCGGCCTATGAACATGAGCAGGCCTTACGCATCGAATTTTTCGGGGACGAAATCGACGGGATATTCAGCACTGATCCCCTGACAGGTGAAATCAAAGACCGGGTGAACAAAACCGTTATTTATCCAGCCAGTCATTATGTGTCGGACAAGGATAATCTGATCCGTGCCATGCATGACATCCGGGATGAGTTACGGGAACGTCTGGTCTGGTTCCAGAGTACCAATCGTCTGGTCGAGGCCCAGCGTCTGGAACAAAAGACCCAGCTGGATCTCGAAATGATTGAAGAATTAGGGTATTGTAACGGCATTGAAAACTATTCGCTGCATCTGGACAAGAGAAGTCCGGGCGAACCTCCGGCGACGTTGATTGACTATTTTCCGGATGATTTTTTGCTCTTTGTGGACGAATCCCATATCACCATTCCTCAGATAGGGGGAATGTTTAAAGGGGACAGATCCAGAAAACAGACCCTGGTTGATTTTGGTTTTCGTCTGCCCTGTGCTCTGGATAACCGCCCCTTATGCTTCGACGAATTCTTGGACAGAATCCATCAAACCGTTTATGTCTCGGCAACACCCGGGCCTTGGGAACTGAAACAGGCTCAGGGGCTGGTGGTCGAACAGGTTATCCGGCCCACGGGACTTCTTGATCCCCTGCTGGAGGTCAGACAGACCAAGGGCCAGATGGATGACCTGATGACGGAATGTTTTACGCGCATCGAACATGACGAACGCGTTTTGATCACCACGCTGACCAAGCGTATGGCCGAGGATTTAACCGAGTTTTTGCAAGCCCGGGGGATCGCAACCCGATACATGCATTCGGATATTGATACCCTGGAGCGGGTGGCTATACTTCAGGCATTGCAGAAGGGTGAATTTTCCGTTCTGGTGGGCATCAATCTTCTGCGTGAGGGATTGGATCTTCCTGAAGTCTCGCTGGTGGCCATTCTGGACGCGGACAAAGAAGGGTTTCTGCGTTCCAAGCGGTCCCTGGTCCAGACCTTTGGGCGAGCAGCGCGCAATGTTAGCGGCCAAGTGATCATGTACGCCGATAAAGTTACCGATTCCATGCACAGTGCCATGGAGGAAAGCAACAGGAGGCGTGAAAAACAGGATATCTACAATGCGGAGCATGGCATTGTACCCAAGACCATCCGCAAGGCCGTGATGCGTAACGTCCTTGCAGAACTCCGGCAGGAGGTCAAACAGGGACCAGCTCTTTCTGTAGCTGAAACAGCGAAAGCATACCGGGGCAAACCTCAAGAAATGGAACGTGAGATCAAACGTCTGGAAAAAAAGATGCGTTTGGCGGCAAAGGAGTTGGAATTTGAGGCTGCAGCACGCCTTCGTGACCAGATTGCAGGATTGAAAAAGCAGAGAGCATAGTCTGCCCATTGTAGCTGTACATGATATGCATTTGAACGTTCACGTTGAGAAATCTATGCCTAAACGATCTCTTACCACCTTGTATTATCAGCTCAAACTTCGGTACGGAAGCTTTCTGCCTTTTGTGATGGGTTGTTGTAGCTTTTTATTTGTTTTTTTGTATGGGCTTTTTATTTATATGTATGTTGAGGGGTGGGGATTCCTGGATAGTTTTTATCAGGTTGTCATCACCCTCTCCACAGTGGGGTTTACCGAGACCCATGAACTTTCGGAAACCGGGCGGATGCTGACTTCCAGCCTTATTCTTCTGGGGGTTGGAACCTTTGCTTATCTGGTGGGGACCTTTACGCAGTTTCTGGTGGAAGGAAAGATTCAGGATATTTGGGGAAAACGTAAGATGCAAAAAGTCATCGATAGCTTGAAAGATCATTTTATCGTCTGTGGATATGGCAGGATCGGGAGCGTCGTGGTTCGAGAAATTAAGAACGAAGGGCTGCCTGTGGTCGTCATTGAAAATAATCCTCAATATGTGGAGATGCTTAAAGATCAGCAGATTCTAGTTATTGAAGGGGATGCTACAGAAGACGAAATTCTCTTTGCTGCAGGATTAACGCGGGCCAAGGGGCTTATCGCCAGCCTGACCCATGTGGCTGAAAATGTATATATTACCCTGACTGCTCGTCAGAGCTGTCCCGGGATCTATATTGTTGCCCGTGCAGATAAGGAAAGTTCGGTGCAGAAACTCCTGAAGGCTGGAGCAAACAAGGCGCTGACTCCGCATATGATCGGTGGTATGCGTATGGCCCAAATGGTCCTGCGGCCAAAGGTCACGGATTTTCTTGAACTGGCCCACCAGGGAGAGGACCTCCTGATGGAGGAAATCCAGATCCAGGAGGGATCAGAGTTGATCGGTAAGGATCTCATTTCCTCGGGAATCCGTCCCCGGTTCAACCTGATCATCATCGCCATAGGCAAGGAATCTGGGGCAATGATCTTTAATCCTGGTGCAACGGAAGTACTTGAACTGGGGGATGTTCTCGTGGCTGTGGGCAAGCACATAAGTTTTGAGCAGCTGGAGAGCATTGCCTGCGGATGTAATGGGGTGAAGGATGCGCATGGGACACCTGCCCCTCCGGTGAGAGGGTAGAAAAAATGGTTTTTGTCCGGGGAAGAGGCAGGTAGGGCCTCGTGCAGATCATTGTCCCGGAAGTTCACGCAGCTTTTGTGGTATTGTGAGATAACCGTTATGGAGAGGAGGATAGCCGTATGGCACGCAGCACGCAACTTCCCTCCCGTATACGCCGGGTTGTGGACCGGGGCCGTGTCGGGTTGCAGTTTTTTTTGCCCCTAAAGTGGTGGTTTGTTGCTGTGATCCAGGGATTCCAACAAGATAATTGCCTTTTGCGGGGATCGGCGCTGACCTATGTTACCTCACTGGCCATTGTTCCCTTTTTCGCCGTGGCTTTTTCCGTGTCCAAGGGGCTCGGTTTCCAGAATTCTGTGTATATCCAGAAATTTTTGCTCAGAGTTTTTGCCCAGAATGGCGAGCTTGTGGACCAGGTCATCCAATATATTAATAATACCAATGTGGCCACCCTGGGTATGCTTGGGGTGGCTTTTATTATTGTAACGGTTTTTTTGTTGTTCAATAATATTGAAACGTCCTTCAATGTTATCTGGGGGGTCAAGGCCGGCCGGACCCCTGTCCGAAAATTTACGGATTATCTGGCTCTGATCCTGATCTGTCCTTTTCTGGTGATCGCTTCTTTCAGTATAACCGCATATCTGCAAAAATCACATATTCTGGAGCAGGTTATGGGCGCGCCTTTTTTGCCGGGGCTGCGCGTTTTTGTTCTTGGTTTTTTTCTACCACTCCTTCCTGTGGTCTTGGGACTTTTTGTGATTTATACCGTGATTCCCAACGTCAGGGTTAAAATCCGCAGTGCCAGTGCCGGAGCCCTGATCGCCAGTATCCTGCTACAGGTCACCCAATGGTATTTTGTCCGTCAATCCATGGGCGGGCACAATTATAACGCCATTTATGGCAGCTTCGCTCAGGTTCCTCTGGCGTTTTTGCTGATGTATTGGAGCTGGGTGGTGGTCCTTTTTGGTGCAGAAGTAAGCTATGCCGTGCAGAATTTTAAAAAAAGCTCTAAATCCGGCATCGGGAAGTTTGGTGCAGGGGAGGGTATGCCTGCGGAAACACGCCTCAAGATCGGGTTGGAACTGCTGATAATTATGACCCGAAGGGCGCGGTCAGGGCACGCACCTCTTGAAAGCAGTACCTTGGCCCAAAAGCTTCGGGTCCCCCTCAAAGATGTCAACAAGGTCCTGGATGAGCTCGTGTCACTGGGGTTTGTGGCCCAGATATGTCAGGATGAAAGCATAGGCTATGGCCTGTATCGCCTTCCCCAGACCCTGCGTCTTATGGATATCGTCAAAGCCCTTATGCGTTGCAGCAGTTGTCCCGAGAAACGAGAAAAAAGTGAGAACAGCGCGTTGGTCAGCCATGTGCTGGAAGCCTTTTATCGCACAGCGTCACAGAGCCCGGAGAATATGACCTTGGAAAAATTTGCGGAAGTAGAGGGGGGCATGGGTGATGCAGAATAAGAATTGAGGGATGGGTTCCGGCAACCCATAGTGAACAATGATATTGCATGAAAGAGGAAATGATCGGTAATACGATCCGTCCCTCGTGTCGCGTATGGATTAAATGTCGTATAAATGATCCAGCTCATATGCGGTTTTATCCTGGGAACGCTGTAGCTGCTCGGCAACGCTCTTCTGAATTGGCAACAAACCAGGAAAAAAAGTGTTCGAAATGCAATGGGATGATAGTATCTGTTCCTGGGCTCAAAAGGCCGACCCGACGGTGGTCGGCGTTCCCAGGAAAGACACTAGCCCCGCCCTAGCTCAAGGAGAGGGCTCCCTCTATGGGGTTACATAGGGCGGGGCGGATGAACCTATTTTTCTTTCTGTTTAACCTCATCCCAGAGCACATCCATTTCCTGCAGGCTCATCTCAGAAATATCCAGGCCCTTTTCAACCGCCAGGTCTTCCAGTTTTTCGAATCGGCTCAGAAATTTGTTGTTCGCTGTACTCAGGCAGGTATTGGCCTTAAGGTTGTTTCTGCGCGCATATTCCGTGAGGCTGAAGAGATAATCGCCAAATTCTTCTTCCATCTTTTTGGGGTCATTCTGCCGTTTGGCCTCCAGCCATTCCTGCCACTCTTCCTGCAATTTGGCTTCCTGATCCGTGTCCTTATCCCAGGTGAATCCGACTCTGGCTGCCTTGGCGTTGATCCTGTATGCCCGCAGCAGGGGGGGGAGAGAGCGGGGCAGGGAGGAAAAGACTTTTTTGTTTTCTTGCTGTTTCGCGGCTTTTTCTTCTTTTTTGATCTTTTCCCAGGTGGTGTACAGTTCGCCTATATCGGTGATGTTCTGGTCGCCAAAAACGTGGGGATGCCGACGGATCATTTTTGCAGCATTTTCTTCCCAGACCTGATCCAGGGAGAATAGTTCATGGTTAGTATACCAGTGCCCGATAAAAAGGAGCAGAAAAAAGACATCTCCCATTTCTTCACGGATTTCCGAGGTATCATCGGACCGGATTGCTTCGACCAGTTCAAAACATTCTTCAATCAGGTAGTCACACAACGATGCTGGGGTTTGTTTCTTGTCCCAGGGGCAACCGGCAGGGGCCACCAACCTGTCGATGACATCCAGAACGGACTGCAGAGCTACATTGTTAATTTTCACGTAATTTTTCCTGTTTTTCCTTGAGTTTTTCCATCCAGTCAGCGTGCCATAATTGTTTGAGCGAAGAACTTTTGGCGTGGAATTGGTCCTGCATATCTTCGGGGAGAAATTGGGCAATGGCCTGGTTAACAGTGTTGATATAGGGGGCTATAATGGAAGTTTTGAGCAAAGGTGCCTTGGTCGAGAGGAAGGTTGTCAGAACGACAAGGATAATGCTGCACAGAAGCAAACCTTTTAAAAATCCGAGTCCACCGCCACCTATCCGATCAAGCCAGCCCAGCATGATCATTTTTAGAAACTGTTTGAGCAGGGTTGCCACAATAAAGACGCAGATCATGGTTCCAAAAAAGATTGCCAGGTAGGATACCGTCTGGGCATAAGCTTTGGTTTCAATGAATCGCTGCACATAGGGTAGCATCTGGTCATGATAGGTATTGGCCAGAAAAAAACTCAGCACCAGGCCAAGGATAGATGCTATTTCCCGCATCAGCCCACGGAATATGCCACGTATGAACAGGATGCCTAGAATTATAAGAAAAATGATATCAAGCGTGTTCATGGGTACCTCCGGAATCGCTGGATTGGTGTATGCTGAAATGTTTTTTCAGGCACTGGAAAAGCATGATCCGTAGTCATTTCCTGATAAAAAGTACAGTAACTATTCCCCCGCGGAAAGAACGTTCCGTATCGTCATGTCCAGCCCCCAAAAACTGAGATGGGTATGCGGACAACCCGGTATTTCTTTGTTTCCTGGGAGCCTGACGGGACATACTCCGTACCGTAAGTCTAGGGACCCCACCTTGACAGCCCTGTTGTGAGCCTTTACTTGAGAAATTCGTTTTTGTTCATGAAAATTATTCATAGCTATTGAGAACAGGGTGTTGTCGTCGGATCTTTTTTCCTTCTTTCCCCTGGAAGAGATCTTCATGGCGTCTGCGTGTTTTTTACGCAATGAGTTTGATATAACACAGCAAGAACGATTTTTTCATAATGATGCCAGGATGCTGTAGCTATTCAAGGCGCTATTTTTTTATAGAAAATATCCGCATGCCAGCGACACGTTGCACTACATCATAAAAAACTTTTTGTGAACCAAGGAGAAAAAATGGCCCTTGATATTCGTTTGGTAAAATTGGTTAATGGTGACATGGTCATCGGCAAATGGGATTTTGAAAATCGCAAAATCCAGGACCCCGCTATTCTGCAGACCGTTCCCACGGCCCAAGGCGAGATGCAGATGATGCTTTTGCCCTATGGTTATCCCTTTGACAATGACATCGATGGCGAAATTTCCATTGATCATGTCATCTATGAGTATAAATCCGTTCCCGGAGAATTGAAGACAAAGTATCTTGAGGCCTCAAGCAATTTGACTATTTCTTCAGCCAGCGATTTGAGAAATCTTGAGAACTTTGGCAATGGTTCAGGAATCAGCGATTTACTGAGAAAATAATCATTTTTTTCCATAGTGACTGTGAAGATCTAAGGCACAAAGGCGCAGGCCATGCCCTTTGTGCCTTTCATTTTTTTGAGTCTCTTCCCTTAACCAATGCCGATAGATATTCCGGCGCCCCTATCCCCCATGAAAGAATTACTCCCTTTGTTTCCTCGACCCAGTCATTATCTGGGTAACGAGATTAACAGTGTGCATAAGCATCCGGCCGATGTTGCCGTCCGCCTGGCTCTGATTTTTCCTGATCTGTATGAGGTGGCAATGTCCTATCTTGGTCAGAAAATTCTTTATGATCTGGCCAACCGAAGGGACGATTGCTGGGCGGAACGGGCCTTTGCCCCCAGTGAAGAGGTTGCAGCTCTGCTCAAGGAACATCATGTTCCCCTGGCCTCTCTGGAATCCGATACACCTCTTGGAGATTTTCATGCCCTGGCCTTCAGTATCACCCATGAGCTATGTTATACCAATATTTTGTATATGCTCGATCTGGCTGGTATTCCTTTCTATTCCCAAGACAGGGACCAGCGTTTTCCGCTGATTATCGCCGGGGGGGGATGTACCCTGAATGCGGAACCAGTGGCTCCTTTTTTTGATATCATGGTCCTTGGGGACGGTGAAGAAGTATTGATGGATATTATTGATGCCATCAAGGCCGGGGAATGTGCCGGGGCATCCCGCCATGAGCTTCTTTGTTCCATGGCTAAAATCCATGGTGTGTATGTGCCCGCCTTTTTCAAGGATCAGGGTGCAGGCAAGCCTTTATGTCCCGTTGATCCTACGTTTGCAGAGCTTGAAAAACGCAGTGTGGCGGACATCAATACCATTTCTTTCCCCACCCGACATATTCTGCCCTATGGTAAACCGGTGCATGACCGGTTGACCGTCGAAATTGCCCGGGGATGTACTCGAGGATGCCGTTTCTGTCACGCTGGAATGGTTTATCGTCCGGCCCGTGAGCGTTCCCTGGCTGAGCTTGGAAGGATCATAACCCGGGGGCTGAAAGAAACGGGATATGAAGAAATTTCTTTTCTTTCCCTGAGTACCGGTGATTTTTCAGCCTTTCAGGGACTGTTTATGCAGACATATGCCCAATGTCGTCAGCAGCAGGTTTCCATCTCTCTCCCTTCCCTGCGGGCCGGTTCGCTGAATGAGTCTCTGCTTTCACGTATGGCTGAAATACGGCATACAGGAATGACGGTCGCCCCTGAGGCCGGGACCCAACGTCTTCGTGACGTGATCAACAAGGGAATCACGGAGGAGGAGATTCTGGAACATTGCCGTAAGGTCTTTGCTCATGGCTGGCAGGGGATCAAACTCTATTTCATGATCGGGTTGCCCACGGAAACCAAAGAAGACTTGGATGGTATTTTGGAACTCTGTCGCAAGGTTCGGGAAACCGCAGGAAAAGGTGTCAAGCGCTTACAGATTTCTGCTGCCATCTCTCCCTTTGTTCCTAAGCCGCATACTCCCTTTCAATGGGAACCCCAGATTTCCATGCAGCATATTGAAGAGAGTATTCAGTATTTGAGAGAGATTTTTAGGCCATACCGATTTTTTCAGCTCAAATGGCACCATTCGCATATGAGTTTTCTGGAAGGTATTTTTTCCCGGGGAGACCGGGCTCTGGCTCCGGTTGTTGAAAAGGCGTTTATGAAAGGCGCGCTGTTCTCCAGTTGGTCTGATCATCTTAATCTGGCTGCCTGGCTGGAGGCCATGGAAGAATGCGGACTTGATCCCCAGGCCTATGTCGGTGCACGGGATCTGGATGCTGTTCTGCCTTGGGATCATATTAATGCGGGAGTGAGCAAGCGGTTTTTAAAGGCCGAACGCAGTCGCGCTTTCCAGGAAAAGCTTTCTCCGGATTGCCGTTACAATCCCTGTCGCAACTGTGGCGTTTGTGAGTCAGAAGGGCATCCTTCCATCCTGAAACAGACCGGCGAGGCTCCGCTCCGGCACGTGCTGAATAATCCCAACCGTGATCAGGCGGATCATGACGAACCCCGTATCGAAGTGCCGCGCCAGGAAGATCTCATCCGCAAGGCATGCCATTACAGAATCTGGTACCAGAAACTTGGTCTCTCTATCTATCTAAGCCAGCTTGAGTTGCAGAAAATTTTTGAGCGAGCGATGCGTCGAGGCGGTCTGGCCACCAGTTTTTCAGCCGGGTATAATCCGTCTCCTCTGATGGCTTTTGGTATGGCTCTGCCGGTAGGAGTCGGCAGTCAGGCTGAGTGGGTGAATGTCTATTTTCGCGAAGAAGTGAGCGAAGAAGATATCGTGAGCCGTTTGAAGGGACAACTCCCGGACGGAATGCGGGTTGTGGCTGCGCAACAGCTGGGGGTCGCCAAAAAACAGCCTCAGGCCGTTGCTGAAGAATACGTCTTGCAATTCAAGGGCACCAGAAAAGAGATGGATGAACATCGTGCACAGTGGACAAACTTTGTTGCCGGAGATTCTTTTCTGATGGACAAAAAGAGTAAGCTCGGCAAGGTGGTACCTGTCAATCTCAGACCTTTTGTGAAAGAGAGTTCTCTGGAGGATGGTGACCGCTTACGTGTGGTATTTGATTGGGAGCAGGGATATGTCAATCCCCTTACTCTGGTTACATCGGTATGTCAGCATATGAGCCCGATGACCTTTTCCATGACCAAGGAACGGCAACTTTTCTGATTTTTTTGGGGAACCGGATATATCAAAAAATCAGGACAAAAAAGCGGAGACTCATGCAAATATGAGTTTCCGCTTTTCTTGTAAGGTATCTGTAGCCTGTGCAGGGCCGAATACGGTGTGTTACAGGGAAGATGGAGCCATTTTCAAAACGTTCCTAATCCTGGACCGTTATGATGATTCCTCATGTTTTTTTTGTTTCAGCCAGTCCATAATTTCGGCATCTTTTTCGAGCACAGGCATGGGAGGTTGGGATTGCGCTGCATCTTTTTCTCCTGGCGTATGTTTGCGGCGTATGATCAGAAAGATGATCAGACTCAGCAGAACGACCCCGAAGATGGTCAATAGGCCGTACGTAATCACCTGAGTCAGGGACTGATGGATGTCCTGGAGTTCGGATTGGGAGCGCTCCTGGAGACCGGCGAGGGTTGCATTGAGATTTTCGAGGGAGGATAGATGATTCAGTGTCTTTTTGTGTTGGGAACTGATCACTGTCTCGAGTTCCTGAACCTGTTTTTGTCCGGCAGCTAAGGCCTTTTTTAGGGCATTGATCTCCGTATGGATTTTTCCAATATTTGAGGTCTGGGTGCTGTCGGCTGTAGAGATTGTCTGGGTGGTTTTTGTGAAGCGCTGGTTTGTTGATGTGCTCAGATCAGAGATTTCTTTTTGTAGTTCTTTTTGTTCTCCAAGCAGGGACGAGAGCGTTGTTCCAATTTTTGTTTGCTCTTTTTCCTGCCTTTTTTTTATCTGGGCAATAGCATTTTCCAGATTTTCACTGAGTTCCAGTGCGTTTGAATTCGTGGTATTGAGTGCGTCGAGAATCCGGAGGATATCTCGGTCATGGGTTGCTACGGTTTTTTGCACCGTGGCGAATTCTTTGCGTATGTTGGTTATTTCAAGCTGTTGAGCTGCGCTGGATGTTTGGAGCTCAAAAATTTGATTCTGCATGGCAAGAATCTTGGTGTCACGAATGTTTTCAATGGACGAGGTGCTGTTCTGTGCCGATGCCAGAGCGGGAAGCACGACAAAGCATGCGATGAACAGTATCTTTTTCAGAAACATGAGCAAAACCTCTTGGTGTAAGCGGTGCTGAGGGCATCATCGGTGTATAAACAACGAAATCCATATCTTCAATCGTTTCGTTTGTCCAAGGAATAAAGAGGGTTGCCAGCATACCTGCATATCGCGGCGGCGTTTTGAGATGGTACCCGAGGAGATTTATTGTGTTCTCCGCCCGTTTTTTGTGCATAGCATAGCTTCCCGAAAGAAAAAGGGACTTCCAAATTTTGGAAGCCCCTTTTCCCTGGTTTTTCAAAGATCTGCGAATGCTCTTTAACGGGCCATGTATGCCCCGGAAATGATGACTTGGACACGTCTGTTTTTCTGTCTGCCTTTGGAGGTGGCGTTATCCGCTATGGGGCGGGATTCGCCATATCCCCTGGCGGTAATAACAGAGGGATCAACATTGCATTTCTTGGTGAGATAATCCATGACACTCTGGGCGCGTTTCAATGAGAGTTTCTGGTTATATTCAGCAGTCCCCAGGCTGTCGGTATGCCCTTCTATGACGGCGGAGACATTCTCATGATGGATCAGGAACATGGCAATTTCTTCCAGTTTCTGGTTATAGACGGGCCTAATGATGGCTTTGTCCAGATCGAATTCAATATTCAGATCGATGCTGATAGGTTCCGGACAGCCCTGGGCATCCACGGCAAAGTCTGCGGGAGTCGCGGGGCATGCATCCATGTAGTCGGGGACGCCGTCACCGTCGGTGTCCAGAGGACATCCTTTGGCATCGACTTGAACTCCTGCCTGGGTATCAGGGCATTCATCCATATAATCGGCAACGCCATCACCGTCAGTATCCAGCGCGCACCCCTGTGCATTGACAGCTACTCCCATGGGGGTGTTGGGACATTGGTCAAGGTTGTTTGGAACGCCGTCTTTATCATCGTCGGCTGCGACTTTGTAAAAGACCTGACGGACGAAATCCGATCTGTTTTCCTGGTTCTGTAAATCCGTGATTTTGTAACTTACGGAACATGAACTCAGGCTGGCGATATCATCTAAGAGTTTCTGGTCTTTGGCCCTATCAGCCAGGCTGATGACATGGATGCACAGCTCTGGATGATATTTTTGATACAATTTTTGTGCTGTTTTGATCGGGTCGGGGCCAATGTTATTGCCGCCATCGGAGATAAGAATAAGTGCTTTTGTACCTTTCATGCAGCCGATAAG
>Ga0265294_10001930_pt1 | contig 27426 bp, 27 predicted proteins | sample MunlanPumphouse3_FD_192504 | JGI IMG/M metagenome (GOLD analysis project Ga0265294, IMG submission 192504) | Groundwater microbial communities from a municipal landfill in Southern Ontario, Canada - Pumphouse #3 | ecosystem: Environmental > Aquatic > Deep subsurface > Groundwater | place...
CAAGCTAAAGTGATTTCAAAATAAATTCTAATTGGTGAATAGATTATATCTTTTTTAAAAAGTTTATTTTTTATTTTTAAAATTTCAACATCTTCTTCTACAATATTATTATGCTTATACCAAGATTCTAATTCTTCAGGTAGAAGAAATTTATGTTTTAACTTTTTTTTATCAAAAAAAGTATAACCAAATGATTCCTCTCGCAAAGCATAAGACTTAGACATAATTATTATTTTTATATAAAATTAAATTCTTTTAGAACTTTTTCAATAGTATTTTTATAATTGCTAAAATTTCTATCTTTATGATCGATGCTAGGCCAGAGGTTTTCAAGTGTTACCCAGTTATACGACTGGGTTTCATTAATATCGAGAAAAATATTATTTTTTTCTCCAAAATATTCAACTAACAAATATTTTTGATTTTGACCCCGCCAACGATAACCAGCCAATCTAACAGACTCATCATTCCAGTCGTAAATATTAGAATTTTTACTTAATCCTATAATTTTAAAATTATCACTTCCCGTTTCTTCCTTTAACTCTCTTACGGCTGCTTGTTCTACTGTCTCCTTCGCATTTATTCCTCCCTGGGGAAATTTCCACCAATTTTTTGGCCAACCTTTACCCTGGAGAAGCAAAAATTCTCCCTCCTTATAAACAACACAACAAACATTATTGCGATAAGGTAAATTACTTATATCAGATGAATTCATAAATTTTTTAAAATTAATTTTTTGGTAAAATAACTTTTTCTTCAAGATTACTTAAAATATTTTTATATTTATCTATAATTAAATCCAAGTCATCAACAAAATTATGATTTTTTGATTTAGTAAATATTTTAGAAAATTTAAAAATACTTATAAAAATATTATAATTAAAATTATTTACTTCTTCTTTTAGCTTATCAATATTATTACCAGAAATCTCTAAACTTCTGATATTTTCATGTAGCTTTTGGACTTCACTTAAAAAATCACCTCTGTTTTCAACTAAAAATCGACACATATCACGCAATTCTTTAATTGGTGATGGCAATTCATAAGTATAATATTCTCCATCACCACCATAGTCAAACCAAATTTTTAATTTATCATCAATTAATTTTACAGCGCTGGTTCCCGGAACTAAATACATTTCTTGAAAATATTTATCTAAACGACTAAAACCAAAGCGCCTAAGCAAGTCAGCGTTATATTCTATATCTTCAGGAGTACTCCAGGGAGTAATCATCATAAAGCCAAATCTTGCTCTTATGCCCACACTTTCAAGCACAGAAATAGCCAATAAGTCATCTTCGATACTTGATCTTTTAAGCATCATTTTTTTAATGTTTGGACTAGAATTTTCAACTCCAAGATATACTTCTTTAAGACCAACTTTGTACAATTCCTGCCATACTTGTTTAGAAATGCCATTTATAACTTCTGTTCTGGTATCAATAATAAAATTTATTTCTAGTTTTCTTTTTTTAAGTTCACTTATAAATTTTTTTAATCTGTTTAAATGATCGACTGATCCAACAAAATCAGGATCAATAAACCTAAATGTTTTAATATTCGGAAATCTATTATTAAGCATTTGTATTTCATCAACAATTCTTGATGCCGATCTAAAACGCCACATACTCTTAGCTGTTTTGGCTTGGGCAAATGGGCTAATAGAGCAAAACGAACAAGCACAGTAACATCCTCTAGATCCTTCAATAGCAAATTCTTTAAGTCCATGCTCGGGAGCGTAATGATCGGGAAATGGTAATCTATTTAAATCTTTAATTAACTTCCGTCTTTTATTTATAATTATTCCAGACTTGGAACGATAAGCTAACCCAAGAAGATTATTCCATTTTTTTCCAGATAACAAAAATTCGGCCAATTTCTTAAAGGTAACTTCCCCTTCACCTATAATAACAAAATCAGCTGAAGGCATTGACTCTAAAGCTCGATTGGTTTGCAGGGTTGGGAAATAACTACCAATACAAACTGGTGGGATATTTTTCATTTTTTCTTTTAAAACTTGGCAGGTTTTCTCACACCAGCTAATACCATCTTTAGCTATAACAGAAAAACCAATTAAAAATGGATTAAATTTAGATACTTTTAAAGCAACGTCTTCCGGGCTACTGTTTTCCAGGCGAGCATCAATAACCATTAACTCGAAACCAGCTTGCCGTAAATAAGAAGCCAAACAGCCCAAGCCTAAATTTTCCCGAGAAAAAGTTCCTTGAACATAATTGCCACGATTATTGGCACTGATTAAAATTATTTTATTGTTCATTTTTTTAAAAAAACTGGACAACACTTAATGCTATCCAGTTAATAAATCCACTGATTAGCTTCAACTCCTAGAAGCAATTTAGTTTCTCTAACAAAAGTTCTCTGATTACTTGTTGAATGAATAACATTCTCTCTTAAAGATGTAGCAAATTTGCCTCTAATAGTAAGATTTGGGTTCAACAAACTACTGTACCCACCCACAATTGATTGCAAATTATAAATAGCATCCTCCCCTTCAACAATAAATATTTCCACCTCACCAGAAAGCATATACTTAATAAGACTAGGATAAAAATCCATAGCGATCCAGTCTTGGTATAGCCCCTCTGCTAATCCGAGGTCTAATTGTATTCTTTTTTTAAATACAATTTTCAAATTAGAGGCGATGATCATGTCATACACCTCAGTTTCCAGTTTGCGCTTTAAGCAATCCGGTTTTAAAATACCGAGTCCGTACGACATGTTTATACCTCCTATTTTTTAATGATACTTTATTTAATTATATATTGCTCAAAAAATACGCATCTGTCAATAGTAAAAGAGCCTCCAAAATGGAGACTCTTTTTAATTAAACTTTTATAATCACCGGCAAAACCATTGGACGTCTTTTTGTTTGATTAAAAAGGAATTGTCCAATATCATTACGAATCTTGCCTTTAAGAGTCTCATCAGTCAAACCAAGTCCTTTTTCTTTAATTATCTTTTTCACGCGCTGCCGAGTTTTTTCAATTAATTCCCGGTTTTCCTTCATATGGACAAAGCCTCGCGAAATTAAATCCGGATTACCAATAACATCACTGGTGTGTGAGTCAATAGTCGCGATAACAACAATCATTCCATCTTCAGCCATCATTCGTCGATCACGCAAAACAACTTCTGAAACATCGCCAACCCCCAAGCCATCAACCATCACATAATCACTAGGAACTTTTTCTTTAGTCAATGTTCCAACCGCCTCTTGACCGCGACGACGAAAATCAACCACCTGACCATTATCAGCAACAAAAATTCTATCATTAGGAATACCAACTTCACGGGCTAACTCAGCGTGAGTTTCGAGCATATAATGGTTAGCTTCAATTGGCATAAAATATTGAGGTTTCAAAAGACGCATAACCAACTTCAAATCCTCTGCTTTGGCATGACCACCGGCGTGAATATCTAACATCCGATAATGAATAATCTTAGCTCCCTGTCGAGAAACCCTATCCATCAAATTTTGAATAGAGCGTTCGTTACCGGGAATAGCTGAAGAAGAAAATAAAACAGTATCACCGCGCTTCAAACTTACAACCCGATGCTCACCGGAAACAACGCGGCTTAAAAAAGCATTACTCTCTCCTTGGGCGCCAGTGCCAACAATAATTATTTTATTATCCGGCAGCTTATTTAACTCTTTATCATCAACTAACAGCTTTGGATTGAATTTGAGGTAACCAATTTCCCGAGCGACCTCAACATTAGAGTTCATGCTGCGCCCCTGCAAAGAGACGAGGCGACCATGTTGAGCGGCTAAATCAAAAATTTTCTGGATTCTGGCCAGTTGCGAAGCAAAAGTTGCGATAATAATCCGACCTTCAATTTTTTCAAACAACTGCCCCATCTCCTCACCGATGTGCGACTCGGAAACTTGGTGCCCTGGATGAGTAGCATCGGTTGAATCAGACATTAATAACAAAATTCCTCGAGCACCAACCTGGGCCATCTTATTAAGATCAGCCGGCTGATCGTTTACTGGACTAAAATCTATTTTAAAGTCTCCTGTATGAAAAACGGTTCCCAAAGGAGTATTAATAATTGTCGCGAAGCAATCAGGAATAGAGTGGTTAACGCGCATAAACTCCAAATTGAAATTTTGACCCAATTTTAATTTAGTCGTACCATCAATTTCTTTAATTTTCAATTTGGGAGCTGTTTTATATTCCAAGTGACGCTTACGCACCAACCCAGCCGTCAACTTCCCCATAAACATTGGCGGATTACCAATTTCGCCCATAATATGAGGAATACCACCAATATGATCATAGTGACCATGACTGATGACTACACCCTTAATCCAATTTTTCTTATCCTTAAGATAAGAAACATTAGGAATAATATAATCAATTCCTGGCATATCTTCTTCTGGGAATTGGAGCCCCATATCAATAATGATAATTTCCTGGTTGCATTCAATCAGAGTCATGTTTCGACCAACTTCTTCTAGGCCACCTAAAACCATTATTCGCAAATTATCACCACCGCTTTGCCGATTTAAAATCGGCTTTAAGGTCACCCCCTCAGCAGGCGTTTCTTTTGCTTGCTTAGCGGTGAAACCACGCGATTTTGAAATTCGGGAAGAATCTTTTTTTGAAGCTGAAAATGATTTTTTTAAATCCGTTCCGCTTTTCTCCGAAACCGCCCCACTTAAAGAATGATTCTGATTTTTAGGTTTCCAAGAAGAATAATTTTTACCGTAATGCTGACTAGTCTTTAATTTTCCTGACGATTTATTGGCATCCCAACCAGGAGTGGGCTGCATTAAAGAATTCATATCCAAGGGATCTGCTTTTTTAGAATTACGAAAAACTAAAGCGTCATCCGCACTTTGCTTGGCAACCGTAGACGTTTGACGTATCGGCGCCGATTTATATTTACTAATCATGATAGAGAGAAGCTCCTAAACAAAAAAATGAAATTAAAACTTTTTTAAAAAGAGCTTGTTTTATTTTTATTTATAAAGAAAATTTTTAACGAGAAAATTTAGCCCGAGATTTCAAAAACCAACCAGTAATTCCACTAAAGCGATGGCTTGGAGAGATGGCTGCGCTAGCAGAAAAACCTTTAACTTTTTTATCTTGAACAAAAATGTAATTTTTTTGATAGAGGGGAATTGCCGGCACCTCATCGGCAACAATCCTTTGGACTTCGCGATAATCATACCAACGCGCATTTACGTCTGGATTAGTTCGGGCGTCACTTAAAAGGTTATCTACATCAGTGTTTTTATAGCTAGCAATATTTAAGCCGTCTTTAATTTGACTAGAGTGCCAGAAAGGGAAAATATCAGAATCAGCTCCGCTCGTTTGGCCAAAAATAAAAGCCTCAAAAGCGCGATCATTAATTAAAGCGCTAAGCTCAGAAACAGTAATTGTCTCTAAAACCGTGCGAACCCCTAAAGCCCCCCAACTTTGAGCAATAAATTCACCCGCTGGTTGCGCTGGCCGGCCACTAACAGTTGTTAAACGAATCGTTAATAAGGTGACTTTATCGTCATCTTTTTTAAAACGCCATTCGCCTTTAGGATCTTGATTGTTAGCAGCGGCAAAATCTAAAACCGCCTTAATTTCAGGAGTGCTTGTTGCTTCGATATTATCCTCGTTGATTGTTAATTTTTCCCAACCAGCTACACCTAACAATCTATCAGCTTCTTCTTGATTAAAGGGGTACTTAGTAATCTCCTCATTATGAGCCTCCGACAACCGAGACAAGACACTATCTGTTGGTTCGTAAAAACCTGAAAAAATTTCATCAACTAAAGCCTGCTTATCGATAGCGTGAGCCAAAGCGCGCCGAACATTAAGTTCGGCTAAATTTTTATTTTTTTCAGAGTTAAAGAAAATTAAATCTTCTTGATTAGTTTCTAAAACGTGAAAATTTAAAGAACTTTGAGCAATCAAAGAAGTTTTCTGCTCTAAGGATAGAGAGCTAATCCCAAAAACATCACCATCATTTAAAGCGGCCACCAAAGAACTTGCATCTGGATAAAAACGGAAAATCACTTGTTCAATAAAAGGTTTAGCCTCGTAATAATCAGGATTAGCCACCAGGCGATATTCTTTTATTTCTCCCTGCTTACTGCGCACAATTGAAGCAAATTTATAAGGGCCGGAGCCAATTGGTTCTAAATTTAATTCATTTAAAGCGGCGAACTCCGGAGCGATGTTTTCCCAAATATTTTGAGGCATGATGCCGAAAGTTAATAAATGCGGAAAACCAACATAAACAATCGGCAAAGAGAACTTAATTTGATTATCAGCTACTTTTTCAATCGTCACTCCTAAAAATTCCTGTTGCCAAGGAGAGTTATAATCAGGATTATTTAACAGATTAAAAGTAAAAACAACATCATCTACTGTTAAATTTTCTCCGTTATGCCACTTAACATTGGGACGCAAAGTAACTAAAAAGTTTTTATTATCTGTAGTCTCAATCTTTTCAGCTAAATCGCTAAGCAAACGACCATCAACTCCATATTTAAATAAACTAGAAAAAATAAGTTGCCCTAAATCCTGATCGGCTGGTCGAGCCGCACTATAAAGAGGGTTAATATTACGCGGATAGCCAATAACACCTTCATAGTAAATGCCTCCAGTAACAGGCTCTAAGGTAGTATTTTCGCGCCAAAGATAAAAAGCTAAATAAGCTAAGCCTAAAAAAACTAAAAACAAGGCCCCGCGGATTAACCAACTTTCTTTAGGGCTTAATGTTTTTTTTAGATGTTTCATCTGCTCACTATTTGGAATTTTAGAACTGGCCAAAGAGTAAACCAAATCTTTATCAGCTCGTTCTTTTGATAAACGTAAACTACGCTTAAGCTTTAAGCGTTTAGATTTAAAAATTTTAGCAAAGCGGTGCTTAGTTTTCCCCCAAACAGCCGCCAGTCTTTTTTTAGCTTTACGAGATTTCACGAGAACCGGATTAGAGAATAATGCCGAGCACGGAAACAGCAAAGAAAAGTATCGCCAAAACAATAGTGGCGATGAAGAGTTTTTTTTCTAAACCGCGCTTAGTTAAATAAACACCACCCGAACCACCAAAGGTTGAGCCGAGGCCAGTGCCCCGATTTTGCAATAAAACCACCAAAATCAAGAGCAGAGAAATGACTAGTTGAGCTATTTTAATCCAAGTCATAATTTATTTTTTTACTTCCGCGACAATCTTTTCCAGTACCGGTTTATTGTTGACCGCCAATTCGGCCAAAACCTTGCGGTTGAGATCAATATTTTTCGCTTTTAAGGCTCCCATGAATCGAGAATAAGACCAGCCTTGCTCGCGAACAAAAGCACTAATTTTAATTTGCCACAAAGCCCGACGATCACGTTTTTTCTTGCGACGATCAACATAAGCATGCGCCCCAGCCAGGGTGCGTGCTGTTTGAGCAAGCTTGATTAAATTTTTACGACCCCATTTATAGCCTTTGGTATCGGCTAAAATATTTTTTCGTCGTTTAACATGAGAGACTCCTCTTTTTACTCTAGGCATACAATGTCAACTTTATTCTTTTAATTATTTAAATTGCGCTAAAGTTTTGACAGTTTTCGTCAAAGAATCTGTTAGCGTGATATCATTTCGCTTATTCCGGGTAGTTTTCCCCGATTCACGAAAATTATTATGCGCTTGTCCGGTTTTCCGTTTCAGCACTTTTTTTCCGCCCGTTGCCTTAAAGCGTTTGGACGTAGCTTGATGGGTTTTTATTTTTGGCATATTTCAAGAAAAAAACAGGTCTAAACCTGATTTAAGGGCTAAGATGGTTTTTTATTTACCAGTATCATACTAAACCGACCCCCCTGTTTTGTCAATGGTTGCTCAGCCTCAACATTTAAATCTTCAATGGACTGGAGCTTTGCTAAAAAGTCATTCATAATTGCCGCTGCTTTCTGTGGGTATTGTCTTTCTCGCCCCTTAAGCGGCAACTCAATTTTAATCTTATCCCCCTTACCTAAAAACTTAGCGGACTGGTTTAAACGCAACTCTAAATCGTGATCACTAATTCTAAAAGAAAGACGAATTGCTTTAACATCAACTTTCTTTTGCTGCATCTTCTGTTTATGAGCTTTTTTGTCCCGCTCATACTTAAGTTGTCCTAAATCAACAATTTTAGCAACCGGAGGATTAGCCTTAGGGTTAACCTCAACTAAATCCAAATCTACCTCCTTAGCCATTTCTAAAGCAAGTTTGGTGGCCATTACCCCCAATTGTTCACCCGTTTCATCAATTAAAAAAACTTGCTCCGAAAGAATTTTTTCGTTAGCTTTAAATAAAACAACCTCTTTTGCTTCGGTGCGGTGAAATTTAATGCGCATGATTTTTGCTGATAAATAATTTTTAGTCTCTTCTTTATAGCTAAAAAACCTTAGAAAGTCAAGAAAAAAACTTTTTTTAATCAACAAACTAAAGAAAAAAGGAGCGGGTAAAGGGAATCGAACCCTCCTCTCAACCTTGGGAAGGTTGCATAATAGCCACTATACGATACCCGCCTAATACCACCATTTTAACCCAATTAAATAAATTATCCAAATATGTAAAGGATAAAATAGATAAAAAAAGTACTTTAGTGCCGGAGCACTCTTACCGCGTTGTCCGTTATAAAGCCACAAAAGAGGCAGAGAAAAAATCATTAACCACTGATAGTTGGCGTTTCCGGAAAAACCAATTTTCCAAAAAATAATTTGCCAGGCAAGCGCCCAAAAAACAAAAACTGGAAACAACACTGACCAGCGCTGACGGGTAAAATAAAAAATCAAAGTGACCCCGAGAAGCATCCAGGACCCCTCAACAAAAAAGAATAAACAAACAATTATTGGTAAAGAAAAAAGAGCTAATAGATTAAAATTATTTTCTTTTAAAGCTTCAAAAGCAATCATTAAAGCAACTGACAGCGCCAAGGGCCAGAAAATATTAATATTAATCAAAACTGGTGCCGGAAGAAAATGATTAAGCAAGCCGCTACCAAGAGACATTATAATTCCCCCAGAAATTAAGCGCCCCAAATAACGCCAGCGATTACGAGTATACCAAAAACCTTCCACAAGTAAAAAGAAAAAAATTGAAGCGACGATTCTTCCTAAATAACTAAACCAATCAGGGGTGCCCTCCCAAAAATAGTGAAAATGATCTAAGACCATCAGGCTAGCCGCCAAAAATTTTAATTGCGTGGCATTGAGAAATTTCTTCATAAAAAAACAGAGCCAAGTGTGGCCCTGTAAGTGAGCGGGTAACGAGAATCGAACTCGTCTCTCGACCTTGGCAAGGTCGCATAATAGCCACTATACGATACCCGCATCTGCTATATAGATATAGCAAATCTTCGTTTTAAAAACAAGAACAAAAACAGGGTTGTCTATACAACCGGAGTGCCGCGGGCGGGAATCGAACCCGCACTGTGTCGCCACAACTGGATTTTAAGTCCAGCGCGTCTACCAATTCCGCCACCGCGGCTTTTTTAACTAACAAAACGAAGGTGGAGATGATGGGAGTTGAACCCATGTCTAACGAGTTTCCTCAGATGCTGCTACAAAATTAGCTCGGTTATTTGGTTTCACTTCCTATCTCATTAACCAAGCAAAATAATAAGAAGTTAGCTTTCATTATTTTCAAGTTAGCAAAGAAAGCGCCTGCCAACCCTAATCTCCATAAATTACACCGGTAACTAACCCTGGAGAAATGTTAGGCCGATGGTTGTTGCTATTTAAGCTACAACAGGAGCATAACTTGGAACGAACCAAGTAAATGCTTTCGCTTTTTTGGCGTTTGTTGTTTTGAGTCTTGATAACGCGGTAGACTCACCGCGTTTTGCACATCTAAGGGAATGGTCTCGCTATCGAAAGCCCGACATCCCCTAAATTTATCGCTGTTTTAAAGCGGTTTTAATCTGACGATCTATATCTCGTCGTTTGAGTGCTTCACGCTTATCAAACTTATGTTTTCCTTGCGCTAAAGCCAGCTCAACCTTGATTAAACTATGCTTAGTATATAGTTTTACAGGAACGAGTGTCAAGCCACCTGAATTCAATTTTCCAATCAAACGATTAAGTTCTTCCTGTCTTAATAATAATTGCCGAGCGCGAGTTGGTTCATAATTATCTAAAACACCAGCATAACGGTATCGCGACACATGAGCGCCAATTAAAAATAAACTCGAGCGTCCTTTTTTTTCACGAATAGAGACATAGGCCTCTTTTAAACTAACATGACCATCCTTAATTGCTTTAACTTCGTGCCCTAAAAGAACCAACCCGGCTTCATAGGTTTCAAGAAATTGATAATCAAAACTAGCTCTTTTGTTGGTCGCCAGTACTGGCATAATTCCATTCCTTTAAACGTTTTAAAACTTCACCATTTTGCATCACACTACCAACATAACGCCGATAACTAGGATCGTCAGCCATATTTTTCAAATCGGCATTTTCGGGATGCTGAGCTTTTAATTCTGCAATCTTATCACTAATTTCTGAATCGCTAATTTCTATTTTTTCCACCTTAGCCACCTGTTTCATAATCAAAGAGGCTTTAATGCGTTTTAAGGCACTAGGCACTAATTCTAAAGTAAACGCTTCTTGATTTTTTCCTAAATGAGTCAGGTAATCAGTTAAGGTTCCACCCTGCCTCTTTAAATCATCTTCAATCTCGTGAATCATAAAATGAGTTTCATTATTAATCATCACTTCTGGTATCTCGCCAAACTCCGAAGCCTCAATAATTTTATCAATCATTTCCACCTCTAAACGATTAGCTTGCTGGCGCTCCTTATCAGCGATTATATTTTCCTCCAAAGCCTTTTTTAAATCATTTAAATCTTTAAAATTAAAACCAGTCGCTAAAGCATCGTCAATTTTCGGCAGCTCACGCTCATAAACAGATTTAACCTTAACTTTAAAGGTAACTTTTTTGCCAGCAATATTTTTTTGGTGATGCTCTTTTGGAAAATCCAAATCAAAATTAACCACCGCCTCTGCTTTTGCTCCCAATAACTTCTCGTCAAAACCAGGGACAAAATGATTTTTACCAATAATAACTGACAAATCTTGAGTTTGCCCACCTTCAAGAGGCACCTTGTCTAAAAACATCTCTACATTAACCAGCAAACGATCGCCTGTTTTTGCCTCTTTTTCAGAAAGTACCTCGCTTGCTCGCAATTCCTGCAACTCAGCTAAACTTTTATCAATATCAGCGGCTGGAATCTTAATCTCCGCTTTCTTTATTCCTAAATCTTTATACTTACCAAGGGTCACCTCGGGGCTAAGAGCGGTTATTATTTTATATTCTAAATCATTACCTGGAGCTAATTTAGTTATTTCTATCTGTGGCTGACCAACACTTTCTTTGCCATCCAAGTTTTCAGCAAGCACTTGGTCAATAGTCTTCTTAATGGCAATATTAGCGGCTTCTTCTAAAACAGCCATCTCGCCCAACTGCTGCTTGACCACCTCTAAGGGGGCTTTACCAGGACGAAAACCTTCAATTTTAGCAGTCTCGCTAATTTTTTTAGCTCCTTTTTCTAAGTAGGGCGTAAATTCAGACACCCCAAGGATTACATTTAATTCAATTTGACCTTTTTCTAAATCTTTTTTGGTAATTTTCATATTTTCTTTTAATTATCAGGCTAAAAAATAAAATAATTAAGACAATCAACTTATTTGTCTAAACTTAACTATAAACATTCAAACACTAAAAAGCAAGTCTTAGCCTTAATTGTTCTTGACTTTTTTCGAAAAACTTCTTAAAATTAACCGTTCTTTTAGTACCATCAAAATTTAATAAAGGAGGAATCATGAACCAGAAGAAAGAAGAGAAGTTATTACAAGTCTTGTTTGAAATTTTTGTCGAAAATCTAATCCAGGATCGCAACTTGATTGATTCTCAAGGTTGTTTCAACCACAATCGCTTAGAAACTTTGGGAAAGAAACTCAAAATCACCGAACTCCAGTTGCTCTACGCCTCAATCTCCTTGTCTTGCGCCAGAATTTCAGAAACAGAAATACCGCGCAATATTAGCGAAGAAAAAGAAAAAGAGGTTTGGTTGGCAGCTGTAAAAATGGTGATTAAAAACAATTCTGATGCCAACCTGGCTTCTTACAAAAAAAATGCCAAAAGTCTTCGTGCCGAAATCAAAGCTAAAGGACTGAGCGTTTCTGAAAAAGAATTCAACGAGTTTATTCGTCCAATTTATCAAGAAGCGGTAAATGAAGTTGTCGCTTAAATTCGCAAATTACAAAAAACCCCTGAGCAAATCAGGGGGTTTTTTATATTCAACTAATTTTACTAACCAAGAATAATGCCAACTAAAAGCAGGGCGACAATATTTAGAACTTTAATCATAGGATTAATCGCCGGACCAGCCGTGTCCTTATAAGGATCGCCGACTGTATCACCAGTAACTGCTGCCTTATGGGCCTCTGATCCTTTACCGCCGAAATGTCCAGACTCAATATACTTTTTAGCGTTATCCCAGGCGCCGCCACCGGAAGTCATTGAAATCGCCTGAAAAACACCAGTCACAATGGAACCAACCAAAAGTCCAGCCAAAACCTCTAAACTATTATTTCTAAAGATTAAAACTAAAATAATTGGTGTTAGTACTGGTAAAAGAGCAGGGACAATCATCTGCTTAATTGCTGCTTTAGTCACAATACCAACCGTACGGCCATAGTTAGGCTTATCTGTCCCCTCCATAATACCAGGCTTTTCCTTAAATTGAGCGCGCACATCCTCAACTACTGAACCAGCCGTCTTGCCAACTGCCTGCATTGCTAAAGCGGCAAATAGATAAGTAATTGCGCCGCCAACAAACAAACCAATTAAAACAAAAGGATTATCAATTAAAAATTCCGCCTTGCCTCGAGAAAGAACAATCTTGTGAGTAAAATCAGCAAATAAAACCAAGGCAGCCAAAGCCGCAGAGCCAATTGCATAACCCTTAGTTACGGCTTTAGTCGTATTACCAACCGCATCTAAAGGGTCAGTAATATTCCTAACCTCATCACCCATTTCCGCCATTTCTGCAATTCCGCCAGCATTATCTGTAATCGGACCATAAGCATCAATCGTAATAATAATTCCCGCTACCGATAGCATCGCCATGGCTGCGATAGCAATTCCATATAAACCAGACAAAGAATAAGCTCCAAAAATAGCCAGACAAATAACAATAATTGGCCAAACTGTTGACTTCATCGAAACAGCTAAACCAGCAATCACGTTTGTGCCATGTCCAGTTTTAGAGGCCTCGGAAATTTCTTTAACAGGTTTAAAGCTTGTGGAAGTATAGTATTCAGTGATAATTACGAGCAAGCCGGTCACCACCAAACCGATTAAGGCTGACAAGAAAATATTTAAATAATCAGCGCCCCAGAAGTAGCGAGAAACAAAAAAGAAAGCAAGTGCTGATAACAAACCAGAAACAGCTAAGCCCTTATAAAGAGCAGCCATAATATTTTGCTTTTTACCTAAACGAATAAAGAAAATTCCAACAATTGAAGATACAATAGCTAGAGCTCCTAAAACTAAAGGAAATAAAACTATATTTTGATCACCATTAAAGGTAAGCGCACCTAAAACCATCGTCGCAATTGCAGTCACGGCGTAAGTTTCAAATAAATCAGCCGCCATGCCAGCACAATCACCAACATTATCACCGACATTGTCAGCAATTACCGCCGGATTTCGGGGATCATCTTCAGGGATATTCACTTCAACTTTGCCAACCAAATCGGCCCCAACGTCGGCCGCTTTAGTATAAATACCACCACCTAAACGAGCAAAAATAGAAATAAGAGAACTGCCAAAAGCAAAACCAATTAGAGCCACCAAGTCGCCCGTTAACAAATAAAAACCAGCCGTGCCAAGTAAAGCCAAACCAACAACAAGAATTCCAGTCACACTGCCGCCACGAACCGCGACATCAAGAGCTTTTTGAAGCCCCTTCCTGGCAGCTTCAGCCGTACGAACATTAGCGCGGACGCTAACAAACATACCAATATAACCAGCTGCCGCTGAAAGGACTGCACCAACCACAAAAGCAATAGCGGTTTTCCAACCTAAAGAAGGGATAAAACCAATCACCAAAGTCAGGGCCGCAGCGACAAGGCCGATAGAGCTATACTGGCGATTTAAAAAAGCATTAGCACCCTCTTGAATTGCTTGGGCGATTTGTTTCATTTTATCGTTACCAGCTGGCAACCTTAGAATATGGCGAACCATAAACAGGCCATAAATAATAGCCACCGCTACAGCTCCTAAGATAACCCAAATAATAGTGTTTATCATACTTTTCTACTTAAAACCGCCAAGCGGTTTTTTATTATATTATTCTTAAATTTCTTTTTTTACTTTAGAACTTTTTTTAACAACTTTTTTTTCTGTCTTCTTTGTAGTGTCTTCATCAATAATTTCTTCAGGAATAGATTCTTTTTCAGTGTTTTCTTCTTCAGCAGCTACCATCACTTCACCACTATCACTTGCAACAACTTCGTCGCCATCAGAAATAATATCAATTTTCCAACCGGTTAAATGTGCCGCTAAGCGAACATTTTGACCGCTTTTTCCAATCGCTAAAGACAGCTTATCAGGATCAACTTTAACAACCGCTTTATGTTCCGCTTCTATTAATTTAATATCAACAACCTTAGCCGGAGCTAAAGAATTGGCGATAAACTTTTCGGCATTCTCGCTATATTCAATAATATCAACCTTTTCGCCGCCAAGCTCACTAATAATTGTTTGAATGCGAGAACCGCGCTGACCAACACAAGAACCAACTGGATCAACGTTTTCAGCATCAGTCCAAATTGCTACCTTGGAGCGGGAACCAGCCTCGCGAGCGACAGCTTTTAATTCCACTAAACCATTAGCGACTTCGGGGATTTCCAAATAAAAGACTTTCTTCAAAATCTCTTCACTACGACGAGACAAAATAATTTCTGGCCCCCTGTGTCCTTCACGCACTTCCTTAACATAAATCTTATAGCGGTCGCCAACTTCATAACGTTCACTGTAAATTTGCTCTTCGGGTGGCAATAAACCAATTGCTTTCCCTAAATCAATAAAGACTAGACGGCCTTCACGGCGCTGAACAGCACCAGAAATAACTTCGCCCTCCTTATCTTTAAATTCACCAAAAATCATATCTCGCTCCATCTCCCGCAACTTCTGAATTATCACCTGCTTGGCAGTTTGTGCAGCCATACGCCCATAACTTTCAGGAATCGGCAAATCAGTAATAATCTCATCACCAATTTGAGCGCCAGTTTTTAAAATTTTTGCTTCCTTTAATTGAATGTCGGTTTTAGGATTAAACCTTCTAATTTCTTCACCGTCGGCATCCAGCTCTGGTTCAACATAAACAGGCTCTTCCTTGGCGTTTTTATCAACTGGACCATACAAACGCTGTAACATTTCCGCCTCTTCTTGTTCTGGCAAGTCTTCAACGACTGTTTTTATATCAAAAATTTGACTAGTTGCAGTTTCTGGATCAAATTTTACTTTAATGTTTTGATTTTTCTCGCCATAGTCTTTGCGATAAGCAGCAGCCAAGGCTAACTCAATCGTGTTAACGACAGTGTTATAATCAAGATTCTTTTCCTCGCAAACCAACTTAATGGCATTTGTTAATTCAGACATAAATATTTAATTAGAGAAAAAGCTAATTGTGAAAAACAACTAGCTTTATCTAAATATTACCAGTTTTCAAAGATTTGTCAAAAAATCACCAAAATGGCCCCTTGCAGTCAACCGCACCATCGGTAGTCGTAAGACAAACAATAACATTTAAAAGATAATAAACTATCCCCCAAGAAGTTAAAATTATTACTAAACCAATAGCTAGGTTTTTAATATTCCCTAAAGATTTACTTGTTTTTTCCTTGTTTCCACCCGAAGTCATATATTGAACCCCTGAAACAATTAAGAGAATCACGGCAATCAAAGCCAAAAAAGAAAGGATAGTGTTAATTAATTCCAAAATTGTCCGCCTCGCATCCTGAGGCTTGTTAGTGCTATAAGCTTGACCGCCAACTTCTTGAAGCAAGGTTTGCTGATTAAGTAAAGTATTATTGGCTACTGCCGGAGAACTAAAAAACAAAACGCCAAGCATAACTCCCGCTAAACCAAAAATGCCAATTTTTTTCGCAAGTCTCATATTTTTGTTATAATTTAATACTACAAACATTATAGTTAAAAAAATGACTGCTGACAAACCCTTAAAGCTTGCTACCCGTGTTTTTTACAATACCGCCATCCAAATTGGCGGTAAAATTGTTTCTACCCTTATCGGCTTATTGTCGATTGCCTTAATAACCCGCTATTTAGGGTTAGCTGGCTTTGGTTCATACGCGACTATTATTGCCTTTGTTTCTTTTTTTGCCGCTCTAGCTGACCTGGGTATGACCCTGGTAACCAGTCAAATGATTAGTCGCCCCCAAGCCGACCAGTCACGAATTTTAAACGGGCTCTTTGGTTTACGCCTACTGTCAATTGTAGCAATTTTAGCATTAGCTCCAATTGTCGGCTCATTTTTTCCTTACAGCCCAGCTGTAAAAATTGGTATTTTAATTAGTACTCTTTCCTATATATTTCCCGCTCTTAATCAGATTATCATCGGCTTACTCCAAAAACATCTGCGCCTGGATCGAGCGGCGATTGCCGAAGTTTTTGGCAGACTTCTATTAATTGCTGGTATTTTCTGGGTTGTCAAAACAGATGCCGGTTTAAACGGGCTACTCTGGATTCATGTCATATCTGCTGCTGGTAGCTTTTTTCTAGCTTATTTTTTAGCTAGCGCTATTCATTGGCTCAGACCCCGTTTTGATTTTATTTTCTGGCGCAAAATACTCCTACAAAGCTGGCCCTTAGCTTTAACAACTCTCTTAAATCTAATTTATTTAAAAAGCGATACAATCGCTTTGTCTCTTAGTCGCCCCTCCGAAGAAGTTGGCCTGTATGCTGCTGCTGACCGTGCTGTTGAAATTTTAAGCACCTTACCTTTTCTTTTTGCCGGGATCATTCTCCCAATTTTAACTCGTGCTTGGGCGGAAAATAAAAAAGATTATTTTAAAAAAATTCTTCAAAAATCTTTAGATTTAATGAGTATTATTGCAATTCCTCTAATTATTGGCACTTTTATCCTAGGGGATTCAGTTATAGTTTTACTGGCTGGAGAGGAATATATGGCTAGCGGCTTAATTTTAAAAATTTTAATTCTTGCCGTGGCTGGAGTTTTTATTGGTTGTATTTTTTCTCATGCCATCTTAGCTATTGATAAGCAGAAAAAAATTATTAGCGCCTATGCCTTTATTGCCTTGAGTTCTTTAATTTTCTATGTTTTACTAATTCCGCACTGGTCTTATCTGGCAGCCGCCCTAATTACCGTCTACAGTGAATGGGGGCTCGCCTACCTGGCTATCCGCTTGATAAAAAAATATACAAACTTCAAAATAAATTTTCTAGTCTTGAAAAAATCGCTCTTCGCTTCTTTAATTATGGGGCTGGCTATTTTTCTCCTCCCTAAACATCTAAGCTGGCACTGGTTAAGTCTCTTGGTTATTATTATTGGGGCAAGTCTGATTTATTTTATTAGTCTTTATCTTTTAAAAGGGCTCACAAAAGCCGATTTACAAATTCTTAAACGCCACTGATTATGTTAGAACCAAAAATTATCTGGGAAACAAACGACTATCTAGTTTTAAACAAACCAGCTGGGTGGACTGTCCATGGCGGAGCGGGAATTTCCGGACCCCTTTTAACCGACTGGTTACACAAACACTATCCAAGTATTAACGATGTCGGCGACAATTCTTTGCGTCCTGGTATTGTCCACCGCCTAGACAAAGAAGCGAGCGGTTTAATGGTAGTGGCAAAAACAAATACTGCTTGGCAATATTTCAAAGAATTATTTAAAAGTCGCCAAGTTGGTAAAACTTACTGGGCTTTAGTTCATGGCCAAATTGCCAAAGACGAAGGGGTTTTGAATTTTCCAATCAAACGAGCCAGCTCGGGCCACCGGATGGTCGCCCTACCTTTTATTGACCAAAGCTTAACTGAAAAGAAGAATCTAAATAATCGCGATCGTGGCCTAGTTAAAGCAAGAGAAAAGGCAAAAAACGCATTAACAAAATTTAATGTTTTAAAAAGATTTATCAACTACACTCTAGTTGAGGTAAAAATAAAAACTGGACGCACCCACCAGATTAGAGTTCATTTTTTTGCTTACGGACACCCTTTGCTCGGCGATCAACTCTACACCACCAAAAAAACGAAAGTTAAGAATGAAAAAGCTAAGCTTGAAAGAATTTTTTTAATTGCTAAAAGCCTAAAATTTAAAGACCCGGCTGGTGATGACAAAATTTTTGAAATCGACCTCCCCGCAGACCTTGAAAGCTTTTTAAATGGATCCGCTAAATAATCTCACAAACTTTGACGCCTACTTTGTTTTTCGCTATAATAAGTTCATTGATTTTTTTAAAAAATAATAATAATTATCAAGAAAATTATGAAGAAAAAAAATAATCTTCTCTTAGGAATTGTTCTCTTATTGATAGTTGTAGCCGCTGTTTTTGGAATTATTTTAAATAACCGTGGCACAATTAGCAAAAAAGAGGCAGCCGCTCAAGGGGAAAATTTTGTCAACTCTTTTTTGATGCAATCAGGAAGCGTTGCTTTGGTAAAAGAAGTTAGTGAGGAATACGATTTATATAAATTAAAGATGGATATCGGCTCCGGCCAAATGGTAGATTCTTATTTATCCCGAGATGGCAAGCTTTTCTTCCCTCAGGCTTTAAATATTGCCGAAGTTAGAGAAGAGATGGCTGCCGCTCCTACAGCTGACAACAACCAAGCAGTTGCTGCTCAGGATATTCCTAAATCTGAAAAACCAGAAGTGGAGTTATTCGTAATGAGCTACTGCCCTTATGGCTTACAAATGGAAAAAGGTATTTTCCCGGTAGTTGATTTACTGGGCGATAAAATTAATTTTGAATTAAAGTTTAATGATTATATAATGCATGGTGAAGAAGAGATTCAAGAAAATCTAGTTCAATACTGTATTCAAAAGGAAGAGAAAAACAAGCTCAATGATTACATGGATTGTTTTGTAAAAGCAGGTGATACTGCTAGTTGCTTAGTTGAAGCTGGTATAAATAAATCTAAAAATGATGCCTGTATTGAAGCCACTGATAAAGAGTACAAAATCATGGAAAACTTTGAAAACAATGTTGGCTACACAGGCTCTTACCCTGGCTTCGACGTTTACAAAGAAGACAATAATCGCTATAGTGTCGGCGGCTCTCCAACTTTAATCATCAACGGAGTTGATGTTTCGACTGCTAGAGATAGCGCGAGCTTACTGAAAACAATTTGCGGTGCTTTTGAAAACGCACCAGAAGAATGCAATAATACCGATCTTCCAACAGCTACCCCTTCTGCCGGTATCGGTGTCGGAACAGCTAACACAGCCGTTGCGGCTGCTTGTGAATAGTTAAAACACCTTTCAAAAAGACCGTCAACATTGACGGTCTTTTTTTTTAAAAAAAGACCCAGAAAAACTTTTTGTTCTTCAAGGTCTTTAACTTTCAAAGTCAGTGGTTAAAAGTCTTTAACCGCTACTTCCAAAATTTCATAATTATTTTTTTGAATATTAATCACCGTACCCTTGGCTTTTCCCAAGAGCTTCTTTCCGAGAGGGGCCTCAACATTGACAACCCCAGGAAAGCAAGCGATTCCTTCAAGTCGAAAACTATGAGCTGCCCCATTAATCCTCACGGTAACCGTGGAGCCGATTTGAACAAGCCCATTATCCTTAGGCCCAGCCACGACTTTTGCCGATCTTAGATCAGCCTTAGCTTTTTTCAGGGCCCGCTGAAGAATTTTTTCTTCTTGAATTTCCAGGCTAGTATCTACCCCCAAGAAGGAATCTTCACGAGCCATTTTTTGTATTAGCCGAATTTTTTGCTCAAAACTCGTAACTCTTGCCTGAAGGGCTAGATAATAATTTTTTGAAACTTTCTTTTCTTCCATCTTTTGCTTTTTTGTTAAAAATCTAAAAACAAATTTAGCTCTTTTATGACTTTTTGTCAATAGCTAAGATTATCTCCTGCTCAACCGTATCTTAATATATCCAGTCGAAGGCTATTAAGCATTCTCCCGCACCAAACAAAAAAACGGAGATAAGACCCCGTTTTGTTAAGAAAAGCTTACTTTAAAACTTAAATCCAAGCGGCCAAGTCAGCCTTAAGACTGTCTTTCGAACGCAAACCAACAAACTCAGCAGCAACCTCACCCTTTTTAAAAAGTTTTAAGTTGGGGATGCTCTGAATCTGGTATTCCATCGCCAGACTTTGATTTTCTGGTTCTTCGGTGTTGACTTTAACAACTTTTAAACGACCCTCTAAATCGCTAGCTAATTCGTCCAAAGTTGGGCTCATTAAACGGCAAGGCATACACCAGGGCGCCCAAAAATCCACTAAAACAGGTTGTTCTGACTCAAGAACTTCCCCAGAAAATTGATTTTTATTAATTTCTAAAACGTTAGACATAAATTTTTATTTAACAATTTCTTTTAAAATCTTATTAAGTTTAGCTTGTTTAACTGGTTGCCTGCTCAAGCAAGGCAAAGCCTCATCACTTAAAACTTTCACCAACAAAGCGTCGAGAGCTGCTCGAGCAGCCTTAAGCTGTGTAACAACCTCGAAACAATCATCTTTAGAGGCGGTTAGTAAATGTTTAATTCCATTTAACTGCCCAATAATATTGTTAATTCTTTGCTCATTAGTTTTCATACGCTTCTAGTATAGCACACCCTACGGGGGTGTCAAGAGCTCTCCTTGGCAGGGCGCCAAACGAGCCAGTGATTATCCAAATCACTAAACAAGTCGTAGTCTTTACGACTAACACCCAAGCGTTTTAAAAGTCCTCTAATCTCCGAACGAGAAAAAGCATGATAGTAGCGTTGGGCGACAACTTCTCCTTGTTGGTTTTTCCAAGGAAAAAGCAAATCCTTAAAAGATAAACGCTGGCCAAGCAAACGAGGTCGACGCCAAAAATGATGCCAAAGTTGCCGTCTTCTTTCTGCCCGCCCCCAAAAATTCCAAACACTAACTATTACTAAGCCTCCAGGAAGAGTAGCTTGAGCCATTTTTTCCAAAGACTCTAAACGACTTTTTAAATCAGGTAGATGATGCCAAGCCGCCAAGCTAACAACAACAGAAAACCGTCCCCACTGATTAGCTTCTAAAAAACCCCCTTTAAGAAAACGATGTTTTGGGTAACTCGATTTTGCAATTGCTAATAATTCTGAGCTTGGGTCAACTCCCAGGTAATCTAAATTGGCTGGTAAATAGGGTATTAGGCGTCCTGTGCCACAACCAAGATCTAATACGCTTCCGTTTTTCGGAAAAAACTTTAAAAATGGTTTAATTTTTGGACCAGCGCCTCGCTGACGAGTAGCAGCAAATTCTGGAGCAATCTTTTTATACCCTTCATAAACAATTTTTTGAAGTTCTGTTTGCAACTCAGTCATAATTATTTTAAATATTCTCGTTTTCGATAATCAGCTCCCCCTTTAGCTAGATGACGCGACGCTTTTAAACAATTATCACAATGACCACACTCTTTACCATCTAAAACACCAAAATATTTGAGAATATACTGTTCGCGACAACCCAACTGATAAACATACTGTTCCATTTCATCTAATTTTTCATAGGCGCGAGCCGCCTTTTCCTTTAAAACTTTAAAATTTAAATTCAAATCTTCACCGCGAACCTTCTTTAAAATCTTAATTTCTGTGCCGCGAAAGGGGGGCCGATATTCTAATAACTCTTGTTCGGCTAATTTTTTTATTGTTCGGCTTAAAGACTCTTTTTTTAAGCCAATAATAGCAGCCGTTTCTTCCAAATTAAAGTCCCAACCCTTTTTTAATTCAGCTGAAAATTTTTCAAATAAAGAATTAATCACCTCAATCTGGGTTTTAGCGCGCCTACTAACAGAATTTAATAAAGTGTCGTAATCAGCCTTAGCCTTTAAGAAGCCATTACTAGTTTTTTCGTTTGGGCGAGACAAATAACCATCTTTTTCTAGAATTTTTAAAGCCGTTCCGACTGCCATCTCGGGAACGCTTTCTGATAGATTTTGAATAATTTCAGAATAAGTAACCAGAACCGTATCTTCACCAATCTCCTCATTGCTATTAGACCATAGCCTTAATAAATCATAAACCTCGCGAATGATATGCGGTTCTGGGTTATCACCCTTAATAAAAAATTCCCGCAGATAACGATCCTGAGGAGCATAAAACAATAAACAAAAACTAGGGAGTCCATCACGACCAGCTCGTCCAGCTTCTTGATAATAAGCTTCAATTGTCCCGGGAAGATCATAATGAATAACAAAACGAATATTTTTTTTATTAACCCCTAAACCAAAAGCATTAGTTGCAATAACTACGCGCGCTTGACCATTCATAAAACTATCTTGCACCCAAGATCGACTACTTGCATCTAGCCCGGCATGATAAACCACCGCCTCCACACCTTGCTCAACTAATAAGGTGGCCAGCTCATCAGCTTTAGCTCGGGTGCCAGTATAAATAATCCCACAACCTAATTTTTCATCACTCACCGCATCAACAATATACTGAATTTTTTGACTATTACTTGCCTGAACAACCGCAAACTGTAAATTTGGACGAGAAAAGCCAGTAATAATTTGAGCTGGGTTGCTAAGCTGCAGCTGGGCAACGATATCTTCGCGAACCTCTGGGGTTGCAGTAGCCGTTAAGGCAAGTACCGGTGGCCGCCCCACTAACTTAAGCACGTCTTTTAAGCGTAAATAGCTGGGACGAAAATCATGCCCCCACTGACTGATGCAGTGGGCCTCATCAATAGCAAAAAGAGAGACTTTAACCTTTTTTAAATCAGCAAGAAAATTTTGATTATAAAAACGCTCCGGCGCTAAATAGACAATCTTATAATGACCGCTAACTACCTTTTCCCAGCGGGCAGCCATTTCAATTGGAGAAATTGAAGAATTGATAAAAGTTGCCGGAATACCGACCGCCTCCAAAGAATCTACCTGATCTTTCATTAAGGCAATAAGCGGTGAAACAACCAAAGTAAGCCCATCTAAAACCAAAGCCGGTAGCTGATAAATTAGAGACTTGCCACCACCAGTTGGCAAAATAACAACTGCGTCCTGATTATTTAAAACAGCATCCAAAGCCTCCTCTTGCCCTGGTCGAAAAGAATCGTAGGAAAAATGGATTTTTAATAAATCTTTAAGTTGTTGTTTTTTTGCAGTCATGGTTTATGATTTTTGTTGTCGGTAGTAGAGGGTTAAAACATTTTTAAATAAAAAGGCAACCGTTAAAGGGCCAACCCCACCAGGAACAGGCGAATAAGCAGAAAGATGTTTATTAGCTCCACGCGGGTCCAAGTCTCCTTCAACCTTTTCTCCTTTTCTGGTTGTGCTGACATCAATTACCACAGCGCCGGACTTCAGTTTTTTTGAATTAATAAAATGTGGTAATCCTAAAGCGCTAACTAAAATATCACAATCTTTAATTTTTTCTATTTCTTCTTTGGTGACTAAAATAATCTGTCTAAATCCCATTCTCTTTAAAACCTTTTTTAAAGTTTCCCCAAATATTTCAGAATTATATAGAATTCCCAAAACCATCTCCGCACAATCAAGATTTTGACGCTCCAACATTAAAGAGACGGCTGCCGCTACTGGAGAGATTATTTCTTTGGGGTGATTTTCTAAAAAACCATCAACATCTTTATTTGGATCAAGAACAGCCATAATTTCGTCGGTAGGCAAATGCTCTGGTAAGGGTAACTGAACCAAGATACCATTAACAGATTTGTCTTGATTTAAAAATTCTAAGACTTCTTTAATCTCTGTTGCGGTAGCCTCGGCTGGCAAACGATAAGTATGAGTTATTAAGCCCACCCGGCGCGCCTCTCGTTCTTTTATCTTTACATAAAGTTCAGAATCAGAACGCTCGCCCACCAAAACAATGCCTAAACTAGGTCGATCTTGATTTCTTTTAAGCAACAAAAAAACTTCTTCGGCAACCGCTGTTTTTATTTCCGCTGCCAAAGCACGGCCATCAATAATTTTCGTAATCATAGAGTTAATTACCAACTTGTTTTTTAAAGGCTGGGAATAGGAAACTTTTCACTTAAACTGTTAGTTTCTTTTTTTAATAAGCCGAGAGTTTTTTCATCGCCACCAGATTTTAGGGCACGATCTATTAAATCAGCAACTAATCTTACTTCATTTTCTTTAAACCCCCTAGTTGTTATTGCTGGCGTCCCCAGCCTTAATCCCGAGGATTTAAGGGGAGGGTTAGGGTCGTTTGGGATAGTGGAACGAGAAACAGAAATGCCAATTTTTTCCAAAATTTTTTCCGCCTCACGACCACTTATTTCTTGAGACCTTAAATCAATAATTAATAAATGGTTATCGGTACCGCCAGAAACTAAGCGATAACCACGCGCCTGTAGTTCAGTGGCCAAACAGCGAGCATTATCTAAAACCTGCTGACTATAATTTTGCCACTCCGGCTTTAAGGCTTCCAAAAAAGCAGTCGCCTTAGCAGCTATAACATTTTCATGGGGACCACCTTGAGTACCCGGAAAAACCGCCCGATCAATTTTTTCGGCATATTTTTCTCGACACATAATTATTGCTCCGCGCGGTCCGCGCAAAGTTTTATGAGTAGTCGTAGAAACTACATCAAAATAAGGCACAGGTGAAGCTAATAAGCCAGCCGCAATTAAACCGGCGGTATGAGAAATATCAGCAAAACAATAAGCGCCAACTTCCTTCGCAATTGCCGCAATTTTTTTCCAATCTAAAGAACGGGAATAAGCGCTAAAACCAGCTACAATCATTTTTGGTTTAACCTCTTTAGCCAACTCATAAAGAATATCTAAATTAATTTCTTCTGTTTTAGGGTCTACTTCATAAGGAGTAAAATTATAAAGTTTTCCTGAAAAATTTAAGGCATGACCATGAGTTAGGTGCCCGCCATGGTCTAATTTTAAAGCTAAAACCTTATCTCCGGGCTCTAAAAAAGCCTGATAAACAGCAGCATTTGCCGGAGAGCCGGAAAGCGGCTGAACATTAACATGCTCAGCACCAAATAATTTTTTTGCACGAGCAATTGCCAGTCTTTCAACCTGGTCAATTATTTCGTTACCCCCATAATAACGTTTGCCAGGATAACCTTCGCTATATTTATTTATAAGCGGTGTCGCTAGAGCTTCTAAAACTGCCTCCGAAATATAATTTTCTGAAGCAATTAATTCTATCCCTATTTTTTGACGCTTGATTTCTTGTTTCACAAGCGACCAAAGCTCAGGGTCAGCCTTAGCTAAATTTTGATAAACCATGTTTTTGGGTTTTAAACTTTAAAAAAATTCACCCCAGACATTGTTATAATAAACGAGGGAGTTACTCTTGTCAAAAAGATTAAAATTTTAAAAAACTCTTATTTTTTAGGAGTTTTTAATTTTTTAACCATATGTGTGCCAGATAAGCGATAACCCTGTTTTCGATAGTAAGCCCTTACTCCAACGCCAGCCGAAACCGCCAACAAATCAGCGTCGGCAGCAATAGCGATTTTCTCCGCTGTTTTTAACAATTCTTTTCCTAAGCCTTGATGCTGCACTCTGGCTCGCCCACCAACCGGAACTAATTCTCCATAAACATGAAGCTCGCGAATCAAAGCTGGAGCAATTTTACTATTAGCGCTCAGCCGCAAACGACAAAAACCATACAGGGTTTGCCTATCTAAGCTCTCTGCTTGAATAAAATACTCACGGCCAGCTGAAGCCTCATAACTCTTTTGACTAATTTGATAATTTTCTGGATTCTTTAATTCCTTAGCTTCACGACAACGAATACAGCGACACTTTACCCCCGCCTGCTGCATTACTTGGCGCAAATTAGTAATTTTATTTCCAGCAATAATGGATTCGCTTGGAATATCCCTAATCAAACGAATAATCCTAACATATTCAGGAACAACCGCTTTACAGTCAATAATTAATTGACGCAAGGCTTGATCACTATAAGGTTGATATTTTCCATTCAACCACCAATCATAAAGACGGCTACCGCGAGTAACTACTGTAGGGTAAAATTTAATTTGATCGGGCTGAAAATTAGAGTCAGTAAACAACAATTTAAACAAAGCTAAATCTTTGGCCGGATTAGACCCCGGCAAGCCGGGCATAATATGATAAGTAATTTTTAAACCATAATCACGTAAACCTGCAGAAGCTCTAATAATCTCACTAACTCCGTGACCGCGGCAATTAAGCCGTAAAATCTCATCATCTGGAGCCTGAACCCCAATCTCTACCCGAGTACAACCAAGTTCGGTCATCTGAACAAGCTCAGCCTCATTAATATAATCAGGTCGCGTTTCTAAGGTGAGTCCAATAATTTGATAGGCTGCTTTTTCATTTTTACTCTGCTCTATTTTAATAGCTTTTCTGAAAAACTCTAATGATTTTTTCCGAGAATAAGGGCTAGGCAAACTTTTTAATAACTTAAACCAATCACCACGACTGGCGGCCTGCCATTTTTTTTGTTTTTTAAGTCGAGCAAAATCATTAGCTGCTCGAAAACAATTTAAAATAAACCAATACTGATAACGATCTGGTAAATAACTCCAAGTACCACCAATCACGATTAACTCTATCTTAGTTGGATGGTGTCCATTTTCTTCTAAAGATTGTAGACGCAAAAGTGTTTGCCAATAAGGATTAAAATGACAGCGCAAAGCGCGCATTACCGCTGGCTCATTAGGTAAATAACTAGTGGGCACGCCTGGCTCATTAGGACAATAAACACAAGAACCTGGACAAGGGTAAGGCTTAGTCAAAACTGCGACTGGTGCAACCCCAGATAAAGTCCGAACCGAGCGCTTACGTAAAAGTCGTTCAAAACTTTCTTGGTTTAAACGGCGTGGTAAAGATTTTTTCTCTTTCAGCTCTTGATAAACTCTGAAAATTTGAGAATTACTAATTGATTTTAATTTATACTGCTTGCAAAAATCCCGCTTTAAAGCCGACAAAGCATCTCGATCTTTTAGATGAGGACCGTATTTCAAAATTATTTCTTTAATTGCTGCTTCCATATTTTTGGATTATACTTAAAGTGTTTGATTCTTTAAGTATAATTTATATTTTATGAAAAAACTATTTTGGGGCCTACTCCTGGTTTTACCCCTACTTTTAAGCGCCTCCGCGGCACAAGCTTTTTCTTTTGAAACTAAGGATAACTATCGATTACCAAAAGAAGAGGTTCACGACGGAAACCTTTACGTTGCAGCCGGAATAATAGCTATTGATGGTCAGATAAATGGCGATTTAATTGCTGCA
>Ga0265294_10001932_pt1 | contig 27398 bp, 27 predicted proteins | sample MunlanPumphouse3_FD_192504 | JGI IMG/M metagenome (GOLD analysis project Ga0265294, IMG submission 192504) | Groundwater microbial communities from a municipal landfill in Southern Ontario, Canada - Pumphouse #3 | ecosystem: Environmental > Aquatic > Deep subsurface > Groundwater | place...
GGCTGTCGGGTACCTCTACGCCCTGGACCAGGAAACCGGAACGATCGCGTGGAACCTCAGCACGGTCGACGACCCGGTGAGCATCTGGGGCAACCCTGACGCCAACAGCGGCGGCGGGGCCTGGTACACTCCCGCTGTGGATACGGAGACCGGCATCGTCTACTGGGCCATAGCAAACCCGGCACCGTTCGCAGGGACCCCGGAGTACCCGAACGGCGCAAGCAGACCCGGCCCGAACCTCTACACCAACACCATGATGGCGCTCGACCATGCGACCGGGGATATGGCCTGGTTCACACAGGTGCTCCCGCACGACCTCTTTGACCATGACCTCCAGATTGCGCCGATCCTCACCGATGCCAACGTCAGCGGCAAGGACCAGAAAGTCGTGCTCGGTGCCGGGAAGATGGGCAGGGTCTACGCCTTCAACCGTGACTCCGGTGCTATTCTCTGGATCGCCGACGTGGGCAGGCACGAGAACGACCAGCTTGCGGTGCTGCCGCCCGGCAACACCACGGTCTACCCGGGAGCACTCGGAGGTGTCGAGACCCCGATGGCCTACGCCAACGGCACGGTCTATGTGCCCTACGTTGACCTTTACACCAACTGGACACCGATAAGTTCGCTCTCGATAGGTGTCGAGAACGCGCCCCAGGCAGAGATCCAGCCGTTCACCGAGGGGACGGGCGGACTTGTGGCTATCGAGGTCGATACCGGCAAGATCCTCTGGGACAGGAAACTTGATTCTATCAATGTGGGCGGCGCGACGGTCGTCAACGACCTGGTCTTCACGGCGACCTTCGACGGGACGATCTACGCCTTCGATGGGATGACCGGCGAGCAGGTCTGGAACTTCACCGCTCCTGCGGGTATTAACGCCTGGCCCGCGGTGGCAAACGACACCATCGTCTGGCCCTGCGGCGTTGGGGGCACGTCCCAGGTCATCGCCCTGCGGCCAGGGGGCATGGGGAACGTGACCCCGGCACCGACAACGACAGCGAACGTGACACCCACCACGACGGGGAATGTGACACCAACGCCAACTGCTGAAGCGAACGTCACGATCACCTCACCGGAGGAGGGGGCCAGCGTCGCTGCCGGGAACGTCACGGTGAGCGTGAACCTGACGGACTTCACGCTGGTCGAGCCGACCGGACAGCCGAACGCCCCGGGTGAAGGGCACCTGCACTACTACCTGGACGCCGTAGTGCCGACGAACGCGAGCGCGCCCGCCATCCCGGAGACCGGTGGGTATGTCGTCTCCACGAACACCTCCTACACCTGGGAGAACGTGACGGCGGGTGCGCACAACTTCTCAGTCCAGGTGGTCAACAACGACCACACGCCGATCATCCCGCTTGTGTTTGACACGGTGAACGTGACGGTCGGCGGGAACGTCACGCCGACACCGACAATGAACGTTACACCAACCCCGACAATGAACGTTACACCAACCCCGACAACAACCGGAAACGCTACGGCGATGGTGAACCTCACCGCCGAGAACATTGCCTTCGATACGGACACCATCACGGTGCCCGCTGGGGCGAACGTGACGGTGAACTTCAACAACAAGGATTCCGGCATCCCCCACAACTTCGCGGTCTACGACAGTTCCTTCCGGTCGGAGCGGATCTTTGTGGGTGAGATCATCACCGGCCCGGCGACAATCAACTACACCTTCACGGCACCATCCGAACCCGGGACATACTACTTCCAGTGCGACGTCCACCCCTCCATGAACGGTGATTTCATCGTAGAGTGATGCAGGAAGAGATCGGCCAGGGAAGAAGGAGCGGGGTTACCCCGCACCTCCTCCCCCAGCAAGTGTGATCTGCGGATGGATGTCCTATGACCAATGGTTCACGAGAGTTGCAGCAGGCTGCTGAACCCAGGTGGAGGCCTGCCGTCGTGAAACCTGGGGCCAGGACAGAGGCGCTTTCATGTTTTCTCCGGAACGGCACCTGGAGAGGAATTATACCGGCCGGCGGAGCGGGGCCGGGCTCTCCTGAGATGGATGTTGTCGGCCGGGTGACCTGCGAGCGGGTCATCGACGGTCTCTGGTTCTCCTGCACTCTTGAGCAGGACCAGTTCGCCGGCGGTGAGAAGTTGCTCACCTGGAAGTCCCACCGGGTTGCGGGGTGGGACGTTGCGGCGCAGGAATACCGGGCGGCTGGCTTTGATAGCAACGGTGTCGCGGCCGTCTTTTAGGGTGAGATAGAGAGACCGGCTGATTATGGAATCGGTTGGCCCCGCACCCATGAAACTGCGCTTTGTCTGGGATGCGAGCGACCCGGGCAGAATAATCTGGAGGAACGAGGTCTCTCCGGGAGAAGGGGTCTGGAACCTCGTCGAGGAGTTCGTCTTCACCACGGAGGAGTGAGAGGAGACCGCCTGTCCGGCGCTACACCAGTTCGTGCCTGCGGAGGAACTCCCGGATCTCCCTTGACTCCACCCAGCCCCTGTCGAGTTGCCTGACGATATCGTTGACCCGCCAGACCTGTTTGCGGATCCGCTCCGACGCCTGCTCGTCATCTAGGAGTTCCGCCGTGCCGAGGATGACCTGCAGCGGCAGGCGGATGTGGTCGCCGAGGACAGCAAACTGCTCGATGTTCTGCTCGATCTGGGTGAACGCCTGGCGCCGCATCTCCTCAAAGCGTCTCTGCTCGGTAATATCATAGGAGATCACCGCGACCCGCGCTACGTTCCCTTCCGCGTCGGCGACCGGAAAGAGGGAGTTGTAGAGGACCATCCCCTCCCGCTCATCGACAAACCGAGCCGGCCGACCCGTCGAGAAGACCTCCCCGACGAACTCCTTCCGTCGTGCGGCGACGTCCGGCGGGAGATAGTCGAATATCGATCTGCCCATGAGTTCCTGAACGCTTCCTCCGAACCTCTCGGCAACCACCTCGTTCAGGGCGAGGAGGGTGCCGTCGCGGTCGATGAGCATCACTGCGTTTGGCGATGCGTTCATGAGCGCCCGGAAACGGCCTTCGCTCTCTATGATGGCGGCTTCAGCCCGTTTGCGCTCACGGATATCGATGCCGATCCCGACACGCGTATCGTCGGAGAGGCGGATGTTGGCCCAGGCGGTCTCGACGACGGAACCATCCTTTGCGACCAGCAGGAGGTCGCGCCACCCAGGCTTCAAGGACTGCATGTAGTCGCCGGCCATCTTCCGGTACTCGGGGTCGGGGAAGAATCTCGCCATCAGGTCACCCCTGGCCCCGTCCTCCTCCGACCAGCCGAGCACCTTCTGGACCTCGCGGTTGAGGTGGAAGAACCTGATATCCGGGTCATAGATCGTGATCATCACCGGGATGGCGTCGATGATCCCCTGCAGGAGCTCCTGCTGGTACTCCAGCGCCTGCCGGGACTGCTTCTGCCTGGTAATATCCATCGTGACGCCGACGGCCCGGACGACGCCTCCCGCCTCATCCCTCTGGACTTCACCCCTGGACTCCAGCCAGACAACAGCTCCCGTGTCGGGGCGGATGATCCGGTACTCGGTGTGGTAAGGGCCGCTGTGCTCTCCTTCGGCGCGCAGGCGGTCGATATCGTCGGGGTGGACCAGCGCCAGCCTCTCCTCGGGCCGGGTGAAGGGCGGCCGGCCGTAGATCCCTTCAAAGTCGCCGCTGATCCTGAGCCGGTCGGCGGCAGGGTCCCAGTCCCAGGCGATCATCCTCGCGGCGCTGAGGGCCAGTTCGAGCCGCTGCTGCTGGAGGCGCAGTTCCTCTTCCATCCGTTTCCGGCCGGTGATCTCGGTGCTAACGCCTCCAAGCAGGTCTTTTCCGATGGGAAAGTTGGAGGAGATGTAGTAGCGGTTGCCCCAGAAACTGTGCTCATACCTCTGCCCGACGCCTGACGCCATGATCTCCCGCGACCTCGCGATATACTCGGCCATCACCCCCGCGCCAAGGAGTTCGGTGATGCGTCTCCCGACGATCTCGTCCAGCCTGCCGAGGTCGCGCTGTGAGACCGGGTTTGCGTCGCGCAGGATCCAGTCTACGATCTCGCCATGCTCATCGCGGACCATCTCATAGATCTCGACGGAGTCGCTTGCATTCTCAAAGAGTCCCCGGTATTTCTCCTCGCTCGCCTGCAGTTCCTCTTCCATCCGCTTCCGGTCGGTCACATCGGAGAGGGCCGCTACCGCATAGCGCATGATGCCGCTCTCGTCATAGATGGGAGCGGAACTGGCGTTTATGTAGATCCAGGTACCGTCTGCCCGGAGGATCCGAAACTCCTCATCCCTCACCACCTCCCCGCTGGCGACCGACCGGGCAATCGGCCACTCCTCGGGTTGGTAGGGCCGCCCATCAGAGTGAAGCCCGCTGAATGTCCTGAGATCGCGCGGCATGTCGGGTCGCCCCCACATCCGGCGTAACTGCTCGTTGTAGTGGATGAGCCTTCCCGACGGGGCTTCGGCGATGGCGACACCCTCGGGCATCTGTTCAATGATGGCTCGCAGCAGGGAACGCTCCTCCTCAATTCTTGCAAGGAGCCGGTCCTGCTCTTCGCACCCCTGGAGCGCCGGGTGCTTCCAGATCAGCCACCGTTTCTCCCCGGCGCCACAACCGGCGGCGGTGATCGCGACCCTGACCTGGGCGCCGTTCCGGGAGCGCAGGGTTGTCTCCTGCGATACGCACGCTTTCCCGGCACGGAGGTCCGCAAGCATGCGAGCGATGTCAGGTTGCGCGTCGGGGTGACAGCACGCCGCAAGGAGGGTGCCCGGCACGGAGGTCCGCAAGCATGCGAGCAATATCCGGTTGAGCGTCGGGGTGACAGCACGCCGCAAGGAGGGTTGCCCGGCAGCGGCTCCCGAGGAGGCTCGCCGCCGCCGGGTTTGCGTCGATGATCCTGCCGCCCGCGTCCGTCGCCACGAACGCGTCGGGGGAGGACCAGATGAGATCCCGGAGTTGCTGCCGCTCCTCCTCCACCCGGGTTGCGGCTGCGGCCAGATTTTCTGCAGCACGGAGAAGGTCCCTCGGGTCTGCCGGCGCCTCCCGGGTGAGTTCACTGATACATTGCCGGACGGCCTGAATCTGCTGGTCCAGAGAATTTTCCTGCATTTCACCTCATATAACTGCTAATGGGTCCACCGGATCGGTGCAGGGCAGGTGGACGGAGAGACAACTCACCGGAAGAGAATTTCGGAGCTATCAAACACCGGCACATACTGGCCTCATACCACCGAAGCGGCATTTGAGCATACCAGACTCTCTCCATGCGATAATATGTCGGGGTTCAGGGTTCGTCACATCAGTTCATATTGCTGCTCGATAATATATTTTCCTTAGAAGTTACGCACTTAGGTTATCTCCCCCTCCCCCAAAAAAAGAAGCCATACTCGGGGCACGATGGAACAGAGCCGGAGGATTCCATGGAAATCAGATTTGGGTGCCCATTCGGACCAGAACCGCAGCAGGCCCGCATGCCCCAACCATCACTGCCACCTGCGGCGTCAGCCCCGGGGTCCCGTGCGTGACGTGCAGCCCCCGAAACTATTATCACATAGTCACTACCCGCTGCAGGGGCACATAAAGTTCGTGAAGACCGAGGACCTGCTTGCGATGACCGTCGACGACTGCCTTGCTCACCTCAGGTCGTCCTCCTCCGGCCTCTCGACCGGCGAGGCGGCCCTGAGGCAGAAAAGGTACGGGATGAACGAGATCGCAGAGGCGAGCCGGTATCGCGGTCTGGCCGCCTTCCTCGGCCACCTGAAAAACCCGCTCGTGATCATCCTCCTCATCGCCGCGATCATATCCGCCTTCGTCGGCGAGATTGTCCAGGCTATAATCATCCTCGTTATCGTCGTCCTCAGTGTTACCCTGGACTTTTTCCAGGAGTACCGCGCCGAAGCGGCGGTCGATCTCTTAAAACAGAAGATCAGCAGGACGGCGACAGCGCTTCGAGACGGAGAACGCCGGGAGATCAGGATGGCCGAACTGGTTCCCGGGGACGTCATCGACCACGGGGCCGGAAACCCCCAGACGCCAGCGTGCCTCAGGGCAGAATGGGCCGAATGAGGTTCACTCCTGCCGGGAGGGCAGGGCGCGACCTCCTCCGGGCAGCAGCAGGGTTTGGAGGACCCCATGCGCAAACGCTATGCCGGCGAAAACCGATAGTTTACCACCCAAACTGGCAGGAAAGAACCATGGCCTCACTCGACAGACAGGAACTCCTCATCATCTTCGCATCGTTCCTCATTGGCAGTGCGGCAGGCTGGTGGAGCCGCATGCACTGGGAAAACGACCTGGTTGCCGTTGTGGCGACGCTCATCGGGATCGTCATCGGCTACTATGCCATCGTGACCGCTCTGCGGGCCGCGGGTCACCCAGTCGGGTAGCCGGCGTGGAAGGGGCAGGCCTCCTGCAGGCATTCGCGGTTGATATCGCTAAACTCGCACCGCACCGTTTCCTGCACCGGGAGGGTTATGCCGAACCGCTCCTCGAGGAAGATGGTTGCCGTCCTGATCGCGAGCCAGGAGTCCCGTTTACAGCACCGGGGACCGCCGTGCCGGGCGATCACCATCAGGCTGCGGGCGGTCATCTGGTTTGCAAGCGACCACTCCTGTTTCTTCAACGGCGTGGACCCGGTGATCAGGCTCACGAAGATCCCGGTCCCGACTGCCGCACCACAGGTGCCGTGGGTCCCGCAGAATCCTCCCCTGACCATCCCGGCCCGGGCACGCGCCTGCCTGAGCAGCGCCCCTTTTCTTCCGGGTTCCCCCCGGTGGTTGCAGTAGGCGGCGATGAGGCTTGCCGGCACAAGAAAGTGGTGTTCAGGCCCGTGCATCCTGACCGCCGGGTTCCGCATCAGGATGCAGGCGATGGCAAGCGGGTCCTCGAGCGGCGTTGTGATGCAGAACTGCTCGATGAGATCGAGCGCCTCAAGGCTGTGGCACCGGTCACAGACAAAATGCCCGGCTTCGCAGGCCGCCGTGGTGTTCTGGACCTCTCCACAGACGGCACACGTAAGGTCGCGGGGCTCCCCGGTATACACAAGATTCCTGCCGCAGATCAGGCATCCGGCCTTATGCTCCATGCCATAGGGATGCGTCGCCGCATCCCATAAGCCTGCGGCCGGGGGTCAGGGGACGACTGACCAGCCAGGAGTGTGGTATCTGCAGCCGGCTCCGGGTTTTATGGTGATATCCGCTCCCCGGAACTCCTGCACCCACCCATCCTCAATCGAGAGGACGCGGTCGGCCAGGTCCAGGAGCGACGGGCGGTGGGAGACGAGGATAGTCGTTCTATCCCTGACCAGCGCCCGGAGTGTCTGCCTGATCTGATCTTCGGTCTGCATATCCAGCGCTGATGTAGGCTCGTCGAGGATAAGGATGGGTGCGTCCTTCAGGAACGCCCGGGCGATGGCGATCCGTTGCCGCTGGCCGACAGAGAGCTGGGTTCCGCGCTCGCCGACGACTGTCCGGTATCCCTCCGGGAACCGCACGATATCGTCGTGGATCTGCGCCTTCCGTGCGGCCTCCACGACCTCCTCGAAGGTGGCGTCAGGCCTGCTGTAACGGATGTTATCCTCAATGGTGGTGTGGAAGAGGAAGAGGTCCTGGGAGACGATCGATACCTGCCGCCGCAGCCACCGGGGGTCGAGCGACGTAAGGTCGCGCCCGTCGAGGGTGATCGTGCCTTCCTGCGGCACAAACGCCCGGAGGATAAGGTTGACCAGCGTCGTCTTCCCGGCGCCGGTCCTCCCGACGACGGCGACCGCCTCGCCGGGGTGGATAACGAAGTTTGCGTCCCGCAGGACCGGATCCTCCCTCGAGTAGCCGAACCAGACCCCGGAGAACTCGAGTCGTCCCTGCACAGCGCCGGGCACAATCCCGCCGGTGCCGTGGGCGGCGCCCGGCTCGCCGTGCATCGCAAAGAGGTCGCGAAGCCGTGGGGCGGAGGTGAGCGCAGGCTGCATGACGACCGGGAAGGCGAAGAAGGTGTTGACGGTGGGGGCGAACGTCACGATGTAGACCGCGAACGCAACAAAATCGCCCACGGTCATCACACCGGCGAGCACCTCGTTGCCGCCGAACCAGAAGACGGCGATCAGCATGAGCGACATTGTGCCGATCCTGAAGTACTCTGATGCGGCGGAGAGCATGGTGTTCCTGATCCTGGCATCGACCATCTCCCGGAGCGTCCGGGAGACCTTGTGCACCTCCCGATCTTCAGCGGCATGCGATTTTACGGTCTCGATACCCGTGATCACCTCAGCGAGGTCCCGCGAGACGTAAGCCTGCCGCTCGCGTTCCCGGTAGGTGGCGGCACGGATCCTCCTGATGAAGACGGCGTTGACCAGGAGGTAGAGGGGGATGAAGGCGACGACGACAAAGGTCAGCCTGAGGTTTAAGGTGCAGAGGATCGCGAAGGCGAAGACGACGTAGAGGGCGTTTGCAACGATCTGGGGGAGGTACTGGGAGATGGTGTACTGCAGGATCTGAACGTCGTCTGAGAGGCGGGAGAGGATGTAGCCGGTCTGTTGCGACTTGAAGTACGAGAGCGGGAAGCCCAGGACGTGCTCGAAGAGTGCGGTCTGGAGGTTGAAGGCGTAGTCTTCCCGGAACCGTGCCGTCCAGTAGTTCCTGACGAGATCCATGCTGCCGGTGAAGAACCCGAGCACCAGGGGGGCGGCGACGAGGGCGTTGAGCGATGAGAGGAGCCCGCCGGCCCCTGCAAGGAGGCTCCCGGGGTCAGGGGTCTCGCCCAGCAGGACGTTGTCGATGAAGAACTTGATGCTGAGCGGGAGGACGGTCTTTGCGGCGGAGACAAGAGCCGTGGCTATAAGAGCCAGCACGCCCACCCTCCAGATTGGGCGGGCGAACCTGAGGAAGAAGGCGAGGTCGGAGAAGTGGAGATCCCTGCCGGCCTTCATGGGCTGCCGCATGATGTCCCGGGCGAAGGCAAGGGTGCGTCGGTAGTAGTCTCTCATGGTGGGTCAGGTTGAGGGGGCGTATCTCCGGTGCGAGTCCCATACCTCCCTGCTCCATAATATACCTGCGCCCCGGAGGCGAGGCGAGGGACGGCCTCGAGGCCGGGTTCATAACGGCGCTCTTCGGGACCCGGCTCTTTTCGCTCCCGTTCCTCTGGACCGCATCCCATGGTGATGGGTTCGTCGCCGGGCTTGCAGGGATGGTGGCGATCGCTCTTGGGTATCTCTATATAATCCTCGGGACCGCCGCCGGGGTCGCCGGTGCGGTTGTGCGGGCGAACCTCGGGGAGGATGAGGGTGCCTGAGGGAAGGAGGGAGGGGGACCGGGCGACCGCTCCGGGATCATCTGTAGGTGGGCGGAGTGGGGGGCTTGCAAGGAGAGTCTACTGGTGTGGGGAGGGGTGGGGCTTGCGGGAGGAACTTACAAGTGTCCCCCTGCGGGGAGGGGGAGAAACCCCCCGGCCCCCACCCCCGATGGCGATATCCGCCACGGTCCACCGCATTGGGATTGGTGGGGAGGACCGGGTTTTGGTCTATCCTGGCATCCAGTTCCGGATCCTCCTGCAGCGCCGTGTCCCGGGCAACCCTACCCCCCACGCAGGCAGAAAGCGACGGGGCAGATTAGCCCCCATAAAAGATGCTTGCGATCTTGTAGAGGTCCATATCCACGGTCTTGAGGTTCGCCACCGCCTCCTCGAGCGGGACCGCGACGATATCGTTGCCCCGGAGCGCGACCATCTTCCCGAAATCCTTCTCCCTGATGAGTTCCACCGCCGCCACCCCGAACCTGGTCGCGAGCACCCGGTCGTGCGCCGTCGGGGATCCGCCCCGCTGGACATGCCCGAGCACCGTCACCCGCGTCTCCATCCCGAGCCTTTTCTCAAGTTCGTCGCGCAGGAACGTCCCGATACCGCCGAGCGTCACGTGCCCGAACTCGTCAGTCCTGGCCGACTGGGTTATCGCTCCTTCCATCCCCTTTGGCTGGGCACCCTCGGCGACCACGACGATGCTGAACTTCTTCCCTTTCTCGTAGCGCGCCTGGAGGTGCCCGGCGACCTCGTCGAGGTCGAACGGGACCTCCGGGATGAGTATCTGGTCTGCCCCGCCCGCGATCCCGGCCATGGTCGCGATCCAGCCGGCATGCCGGCCCATCACCTCCACCACCATGATGCGGTGATGGGACTCCGCCGTCGTGTGAAGGCGGTCGATCGCCTCGGTGACGATGGAGACAGCGGTGTCGAACCCGAAGGTGTAGTCGGTCGCGGCAACGTCGTTATCGATGGTCTTTGGAACCCCAACCACCGGGATACCCATTGCTGAGAGCTTGTTCGCGACACCGAGGGTATCCTCGCCCCCGATGGCGACCAGCGCGTCGATCCCGAATCTCCTGATGTTGTCACGCAACCGCTGGACGTCGGCCTCGTCCTTGAAGGGGTTCGTCCGCGACGTCCCGAGGATCGTCCCCCCCTTCGGGAGGATCCCGGTCACCGAGTAATCGGTGAGCGGTTCGACGTCTCCGGCGATCAGCCCGTGCCATCCGTCCCTGATCCCGATCGTGTCAAACCCGTACTTCGCTCCGGTCCGCACAACCGCCCGGATCACCGCGTTCAGTCCGGGGCAGTCTCCTCCTCCTGTCAGGACACCTATCGTCGTCATCCCATCACCCACCTCCTCCATAGATCCTCATCGCCTCATCCACACTCGCGTCGTCGAGGGTGATCGCCGATATCGCGTTACAGAACCGTACCGCCTCATCAAGCGACCGCTGGTGGATGTTGCGCCCGGTCGCGTTCCCGACCGTGCCGCCGACGTGGATCTGGTCGTGGAGCTGCTGCAGGAACTCCGGCACGCTGGCCTGCGACCCGCCCGCACAGACGACTCCGGTCCTGCCGGCGGCCGCCACCGCCTCACGGAGGAGCGCCGCGTCGACCGACCCCCCAACCTTTGGCGGGTTCACCTTCGCAAAGTCGCTCCCGATCGCCGCCGCGACCCCCGCCGCGCCCGCGACCAGGTGCGGGTCGCGCTCGTCTTTGACAGCCTTGCCGCGGGGGTACATCCAGAGCACGGTGATGAGACCGTATCTGTGCGCCTGGTTGACGATCTGTGCTGCCTGGTAGAGCATCAGCGGCTCGTACTCACTCCCAAGGTAGACCGTGTAGCCGACGCCGAGGATCGAGAGACCGGCCCGGTCCCGGAGGTCAACCGCCTGCCGGACATGGTAGAGTTCCGAACTGACCGGGTCGCTCTGGGAGGTCCCGACCAGGTTGGTCTTGGAGTTGAGTTTGACCAGGTAGGGCACGTCCGGGTAATCCCTGCCGTACCGGGCGATCAACCCGAGTTGCGTCGCAAAGACCCCGACCCTTCCCCTGCTTGCGATCCGAAAGAGGTGTTCGGGGTCGGCATCGTCCAGGTGGATGCCTTCCCCGGCGAAGTCATCGTTGAGGTGCTCGATCTTCTGGTCCCCGGCAAAGAGCATCAGCCTCCCGGTGCCGTGCGTTATCTTCCGGTAGTTCTCCCGGTACCTCTCCTGCTCCTCGGAGGGCACATCGAGAGGGATCCTGATATCGGGTGCAGGTGGCATACCCCTTCCTCCCAGTTCCTATATACTTAAGTGTTGCTGGAGTCCTGGGGACTGGACCAGGGATCACCCAGCCGGGGACAGAATTGCCGGGTGCCCGGCGCTCCGGGATTGTGGTCGAGGGTGTAAGCCCCCGGATTGAAGGGGATTTGGGAACGTTTATTTTGCTTTCCGTCAGAATTATTCGTAGAGTAACCGGCCCCCTCTTCCAGCTGAAGAGAGCCGCACAATACTTTAGGGATAGCCAAATGGATGTTCTGTCAATCCTTATCGACTGGTCTCCATATATCGCCTCAGGCATCGCTACCACGCTTGGCCTTGTTCTGAGTGCCCTCGGCATCGGCGCCCTTCTTGGGTTCCCGATGGCGCTTGGCCAGGTCTACGGCTCCCGCCCGGTGCGCTGGGCCATCGGGGTCTACGTCTGGTTCTTCAGGGGCCTCCCCATCCTCGTCCTGCTCTTCCTTTTCTGGTTCGGCATTTTTCCGGGGCTCGGGCTCGGCGACCTCCCGGCATTCGTTGTCGGAGCGGTCGTGCTGGGCCTCCGGGGGGCTGCATATCAGTCTCTGATCTTCAGCGGGGCTATCCGGTCGGTCGGGGAAGGACAGATGATTGCGGCGCGATCCCTGGGTATGAGCAGGTTCACCGCCATCCGTTCCGTCATCCTCCCCCAGGCGATGCGCATCGCGCTCCCCGGGTGGTCGAACGAGTACCCCATCATCCTGACCGACTCAGCGGTCTGTTACGCTATTGGGGTCGTCGAACTGCTCACCGTTACGTCGAGGATCGTCACACAGACCAACGTTATGATGCCGATCTACCTCGCCACGGCGGGGATCTTCATCGTCATGAACTATGGGGGGCTCAAGATCCTGCATGGACTTGAGAAGAGAATAGCAATTCCGGGATTTGGAGCCGGAGCGGTGTAGAGCATGAATAGTAACGACATTGTGCTGAGGGTCGAGGACATACACAAGTCCTTTGGGGATAAGGAGGTGCTGCGGGGGATCTCGTTCGACGTCCGGAGAGGTGAGACGAAGGTCTTCATCGGCCCGTCGGGGACGGGGAAGAGCACGCTTCTGCGATGCATCAACCAGCTGACGATGCCCGACCGGGGCCGGGTCTGGCTCGACGGTGAAGAGGTCACGAACTCGGGTGCGCGTATCAACTACTTCCGGCAGAAGATCGGGATGGTCTTCCAGAACTACTACCTCTTCGACCACCTCACCGCGCTCAAAAACGTCGAGCTGGCGCTACTCAAGGTCAGGGGCATGAGCAAGGAGGAGGCGCGCGAAAAAGCGCTCACCGAACTCCGGCAGGTTGGGTTGGAGGACTGGGCCGACCATTACCCGGCCGAGCTCTCCGGGGGTCAGGCCCAGCGGGTCTCCATCGCCCGGGCGCTTGCCATGGACCCGGACGTCATCCTCTTCGACGAACCGACGTCCGCGCTCGACCCCGAATTGACCAGGGAGGTGCTCGAGGTCATGAAGAGGCTGGCCCAGCAGGGGATGACGATGCTCATCGTCACCCACGAGATGAGGTTTGCCTGCTCTGTGGCAAATGAGATCCTCTTCATGGAGAACGGCGTGGTGGCCGAGCAGGGGACGCCGGACCTGCTCTTGCATGACCCGCGGTTCACCCGGATGAAGAACTTCATCGGCCGGCTCGATAGTCGGGGAGACTGAAGAGCGGCATGGATCAGGCAACCTTCCTCTTCGAGATCCTCCTCCCGGCGCTGATGCAGGGGCTGGTCGTAACCCTGCAGTTGATCGCATGCTCCGCCCCCTTTGGCCTCGCGATCGGGATCGGCGTCGCGGCGGGAAGGCAGTACGGCGGCCGGGTTCTCTCGTGGGTCTGCAAGGCGTTTGTCTACCTCGTCAAGGGCACGCCGCTCCTTCTCCTGCTCTTCATCCTCTACTTCGGCCTCCCGTCGGTAGGAATCACCCTCTCTGCGTTCACCGCATCGGTGATCGGGTTCATCCTCTGCAACGGGGCCTACAACTCCGAGTACATCAGGGGCGCCCTCCTCTCGATCAAGGATGGCCAGATGGTCGCCGCTCAGGCGCTGGGGATGACCCGGGCGCAGGCGATCAAAAATGTCATCCTGCCGCAGGCCCTCCGCCGGGCGATACCCGGCCTCTCCAATGAGTTCACGTATCTGATCAAGTACTCGTCGCTTGCCTACATGCTCACGGTCATCGAACTCTCCGGTGCGGGCACCCTCGTGGCGACGAAGTACTTCACCTACACAGAGACGTTTGTGGTCGTCGGCATCGTCTACCTCGCGCTGGTGACGATCACGACCGTCGCCGTCAACATCCTGGAGAAGCGCGTGGCCGTCCCAGGCATGAGCCGGGCCACCGCCGCCCACCAGTTGTAATCTTTTTTGCGAACCTGTATGTGCCGGGGGTGGGGGCCGCGCCCTCCCCACACAAGGCAACACCTTCTGTACCCACACCGGGGGACAGCGCACGGCGATACCCTCTAGGAAAGCCCCAGAATTACCAACCTCTACCGCCGGTGCGGGTGCCGGTGATGAATATCGGGCTGGTGCGGGTGCTCGTGGACGAGTTCGACGTGCGCGTGCATATGGGAGTGCTCGCCGGTCGTGGAGAGCGGCGGGTCGCCGGCCGCATGAGCGTGGTCGTGGTGGAGGTCGTCGTGGCGGTGGCGATGCTCATGGACGCCAGGTGGATGACGGTGGGGGTGGGAGTGCTCCTCTGAGATCAAAAGCCACGCTCCGAACGCCATGACCGGGAGCGCAACGTAGAACGCGTCCGCCGGCAGTTCGGCAAAGAGTACGAGCGAGAAGAGGACGCCGAAGAACGGGGAGATAGCAAGGAGCGAGCCTGCCCGGGCGGCGCCGATACCCCGAAGGGCGAGGAGGAAGAGGATGCTCGTCAGGCCCCCGTAGCAGAGAAACCCGACGACCATGGCGGCGGCCGTTGTGGCAGGGTCAGGGAGGTGCTGCCCGGCGGCGAGCGCGAAGAGGAGCGTGACGGTGCCGGCCCCGATCCCTTTTATGGAGATAGTCAGGAGCGGGTCTTTTGCCGAGAGACGCTGCCCCAGGTTGTTGTCGACGGCCCAGAAGAGGCAGGTGAGCAGGATCCCGAGCGCCGGAAGGGATAACCCGAAGCCCGCCGCCGGGTCACAGGTGAGAAGGATGCATGACGCGGTTATGCACCCAAGCGCAACCCAGACCCGGCGACTCACCGATTCTCCGAAGACTGCGGCGGCGATCAGGGTCGTCGCCACAGCCTCGAAGTTCAGGAGGAGGGCGGCCGTCGCCGCCGGCGTCCCTGGGAGGGAAAAGATCAGGGTAACCGGCGCGAGAATGCCCCCAAAGACCGTCACGCCGATGAGCCAGGGAAGCTCTCTCCTCCCGGGCGGGGCCTCCACATGGCTCCGCCGGGTACCCGCCGCAGCCCCGAGGAGGGAGAAGAGCAGGGCGCCGGAACCGCTCCCGAGCGAAACCAGTGCGGCGAGCGCAAGCGGCCCGGCCCCGTCAATGAGGAGTTTGGTGAACGGAGCGCTCCCGCCGATGAAGACCGCCGTTACCAGTGCATAGAGAACAGGCGCCCGGTAGTGCGACATGGTGGACCTCTCATGGTCTATGCCGGCGGGTTTGCGTGGGTACAATGGAAGAACCTCCGAATATGGTTGAGCGTTACGAAAAAGGGTGGAGACAAGTTGTCCCCGGAGGTTAGTTCAGGTTGTACTTCTCTTTGAGTTCTTCCCAGTAGGGATCTGCCTGCAGTTCCGCGATCGCCTCGTTCATGAACTCAAGGAGCGCAGTATCCTCCTTCCGGATGGCGACGCCGAACTCTTCCTTCGTCTCGACGGACCCGATGACCTTCACCGGCATGCCCTTGGTGATGTCCTTTAACGAGACGTCGTCGTACATGACCGCATCGTTCCGGCCCGTCACGAGGTCGCTGACAGCAGCCTGGGTGTTGGCGTAGAGTTTCAGGTTATTCTTCGGCAGTTTTCCGGTATCAACCAGATTCTTCTCGACCCAGTGGTCTGCGGTGCATCCCCGCTGCGCTCCGAGGATCACCTTTCCGGCAAGGACATCGTCAATCGTCACATCGGAGTCCTCGCGAACAACGACGTCCTGATTGACTATCCAGTAAGGGTCGCTGAAGTTGACCACTTCTAGCCGCTCCGGGGTGATCGACATGCCCGAGTAGACCATATCGATCTTCCCGGCCTCAAGGGCCGGGATGATGGCGTCCCAGTGTACTGCTGTAAACGTCACCTTAATGCCCTTCTTCTCGGCTATCCACCTCATTGAGTCGATATCGAACCCCGTGGGGTTACCGTCCTTGTCGATGTAACTGTACGGCTTGTATGAATCGTCGATGCCGACAATGTAGGAATCTTTTAGTCCCGCTCCCGCGGCACCGCCGGTCTGGTCGGCCGTGCCGGTGCACCCTGCGCCTGCGACTGCCAGAACTGCGACGATACAGGCCAGCAGCGCAAAAATACCATGCATCTTCATGAAATGAGGGTTGGAGAGGTAGATAAAATAACCTTTTGATTTGCTCCGCAAAATAGCCGCTTCAGCCGGATAACAGCACTGCTCTCTTGCTTTTGGGGCAATCCCGGAGATTTCCGGTCGGGTTGTCCGGGCTGCGCTACACAGGAGAGCGAGACGATGAACCAGGAGACGATATCCCGGCACAAGATCTCCCCCGGCAAGGAACGACCCGGGTCGCCGGGGTAGTCCTCGCTGCCACCGTAGAGACGATATATTTTTATGCTATATTGCCCCCTCAGGGGTCGCACCCCCACAAGGGAGCACTGATCTGGTGGTGAGAAGTATGAGAGGTATGAAAGAAACCGCCATGGGCGGGCAGTCCGCGGTTGCCGGGACCATACAGGAACTCGACCCGCAGATCATCGAGGCGAGCACCTCCGGGATAAAGTATCCGGCATCGAGAAGCGACCTTATCACTCGGGCAAAGGAGAGCGAAGCGCCCCAAATTGTCCTTGACGCGCTGAACCAGTTCGAAGATAGGCAGTACAGCGACCCGGAAGATGTGAAGTCGGAGTTCCAGAAGATCCAGCAGAAGTAATTCCTTTTTGACCGTGGGTGCCAAAAGCGGCACCCCGGCTCCAGGACCCCGCCAGCTATATCTGGTCCCGGGTGCACGGGCGTGGCATGCTCATCATCGGACACCGCGGTGCCAGGGGCCTCGAACCTGAGAACACCCTGCGGGCGCTACGGAGAGGTATGGAATGTGCCGACTTCGTCGAGGTCGACCTGCGCCTCGCAAGAGACGGCATCCCGGTCGCAATCCACGACGCAACCCTCGACCGGACGACGGACGGGACCGGGCCGGTCAAGAACTACACCATCGAGGAGTTGAAGAGGCTGGACGCGGGGGAGGGGGAGACTATCCCGACGCTCCGGGAGATCCTCGACCTCATCCACGGCCGTGGGGCCGGGCTCGTCGTGGAGATCAAGGAACCGGGAACCGAGGCGGTCATCGTCTCGGGGATCATGGACCTGATGCCAGACCGGCTTATCCTGGTCTCATTCAACCTGGAGAGCGTGGCGATGGCAAAGAGACTCCTCCCCGGCGTCCAGGCGGGCCTCATCTACTCAAAAGAGACCGTCATCGACCCCGTCGGGCTTGCCCGCCAGGTGCAGGCGGATATCATCCTCCCGCGGTGGGACCGGGTCTCGCGCGAGGTTGTGGAGCAGGCGCACAAGGCGGGGCTGCTCGTCTTCCCGTGGACGTTGAATACCCAGGAAGACGTTGAAGAAGCAGCCCGGCTTGGCGTCGACGGGTTTGCGACCGACGACCCCTGCGCCGCACGGCGGTACCTGCAGGCGCCCGGCCCCGGCCGGGTCACCCGAACCGGACCCTGAGGTAGCCCTCAAGGCGCTCCAGGGCCTCAGGCATATCCAATCTCCCGTAACCGAGCCTGAAATGGGCGTCATCGTGCTCGAAGACCGTCCCGGGGACGAGGAGGACGCCTGCCGACCTGAGGAGATCGGTGCAGAACTCTTCCGCGCCTATCCCGGCCCTGAGCCGGGGAAACGCCGTCGAACCTGCCCGGGGGTGGATCCAGGAGAAGAGGTTACTCCATGTCGCAAAGAAGTCATCCAGCAGCCTGATGTTCCGCCGCACGATCTCCAGGTTCCGGGCGACGATCTTTCCTGGGTGGCGGAGCGCGATCTCAGCTAAGAACTCACCCGGGGCGCTGTTGCAGATGGTCGAGTAGTCCTTGTAGCCTGCAAGCCGCCCGAGCAGGTCGCAGTCATGGGTTGCTATCCACCCGGTGCGGAGTCCCGCAAGCCCATGCGCCTTTGAGACGTCGCCAAGCGAGACGTGAGCGCCCGGTAGATCGACCATGGCAGGGAGGCGATCGTCGGCCCGGTGTTCGAGGAACCGGTAGACCTCATCCGAGAAGACGATGATGCCCCGGTCCCCCGCGAACCGGGCCAGGGCCCGGAAGTCTCTCTCCGGGAACTGGTAGCCGGTTGGGTTGTGCGGGGAGTTGATGACGAGCACCTTCGTCGTCGGCCGGACCAGGTCCTGCAACGCCCCCAGGTCAGGGCTCCAGCCCTTCTCCTCATCCATCTTCCAGAACGTGACGTCGCACCCGACTGAGCGGGCGACCTCGTAGAGCGACTGGTATGCAGGGAACTGGACGATGACGTGATCGCCGGGCCGAAGGGCGGTGTTCATGAACGCCATGATCCCTTCAGATGCCCCGTTGAAGGTGATGACCTCATGGGGTGATACCCCGGAGTAGAGCCCGGCGATTGCTTCCCGGAGCGAAGGGCTCCCCGCCGGCTCGACGTAGCCGAGTCGCAGCCGCAGGAGGTCGTCTTCGGACCCGGGCTCAAGGGAGAGGAGTTCCTGCACGCTCATCGTCTCGCAGTCGGAGGCGCCGAGCACGTAAGGCGCCCGGAACTCACGCTCCGCCAGGAACCGTTCCAGCCTGAACTCACGAATCGCCATTCCTATTCACCAGACCCGCCTGCTCAGACGAGCGTCCCCGGCAGGTGCTTGAGGAGCCAGGCCTTCACCTCGACAAAGAGGCTCCCGGCCGCCTCATCGAGGGTGTGGCCTGCTCCTTCGTAGATGACCAGCCGCCTGGGCTCACGGGCACGCCGGTAGGTCTCTTCCGAGGAGCGGGGAGAGGTGACTGTATCGGCATCACCGTGGATCATGAGGATTGCCGCTCCTTTCGGGAGCCGGGCAACCGGTTCGGTCCCGGCCGCCTGGGTCGAGATCACGACGACCGCCCTGACTTTCGGGTCGTTCGCTGCTGCCTGGATCACCACCGCGCCCCCGAGCGAGTGCCCGACCAGCCCGACCGCCGAGACCCCCTGGCTCTCAAGGTAGCGCATACCAAGGATCGCATCAACAGTCGACTCCATAAGATCGGTCGGGTGCCGGTAGCGGACCCGGAGCGCACTTATCCTGTGGTGCGGGAGGTCCTGCGCCAACCGAGGATACAGCCCCCCTGCAGGGCTGTCAAACCCACCGCCGGTACCGCCGACCATAACGACACCGTCTCTTGCCCCCTCCGCCTCATAGTAGTGGCAGGCGGTCGTTCCCCGGTCGGTCTCGATCTCCACAAGATCGTAGGCCTCACCGGGCTGTGGCACCAATCGTGCGGTCGCCTGGACCACTACTTTCGTGGCATCCACTTCGATCGCAGCTGTCCCGAGCATGCGAGGGCAATGGCGGTTGTGCCTATTTGTTTCTTGCGGCGGGAGCGTGACTATGGGACCGGCACCCTGCGCGGCCGGGAAGTGAGCGATCCCGCGCGCCGCCCGTGGCGTTGTTCCATGCTCCTGTGCGGAAACTAGATTATTATTAATTATAATAATATATATTGCAATGGATAAAATAAGGTACAAACCCATCCTGCAGGCTGACGACCCTCAACCAGTATCCGGGACAAACGGGACTCGTGCACTCCCCGATACTAGAGAGTCCGACGCCGACCTCCTTGACGCCTACTCCCGGGCGGTCGTCCGGGTCGTTGGGTCCGTGGGGCCCACGGTCGTGAGCGTCGTCGTGGGAAAGACCCTCCAGGGCCGGAGGGGCGAACAGATGGGAGCGGGTTCAGGCGTGATCGTGGCACCGGAGGGCTACATCATGACCAACAACCACGTGGTGCAGGGAGCAGGGAGGATCGAGGTCCGTCTGGCAGACGGGACCGCACTCCCCGCACGCCTGGCCGGGGCCGACCCGGCGACCGACCTCGCCGTGCTCCGCGCCGATACCGGGGGCCTTCCCTACGCGCGGTTCGGCGATTCGGCCGCGCTCTCGGTCGGGCAGCTCGCGATAGCCATCGGCAATCCGCTCGGCTTTGATTCGACCGTCTCGACAGGTGTCCTGAGCGCCCTCGGCCGCGCGCTTCGGAGCCGGGACGGCCGCCTGATTGAGAACATCATCCAGCATACCGCTCCGCTCAACCCCGGCAACTCCGGCGGTCCGCTGGTGGACTCACGCGGCCGCGTCATCGGTATCAATACGGCAATCATCCCCATGGCCCAGGGGATCTGCTTCGCGATCCCGTCCAACACCGCCGCCTGGGTCCTCCCGCAACTGGTCGCCGACGGCAGGGTGCGGCGCGGCTACCTCGGCATCGCCGGTCAGTCACGGCCACTGGAGCGGTCGCTCATCCGGGCGCTTGGGCTTTCCGGGAACCAGGCGGTCGAGGTCGTCTCAGTCTCCCGGGCAAGCCCTGCCGGCCATGCCGGACTCCGGCCCGGAGACCTGATCATCGCGATCAACGATGCCTGCGTGACATGCGTCGATGACCTGCACCGGTTCCTCACCACCTGGCCCATTGCGGAGCCGGCAACCCTGACGCTCATCCGGGGCCGGCAGCGGATCACGCTCCCGATCATCCCGACCGAAGCGATCGCGTGCCCTGTAACCGGGTGAGGGTCCCGCCGTTCTTACGGAACCCAGGTGATCCGGGGCTCCCGCCGCTCCAGTTTTGGTGTCAGGGGGGCGGGATAACCGAAGATCAATGGTGCTACAATCTGGTGGTCGTCCGGGACTTTCAGCGCCGCGAGAAGGTCGGGGTTCTGCTCGATGAGAGCGGCGGAACCGACCCAGCAACTGCCAAGACCAAGCGCCCAGGCGGCAAGCAGCATATTCTCTGCACAGAGCGCACAATCGATGACGCTTGATACAACCTCCCGTGCACCGAGGACCAGGATCAGCACCGGAGCGTTGTAGAAGATGCTGTACTCCGGATCCCTGAGCGCCGCGAGAAAGATATCTGTTCCCGGGTTGCGGGGCTCCTCTTCAATCTTTTCTACCAGGATCGGTTTGCAGTAGTCGGAGGCCTTCCGCATCAGGTCCCTGTCCCTGACAACCACAAACTGCCAGGGCTGAAGCCCGAGAGCAGTCGGCGCCTGGATGCCTGCAGCGATTACCTTTCTGATGCTGTCGTCCGGGACCTTGCGGTCTGCGTAGTTTCTGACGCTCTGGCGCTCTCGGATCACGGAGAAGATCGGGTGGTGCTCTGTATCTGTCGCCATACCCTTCCAGGGTTCGTCTCTGGTAATTATGCTTTGGGTGAGGTCGCAGGGATCTCCCGGCCCGGGATGTGACAGACCCCCTCTCATCGCTGGATGGAGAACCCTTCAAACTCTCCGGAGTACTCCTCGCGGACCGCCTTCACGTCATCGACCCGGGCCAGGGCCGGACCGCGGCGACAGAACTCGACCACCCGCCGCACCGGCACCTCGTCACCCTCAAAGACGGCCTCCACGCGGCCATCCGGGAGGTTCCTGACCCATCCGGTGACTCCTTTGGCCCGGGCTTCATCCTCCACGGCCCACCGGAACCCGACACCCTGCACCAGTCCGCTGATCCGCACACGTACCCGCACCGCCATATTCATGAGTTCGGCGGCGGGGGACTTATCGATGCCGGGTAGGGCTGCACCGCCGGTGAAGGCCATTGTGGGGCGCGGTCCCGGGCTTAACTGATGAAGGCCAATCCGACATCCAACACCGGGTTCACCGAGGGGCAGTCCGCATCTTTTCCACCCGGGCACATGGCTACTTGTTCAAGCGGGTGCCTGCCTACCCGGAGAACGGTTTTCATACCTGCTGGAAAACCAGGGAACGGCGCTGAGACGGCGCCTTGAAGGTGGTATAATCGGTATTTAACCTGGAGAACTAGATAGTAATCTTTTTTACCTCCTTGTGGCTCATCAACTACAGTTATACACTGCAATGCCGGAGGGAGATGACAGACTCATATCATGACCAGGCACTATATGGTCTTCCGGTGCTCGACGCTCTGGAAGACGGCCTCCTCATAGTAAGTGATGACCGAACGGTCGCGTGGTGTAACCCGGCACTCGCCCGGAGCCTGAATATCGGACAGGAAGATGCCATCGGGATGGATATACTCTCTCTTTTCAGCAGGTACCTTTTACCGAACCTCCGGGATGAGACCTCTGCACAGCTGGTCGTGCAGGCGCTTGAGAACGGCGCAGACCTGCCCCCCTTCATCTGCCGTACCCGCGCTCCCGACGGCACCCGGCGCTGGCTCTCGATATCAGGCATGCCAGCCCACGCAGACACCGGGAACGGGTTCCGGGCTATCAGGGTCAGGGACGTCACCGGCGATGTGAATGCTGAACACTTCATGACAGCGCTCGACCAGTCGCCGGTGGTCGTCTTTGCGCAGGACAGGGATCTCCGCTACATCTGGTCATACAACCAGCAACTGGGGCTCACGGATACGTCTATCCTTGGGTTGGCGGATGAGGAGGCCTTTCTCCCCGATGACGCCGCGCGATTGACCGCGCTCAAGCGCCGGGTCCTGAAAACGGGGGAGACCATGCGGGCGGAAGCGGCGCTCACCGTCGGGGATGAGGTGCATATCAGGGACCTGACCCTCAAACCGTTTCGGGACGCCGGTGGGAGGATCGTCGGCATCACCGGGACAGCATTTGACGTGACCGAACGGGACCGCGTGGAAGCGGCGCTCAGGAAGCGAACCTACGACCTGGATCAGCGGATGAACGAACTCCGATGCCTGTATTCCATAACACACCTCGTCGAGATCCCGGGGATAACGCTTGATGCGCTCCTGCAGGCGGTTGCCGATACGCTCCCCTCAGGCTGGCAGTACCCGGGCGATGCCGCGGTACGGATCATGGTCGATGGCCGGGAGTACTGGAGAGGCGACCCTGGGGAGACGCCCTGGAAACAGAGAAGCCCGATCATCGTCCACGGTGAATGCACCGGCGAGGTTGAGGTCCGCTACCTCCGCGAGAAACCGGTGGCGGCGGAAGGGCCGTTCCTGCGGGAAGAGCGGATGCTGCTCGACGCCGTGGCGGAGCGGCTCGGCCGGGTCATCGAGAGGTTGCGGGCGGAAGCGGCGCTCCAGAAGAGTGAAGAGATGTTCCGCGGGATCGCCCAGCGGAGTTTCGACATCATCATCACATCATACCTGGCCGACGGGCTGAACTATGCTTCGCCGGCAGTGGAGCGGATACTCGGATACTGTCCCGAGGAGATGGTAGGGACTGACCTCGAAGACTACATCCTCCCATCGAGCCTTCCGGCGTGGGAAGAGGGGCGGCGGAAGGTGCTCCGTGGTGAACAGGTCGAAGGGCTCCGGGTCGAGGTCAGGCGGAAAGATGGGGAAACCACCATACTGGAGTTAAACGAGTCGCCGATCGTCGAGAACGAGGTGATCGTGGGGTTCCAGGCCGTCGGGAGGGATATCTCGGAACGGATCCTGTATGAGCGGTTCCGGGAGCAGGCCTTTGATATGACCGCGCGAAATATCGCGCAGTTCGCCGTCCTCGCCGACCATGTCCGCCATCCGCTCCAGGTGATTATGGGGATTGCGGATCTGCTCGACGATAAGGAGACTGCAGAGAAACTCCGTGAGCAGGTCCGGAGGATCAACCTGCGGATCAGCCAGCTCGACCGCGAGTGGATAGAGTCCCGGAAGATACGCGAGTTCCTGAAACGCTATGAACTCTAATCGGTCACCGCCGGCGGCGGAACCTCTTCTCGCGAGGCTGGTGCGCGGCCGGCACGGCCCCCCGGATAGCGGCAACCGTCTCAGGCAGGAGAGAGCCTTTCTTGGCGACGACGCCGGCCGGCCGGACAGTGAATGGGTATGCGGTCAAGACGTAACTCTCCTGGAAGAGGTCGAGTCCGCCCCGGGCGAAGTCGTCGATCGTGAGCGGAACTGAGGGCGTATCTGAGGGGGGTTTACTCGAGACCGGGCAGACCAGCAGGCTCCCATTCTCCCCTGTCGTGATCACCACCGCCGGGCGCACCTTCCATTCCCCGGTACCCCCGATGCGTACGGAGGCCAGGATGACGTCCCCGCTGACGTACCGACCCATAAACATAGAGATTGGCCCCCAGAGCCAATAAGGGAATTGATCCCGCGCCTGGGAAGGGGATAGCCGCCGGGTCGCATCGACCCTGCAACCGCCTGCAGCTAGTGGAGCATTTCAGTTAACATTTCCCATGAAAACCGCCCTGGTTTGGCAGTTGGGAGAATCATGGCTCTGTTTGTGCCCCGGGCATGGCTTGTGCGGGGAGGGGGCGAGCCCCCCCAGGGCGATTCCCACCACGGTCCACAGCATGGGGTGAGAGCCTGGGGAATGGGGTGTTTTCCTGCGTACAGCCGCTCGCTCTGCCCCATGAACGCTCAACACCCCTTCGCGATCATCCGCGCGATCCGCACCAGAACCCACAAAATAAGGTGAAATGGCCCACTACGCCCCATAGCGGTTCACGGTAACCCCTCCCGGGCGAGGGGTCCGGTGTCGTCCCGGATCTTCCGGCAGAGTGCCGAGAGTGCCACAAGCGACTCGTAGCCGCTCAGACTGATGGAGTATTCGCCGCGGTCTTTGCGCTGGCGGATCAGACCGGCCGCCAGGAGTTTCTCCAGGTGGAAGAGAAGGTTTCCCCCACGGAGATCGGTGATCATTGCAAGGTCGGAGAACGATTTATCTTCCTGGTAGAGCACTTTGAGGATACGGACCCGGTGAGGGCTGCTCAGTGGATAGCAGATCCTGCTTGCGAGATCCTCCGGCAAGAGATCCTCGATGACAGACTCCTCTCCCTGCTCGTCCCGGAGAACATGGATCGCCTCAAGCATCCGGAGCTGGCGCTCAAGCTGTCTCTCTGCCTCCTCAAAACAGGGGACACAGCGATCGGTCGGGGCGTTCCGCTGCAGGTCCGCAAGTTGTTTCCTGACAGCGCCGGCAACTCCGACCGGTATCTCCCCGGTCTCCAGGTGCTCAAGCGAGCTCTCGAAGAGGGCGGCAAACGCGGCCCTGCATCGTCCCTCAAGAGGGCAGCCTGAAGCCTCACGGCCGATAAGGTCGCTTGCGTTCTCGATATGCCCGCGCACAACAGTTTCGGCACACTGCCGCCGGAACTCAGAGAAGAGCCGGTCCACCTGCCTGCCGGCCGGAACGGCATACCGCCGGACGTCATCCCGGAGTTCGGCAATCTCATGCCTGAGCGCGGTGATCTCTGAGGTCTTGGTCGTATCTTCCATGGTGTAACTCGCCTGTCCCTGTTGATGGTGGCGCGGGCCGCCGGGTCAGGTACCTGTAGCGCTGCTGCCGCAACTACAGTTTTCTGACAATTATCTATATTAATCTGTAGTTTAAAGAATGGAGTGGTGAACACTGATGGTTGCACTGACTGAAGAGATGAAGGCGGCGTTCAGGACGATGAAGGTCTTCCCGGTCGCTACAGCCTCAAAGGACGGATGGCCGAACGTGGTACCGATCGGGTTCGTTGAGCTCGTCGATGACGAGACGATCTGGATTGCAGACAACTTCATGAAGAAGACGCTCGCAAACGTCCGGGAAAACCCGAAGGTATCCATCTACATCTGGGGAGCCGAGACAAAGGGCTGCTTCCAGGTCAAGGGCAACGTCGAGGTCAGGACCAGCGGTCCCGAGTTTGAGAAGATGCAGTTTACCGTCCGGTCGAAGATGGCGAAGGCACCGGCAAAGAGTCTCCTCATCATGAAGATCCAGGAGATCTACGAGTGCGCTCCCGGCCCGAGGGCGGGAGAGAAGATAGTCTGAACCGCCACCCTGTGCGAGGAGGCATGAGCATGTGGCCCGGGAGCGGGGGGGAGAGCCTCAAGGTCCCGGCCCCGCCCCACCTACAAATGCTCTTTTGAGAATAAGATCTTCCATGCACCACGGGCGTGCCAAGAAGCTACACCGTTGAAGTCGGCCTGTGCTCTCCAGGCTCGCCGACGTAGCGATGGGCTGAGGGGGCCAATCGGTATGGAGGTAGGGGAGACCCCATGCGCACCAACGTCAGGTATGGAGATTCGAGAGAATACCGCTCCATTCAGGAGACGAAGGGTGATTTGAGGTACTGTTGGTTGTTCTGAGAGCAATCATCATTCCCGGAAAACGGTCATGATCCCGGGCAGGTTTTTCCCGTGACCATCGCCACGCACTGCCCCCGCCCCCCGAGGGTGGGGGGGTCGCGGGGTTCACCTTTCGCGGGGAGGGGGTCTCCCCCTCCCCGGTCCCCACCTCCATGAGGATAGCCACCACGGTCCACTGCCCGGGTGAGCCGGGGAACAGTCCGGATCCAGCATCCGGCACCAGGTTTCGTCAGGTGGGCAGCCCGTATCTGTTTTACCCCGGCGGGTGCAGAAAATTGGCTCGCAAACAGAGTTTTTGAGAAGAGAACAAAACTGAGAACGCCGGGAGGGAGATTTGAACTCCCGAGGTGCCAGGCACCAGTGGCTTTCAAGGCCACCGCCTTACCGGACTAGACTATCCCGGCTCGCTTCTACCCATTGGTCGCCTGACGAAAAAAAGGTTGCTCATCCCCGGCGGCTGAGGATGACCACAAGAAGGGCAAGGAGTGCCAGCACTGCAGGGAGCGGCGCAGCAGTTTCTGTGGGTGTGGGCGTCGCATCACCGAAGAACACCGGCGCATTCTGGCTCACCCTGACCGCATCGGCATTTGTGGCCGAGAGTTGCACTGTTCCACGGTCGTTGTAGCCAACCGGGTAGACCTTGACGTAGACCCGGCCTCCCTGTGCTGAGAACTCCACGATTTCGGGGTCAAGCAGACCCGCGTCATTGATCTTATGGGGGCTGCCGCCCTCGTCGATGTACTCGACCACCCAGTCAATCCCACCAGACGAGGTTGTGAGCGTCACCGTGCCGACCCTGGTATCGACCTCGAAGTACGCCGGAGCAGCCCGGGTGGCGGGCGCGCTGGCCGAGACCATCGTCGCCTGCGTCTCAGTGGGCGTCGGCGCGCCCGTCACCACGAAGACGAAGGTGCCGATGTAGCCTTTTGTGTCGGAGAAGGTGACCCTATACGTACCCGCACCGGAGACGGGCACGGTCGCGGAGAACGCACCATCTGCACCGGTCCTGATATACTCCGGCCCGTAGACGGTGGTGCCGTCACGCTCGACCTGGATCCGCACACCCGCGCCCCCGATCCCGGCTATCGCGCCCGTGATATCGAGGCTGCCGTCGAATTCCTGCACGAGCGGTGAGGTTATCGTAACATCCCCAGACCGGTCAACCAGTTTGAGGAACTGCAGGGTCTTTGAACTGCCCCCGAAGGTGTTTGGCGGCTCGGGGTCGATGATCTCGACTGTGTAATCCCCTGCAGCAAGACCTTCGGTCTCAAACGTCGCGGAGAACGAACCATCCTCCTGCACGATGATGGTCTTCCGGTCCACTTCGCTCTTCGTGTGCTTGATAGAGTATAAGACGACGTCGGTACTGAACCCGGGGTTGAGCGAAGGCTTTGTGAGCCCTCCCACGACCGTGGTGCCGGTGACCTTGAGCGGGTCGCCGACATAGACTGTCTTTGGAGCATTGATCTCGACATACGCGGCTG
>Ga0265294_10001934_pt1 | contig 27388 bp, 16 predicted proteins | sample MunlanPumphouse3_FD_192504 | JGI IMG/M metagenome (GOLD analysis project Ga0265294, IMG submission 192504) | Groundwater microbial communities from a municipal landfill in Southern Ontario, Canada - Pumphouse #3 | ecosystem: Environmental > Aquatic > Deep subsurface > Groundwater | place...
GATCGTGCTCTCCGGGGTCAACAAGAAGGTCCATGGAGTGCTTGATAAAAGTGGTTTGACAAAAAGAATCGGTCAGGAGAACATCTGCAGTCACATTGACCGGGCGCTGGAAAGAGCCAGAGAACTGGCCATAATGTAACATTTTTATACAAAAAAACGCAAAAAAGTTTGCACATATAATAATTTCTTTTAATTTTGCGAGTGGTAGGAATAGTCAGACAAATAAAAAATTTAAATGACTGGGTGTAAAAAATTAGAAGACGTAAGCCAGGTTACATTGGTAGATATTGTGGAAAGTTCTTTGATTGCTTATATCAAAGAGAATAACCTAAAAGTTGATGATTTTCTGCCAAGTGAAACAGATCTTGCCAAAAGTCTTGGAGTAGCACGAAGCGTTTTACGGGAAGCGTTAAGTCGATTAAAAGTGTACGGACTGATAGAGTCCAGACCCAGACACGGAATGGTCTTAAGAGAACCTTCCATATTTGCCCCAATGAAAAAAGTAATGCAATTGAACCTTTGGGGAGAAAAGACAATGTTTGACATATTGGGAATGCGTGTTACATTGGAATTAGGAATGGTTGATGACATATTTAATCATTTAAATGAAAAGCATATAGAAGATCTAACAAAAATTGTGAACGTTAGCACGGTCCTCGAGAATAATTTATATGAAGGCATTAGCGAAATCAGTTTCCATTCAAAATTATACGAAATTACGGGAAATAAGGCTTTCATTATGTTCCAGGACCTGATCCATCCGGTCATTGATTTTATTAAAAGCAGATTTGAAGAATACTTCAAACCCATCAATAAACAACTGGAAGAAGAAGGCCTTATAGTGACTCATTCTGATCTTTTGACATATCTTAAGTTCCGTGATAAAACAGGTTTTCGGAAATCTTTGGAAAATCATTTTATGCCATACAAGATCTTTCTAAAAGAGATAAAGAATTAATTTTTTTCAACCTAATTGTCAGACAAATAAGACAAATAAAGTTAATAAATGAGGAAATTTCTAACAATAGTTATCATTTTTATTTTTGGTCTCTTACTGCCTGCATGCTCAAAAAGTAAATCTACTTTTTTGTCTAAAACATCAGGACATGACAGCTTGTCTGAAAGAGAGCTCTTGAATATTCCTTTTTTCACGGAAACAATTGAAGGTATTGAGTTTTTAGGAATCATGGACAGTACACTGGTTTTCAAAAAAATCAGTGATCAGTCATTACATATATATAAGGGACCCTCAGAAGATCAGGAAATTTTTCCGAATCTTGATTTTGGGTCTATCAGATGTTTTCAAGTACCAAGTGGTTTATTGCTTACAGATGCCGGAGCAAGAGCCCCTTATCAGATCACAAAGGAAAAAAAATCCTTTCAGAACAAACTGTTGCCTCCTTTTCCTGCAGAGATAAGCAATGCCCGGATCACCTTTATTGAAAAAAACGGGGTTTTGTATCTTGGGGCATCTGTTCGGGGAAATTTCATTTTATATAGCCTGATAAAAAATTCTTCAGCGCAAAAACGCTGGAAAGAATTGACACGAACCGATATTCATTCAGACGGTAAATACCTGATTTCATTTCAATCTAACGGTATGGATGATTGTCTATATGTGTTTGTTGAGAAGGTGGGTGTTTTCTACTATAACTTAAGACTGGGAAGCTGGATCAGAAAAAATGTTGACACAAGAGCTGTTGAACAGTCCTGCAGCGCTTTTGGACGGGGTGCTGCACACATTGTTTTTCCTGATAACAATGGTTATTCTATACACTTGTTCAATACCATAACAGACACATTTTATGAATTGGAAACCACCCCGGCAGAAGGAATCCTGAAAAACGTTCAGGTAGTAGATAACCAGGTATTAACTACATATTATCGTGAATCAACACAATCAATACAAATTAGGCTGTTAACGGTTGAGAAAGTTAAAAATGGTTTTTCTCATACGGACATCATCGTTCTGATCCTGTATTTTGGAGCATTGGTCTTTATTGGTTATTATTTTTCCAAAAGGCAGAAAAACGCAGATGATTATTTCAGAGGCGGGCATCGAATCCCTTGGTGGGCTGCTGGCCTGAGCCTTTTTGGAACATCTCTGAGCGCCATTACATTCATGGCCATCCCTGCCAAAGCTTTTGCCACCAACTGGAGCTACATGTTGTTCAATAGCGGTATTTTGATGGTTGCTCCAATCATAATGTTCGTGTTCATCCCTTTCTTCAGGAAACTAAATATAACAACTGCCTACGAGTATCTTGAGGCGCGATTCAATGCCCTTATAAGGGTAATATGCAGCCTGGCTTTTATCGTGTTTCAGATTGGCAGGATGGGAGTAATACTTTTATTGCCTTCGATTGCCATAAATGTGGTTACAGGATTTGACATTTTTCTCTGTATTGCCCTGATGGGAGTTTTCAGTATTGTTTACACGCGTATGGGCGGTATTGAAGCTGTTGTGTGGACCGATGCCCTTCAGGTGGTCATTCTTCTTGGAGGGGCGCTTTTTGCTATTTTCCACATTGTCGGGAAAATACCGGGGGGATGGTCAGAAACAATATCAGTGGCTTATTCAAGCGGGAAGATGAGTCTGGGCAGTCCCGTTTTTAACCTTTCGGATTCCACTGTGTGGACTGTATTGATTGCCACTTTTTTTACCAATCTTACCACGTACGGGACAGATCAAAGTATGGTACAGCGTTATCTGACGACATCTTCCCAAAAGGCGGCCAGGAAAAGTGTCATGACTAATGCTTTGCTTACTATACCGGCTACTCTGATTTTCTTCCTGATAGGTACCGTGTTGTTTGTATATTACAAGAATAATCCTTCTCATGTAACCCCTACCCTGGATAGCAATGATGCTATTTTTCCATGGTATATATATACCAAATTGCCGGTCGGGATGGTAGGATTGCTAATAGCGGGAATATTTGCCGCAGCCATGTCCACATTGAGCGGAAGCATGAATTCGGTAGCCACGGCTTATGTTGTTGATATCCGTCCAAAACTCTTCAGAAATAAACCGGCCGGAGATCTGAAAGTGGCACGCAGGGCAACTCTTATTTCTGGTGCGCTCAGCCTATGTTTTGCATTTTTCATGGCTACATGGAATATCAATTCTTTGTGGGATGAGTTCAATAAATTATTAGGCCTGATCCTCGGAAGTATGGGCGGATTATTCCTTTTGGGGATGGTTACCAAAAAAGCGAATGCACATGGCGCTTTGATCGGTATGATTGTGAGCATTGCCGTACAATTGGTCGTAGCCAACTATACGCCAGTTCATCTGCTTCTCTACACATCAATCGGCTTTATTACCTGTTTTGTAGTCGGTTATCTGGCAAGTTATTTTTTTAAAAACAAATAAGACTATCGTATGATTAACACACCAAAACTTACAGGACTGATCTCAGCTCCGTTTACTCCTATGCATCCCGACGGGAGTGTTTATTATGAAAAAATCAAAGATTTTGCTGATTACATTATTGCCTCAAAATGTGTGAGCGGCGTTTTTATATGCGGGACAACAGGGGAATCTGCTTCTCTGACGACAGAAGAAAGGAAAAATATCGCAGAAATGTGGATCAGACATGCGGGAGACAGCTTAAAGATCATTGTTCATGTGGGAGGCACTTCAGTTTGTCAGTCGGAAGAACTGGCCAGTCACGCACAAAAAATCGGAGCCTTTGCCATTGGTTCCATAGCGCCATTCTTTTTTAAGCCGGCCACCGTAGAAGACCTTGTCCAGTATTTCAGGCCGATCGCCTCGGCAGCAAACCTATTGCCTTTCTATTATTACAACATGCCTTCGATTTCAGGTGTTTCTCTTTCTGTCCCTGAGTTCCTGAAACGAGGAGCTCAGGTGATACCCACTTTGAGGGGTGTAAAATTCACTCACAATGACCTTATGGAGATGCAACAGTGCGTACAAATGGATAATGGAGAATTTGATATACTGCATGGCTTTGACGAAATACTCATTGCCGGATTGTCCATAGGTGTGAAGGGTGCAGTGGGAAGCACCTATAATTACATCCCTGAAATATATATGGGAATCATGAAAGCTATTCAAAACAATGACATCCCCGAAGCGCGCAGACTCCAGTTTGAGTCGGTAAAAATACTGGATGTAGTCATCCGGCATGGCGGTGGTGTCCGGGGCGGAAAAGCTCTGATGAAACTTGCCGGTGTAGATTGCGGCCAATGCAGGATGCCCATTTCACCTGTTTCAGATTCGGAACTGGACATCATTAAGAATGAATTACAAAGCACCCTTTTCTTTAACATAATAAACAGCAGAATTTAACTTAATAATCATGTGTATGAAACGAATTATCCACTATTTACTCTTTGCAGCTGCGTTGCTTTTTACAGTAAACGTAAGTGCACAGACTCGAGAAATAACAGGGAAAGTGACGGACGTTTCAGGGCAGCCTCTTCAAGGAGTAACTGTATTTCTACAAGGTACTTCAAATTATACTGTTACCGGTAATGACGGTACGTATACTATTGCAGCTGATCCCGGACAGGCCATTTCATTCTCAGCTATAGGGTTCGTTACCCAAGAGATCAATGTGGTCAATCAAAAAGTAATCCATATCACATTGGAAGAGGAAGTATTCAATGTTGAGGAATTGCTTGTCATCGGTTACGGTTCTCAATCAAAGCGAACGGTGACATCCTCCATAGCCAAGGTATCAGGAGACGAACTCCGTAACTCAACGGTGACCTCTGCCACGGATGCTTTAAAGGGTAAAGTAGCCGGAGCACGCATATTCTCTCCAAACAATACCCCGGGAGCAGAACCCACAATTCTTATCAGGGGCGGATCTTCCATTTCGGGCAACAATGATCCGCTGATCCTTATTGACGGCATTGAACGTGATCTTTCTGGCATAAATCCCAATGACATTGAATCCATGGAAATCCTGAAAGATGCTGCATCATCCGCCATCTATGGATCCAGGGCTTCTAACGGAGTCGTACTGGTTACAACCAAGAAAGGGAATAATAACAGCACCCCAAGGATCACTTTTGAGGCTAATGTGGCCGTTGAATCCACAGAACGCAACATGGAATATTTAGGCTCAGAAGAGGCGATCACCCTTATGAGAAAACGCCTTATCCAAGGTCCTCACCCAAATTATGCCTATGCCAACAACTATGCATACAGTTCGGGGAACCTGGCATCTTCCAAATATTCCACCAGGGCATTGATGCCGGGTGAAAGCGTTCCGGCAGGTTACCTGTCAATGGATGATCCCATCAATCCCGGCACCACCCTGATTTTTCAAGACAACAGCTGGATCGAAGAATCTTTCAGGACGGCTGTCTGGCAGAACTATTATGTAGGGATAGACGGTGGTACGGAAAACGTTAAATACATGGCTAGCGTTGGCTATACCGACGATGGCGGGGTAGCTGTCGGCACCAACTTCAACAGGTTAAGCGCCAGAGCCAATCTGGATGTCAAGATCAGCAAAAAACTTACTTTCAAGGGAGGTTTTGATTTCAACCAGATGCATACCAATTACTATGCAAGCCAGTATCAGGTAATCACCAGGGGTCTGATGACACCTACCACGCAGAAATTGTACTACGATGAAGGCCAATATGCCGGGACCCCAACTCCTGGTTATAATGCTTCTTCGCCCACACCGGTTTTTTATGCCTATTACAATGATAATGCCCAGAAAGAAAATAAGGTCGGAATTAATGGGATACTGGAATACAATATTGTTGAGGGATTAAAAGCTGTGGCGCAGGTATCCTTATTCAACCAGGACCAGACCGGCGATGGTTTCATGCGTGCCAATGTTTTTAACGGGACAAGACCGGCCTTTTCCACGATGTTAAACCACGAAAGAAAAAAGGTAGAGATCTATGCATCATACAACAAATCGGTCAAAGAGCATTCGTTTTCGGCTACAGCCGGATATTCTTATCAAAGATATGATTACAAATATTTAAGGGCTGCGGCTTCTGATGCGGCTTCTGACAAGATCCCGACATTGAATGCCGGTCCGACCAAGACAGATGCCACTACGATTAAAAATGCCGAGGTTATGATTGGCTATTTTGGCCGATTCACCTATGATTACAAGAAAAAATACTTGTTGATGCTTACCTTCCGTGAAGATGGATCTTCCAAATTCGTACAGGGACAGCAATGGGGGTTTTTCCCCGGAGCTTCTGCCGGATGGGTCATCTCGGAAGAAAATTTCTTTAAAAGTCTCAAAGCCGTGAACAACTTAAAACTCAGAGTAAGTTACGGACAAACCGGGAACAATTATGTAGGTTACTACGATGCACTGGGAAGATATGCGATTTCAACGATGTACGAGGGAGAAGCATCCATCGTTCCTTCAACCATGCCTAACAAGGGACTTACCTGGGAATCTTCTACCCAGCTGGATCTTGGCTTTGACCTTGGCTTGTTCAATAACAGGGTGCAGATAACGGCTGACTATTTCAACAAGGTCACGGATAACCTGATCACAAGCAAAGTACTCCCTAACACTTCTGGGTTTTCAAGCATTCTTACCAATCTGGGGAAAGTGAGGTTTTATGGATTTGATCTGGAAATAAACACAAGAAATGTGGTGAAGAATGATTTTACATGGTCTTCCAAACTCGTGATGAGCTATGTTAAAAATGTTGTGCTTGAACTTCCTGATAACGGACGCGACAATAACCGCATTGGGGGCTATTCCGTTTCAATGGCTGATGGATCTAAACTGGAATTCGGAGGTATAGCTGAAGGAGAACCGTTAGGGCGTTTCTACGGATATATGACAGATTATATTATTGCCACCCAGGAACAAGCGAACAATGCTTTGTATGACTCGCAATCACGTGGCTGGGACTGGACAAAGAAAAACTATGTGACCGGTAAGAGCGGGACAAGTATCGGGAAAAAAGCCATTGGAGACTATGAATGGAAAGACCTTAACGGAGACGGGGTCATAAACGGATCAGACATGTTCCTTTTGGGAACAACTATGCCCACCTTTACGGGAGGATTCGGGAACACCTTTACCTATAAAAACCTTTCATTGTATGTCTTTGTGGACTGGGCTGTAGGTCATTCCATCAGTAATAATTTTTTGCAACGTCAAATGTGTAACTTCTTTGCAAACAACACCAGTCTTCCCACAGAGATCAGAAAAGCCTGGGACCCTGAATCGGGACAGGATGTTTCTGAGGCCCAGTATGCCCGTTTTGGAGGAAACGACTCGGATGATCTGAACAAAAACTTCAGGCCGGCTTCCAATGTCTTCACGACCAGGGGAGATTACCTTTGCCTGCGTGATATCACCCTTTCATACGTATTGTCAAATGCCTCTTTGAAAAAAGCAATGATAGACAATATCACTTTAACCTTGTCAGGAAACAACCTTCATTATTTTACTTCGGTTATCGGCATGTCTCCTGAAACAGGTACTGACAATGCTTACAGCTCTGGTTTCTACACCTATCCTCCCATAAGGAGAATATCAGTTGGTGTAAAGGTTACTTTCTAAAAATTATGGAGAACCAAATAAAAATAAATCGTATGAAAAAAATAGTATATATAAGTACATTATTGGTGTTCACTTTTCTGCCGGGTTGTCATGGCGATCTGAACGTTGAGCAGCCAAGTGAATTTACTTCATTGTCCATGTGGACATCCGAAGCAGATGCTGTCAGTGCCGTGAATGGCGCTTTTCATCAGTTAAGGACCACGTTGGCCACCACGCTTCCAGTTTACGGTGATTACAGATCGGCTTTATACGGAGGAGGCATGATGAGTGTTACTGATTATGATAAAATGGCTGTAAATGTGCTTGCCCGTGACATGGAAGGGACCGACTGGACCAGTTATTATTCTACAATAAACAACAGCAATCTGATCCTGAAATATACACCCACCATAACGTTTGCACAGGAAAGCAAAAAAAACGAGGTGTTAGCCAACGCTTATTTCATCCGGGCGTTTTGTTACTTTATGGTAGCCCGGGTATGGGGTGATGCCCCGTTACTAACCGTAGGCTTTGAATCTGACAAACAGGATGATATGTATCCGGTACGTACTCCGGCGTCAGAGATCTATGCTCAGGTAGAAAGTGACCTGGCGGAAGCCGCAAGATTAATGCCTGTTACCGTAACGGAGAAACACAAAGCTTCCGCAGCTGCCATCAACATGCTAACGGCAGATTATTTTCTGTGGAAAGCAAAGATGTTAGGAGGCGGAGCTGCTGCGCTCGAAAGTGCAAAAACAGCAGTCAATAAGGTGTTGAGCAATTCCCAGTATGGTATGGAAGATGATTTTGCCAACGTATTTGGCGTTGAGAATGAGGACAGCAAGGAAATTATTTTCTCTATCAATTATGAACGTAACGAATACGTGGGTGGATATCCGGCATATTACCTGGTCCCTGAACAATATGTGGAAAATAAAGAATTTATAAATAATCCGCTCCCTGTTGGCAGCCACCAGCAATATGTTTCCATCACTGATGAATATGAGGTTTTTTTGACAACGGATCCCGATGACAAACGTGTTCCGGTCTCTTTCCGGGTATTCCCGGACGGGACTATCCGCTGGCGCTGGATCAATAAATTTAAAGGAGAATGGATAAATGACACGCGCTTTTTCTCTTCCGATATAATTGTATATCGTTTTGCAGAGGCGATCCTTATGAAAGCCGAGATAGAGAACGCTCTTGCCAATACGGCAGGTGCGATTGCTGAACTGGCCAGGATCGAGAAACGTGCGTATAAAACCGCTTTCCGCTATAATACTGCAATGAGCAGGGAAGCCATCGACAATGCCATCGTTGATGAGATGTTGAAGGAATTTGTCTCGGAATCCAAAAGCTGGTGGACACTCGTCCGTATGGGACAGGCTTTCACCCGGATTGAGTCTCTTAAGGGACGTGAAAACGAAGAGAATATTTTGTTGTGGCCAATCTCTTCCTCTTCAATAAATACAAATCCCAATATTGAAGAATAATCCATGAAAAAGGCTTTTCTATATATGGTTTTATGTTTACTGACGGTCTGTTCCTGCAGGCCGTCAGGCAAACATTTTTCGGCGACAGTTGAAATTCACGAAGGACCTGTCCTGGCTTTAAAACAGACCAACAAGTCTGCTCAGATAGACCTGGTGCATCATGACGCTAAACCCTATATTCTCAAGTCTGTGATGCTCTTGTTAACAGGGACCGAGAATCTGAGCGATATTACGAAAGTCTCTGTTTTTCAGAATAACAAAGAAATTGGATCCAACGTTCTGACCATTGGTAAAAAAAGGTATAATATTCCTGTAGATCTGAACCTGAGGGTCAACGAAGACTCCCTGTCCCTTGACATTCATCTGACCCTGAAAGACACCATAGCTTTATCAAATAAGATCCGGATAGAAGAGATCAGGATTAATACTTCTGAAGGAAGGGTAACGGTGACTCCCGGATCTCCGGCAATATTGCGTGTTGGTCTGGCCCTGCGTCAGAAAATGCAGGACGGGGTGCACACCTCCCGTATCCCCGGGCTCATAACAACCTCACAAGGAACCCTGATTGCCCTTTATGATGCCCGTTGGGAAAGGGAAAGAGATCTTCAGGGAGATATTGATATCTGCATAAACCGCAGTACAGATGGAGGACGCACCTGGGGTCCCATGCAACAAGTCCTCGATATGGGCAGCTGGGGTCGCTTGCCTGAACGTTATAACGGAGTGAGTGACGGATGCATCCTGGTCGATGAAAACACAGGAGATATTTATGTTGCAGGTTTATGGATGCACGGTGTCCTGGACCCGGAAAATGGAAAATGGGTGAAGAACCTTAATGACACATCGACTGACTGGAACCACCAATGGAGGAGTTTTGGCTCACAGCCCGGGTATGATGTGAAACAGAGTTCACAGTTCCTTATCACAAAAAGTGTAGATGACGGGCTGACCTGGAGTGATCCGGTTAATATTACATGTCAGGTGAAACCTGAAAGCTGGTGGCTTATGGCTCCTGCTCCGGGACACGGGATCACACTGGAGGACGGAACACTTGTTTTCCCGGCCGAAGGCCGCACAGAAACAGGTTTACAGATATCGACGATCGTTTTCAGCAAGGATGGCGGGAAAAGCTGGCAATCAGGCAATCCCGCATACACCAACACAAATGAATGTATGGCAGTCCAATTATCCGACGGAAGTATCATGCTCAATATGCGCGAACGTAGCAACCGGGGCAGGCTTGAAGGGAACGGGCGTGCCGTTTCAGTGACAAATGATATGGGAACCACATGGACGGAGCATCCCACATCGCGCAATGCCCTTATTGAGCCGGCCTGTATGGCTTCCCTTCACAAACACACCTATCTTAATAAAAATGGGGAAAAGCAGGCTCTGTTGTTCTTTTTCAATCCAAATTCTAAGACCGCAAGGAACAACTTTACCCTTAAATGCAGTCTGGACGATGGTCAGACATGGCCTGGTGAATTGTGGATCCTTATGGATCAGAACAACGGATACGGCTATTCCTGTATTACCAGCATAGATAATGACACTATTGGCATATTATATGAAGGGAGCGGGTCCGATATGGTATTCCAGACAATAAAAGTAGAAGATATTTTGAACAGGTTATGAAAAGAAGTGAAGTAAACCAATACATCGGGTATGCCATGAAATTCATGGCAGAAAACAGGTTCTATCTCCCCAAATGGGCTTATTGGACTCCTTCAGACTGGGAGACAATGAAAGACCGGTGTGAAGAAATTGTAGAAAACGGACTGGGATGGGATATTACTGATTTTGGTTCCGGAAACTTTTTGAAAACCGGGCTAACACTGGTCACTTTACGTAACGGGAATCTGGATAAACCATCCAAACAATATTGTGAAAAGATCATGTTGGTGCGGAATAATCAGGTTACTCCCATGCATTATCATGTACTGAAGACGGAAGATATCATCAATCGCGGAGGAGGTATGCTTTGCATGAAACTGTGGAACAGTGAGCCCGACGGGAGTTTGTCGGAAGGATCCCTGGAAGTTAAGATAGACAGCATCCGCACAACAGTCCGGTCGGGAGAGACTGTGTATCTGAAACCCGGTCAGAGCATATGTTATACCCCATACCTATATCATACATTCTGGGCTGAAGGCGGGGATTGCCTGGTAGGAGAGGTATCTTCTGTTAACGACGATAAGAAAGACAATTGTTTTAGGGAAGATAGAGGCCGTTTTTCCGCCATTGAAGAAGACGAAGAGATCCGTCATTATCTTTGTAATGAATATCCCGTGAAATAACACATAATGAAAAAATTTGTCTTAATTCCGCTACTGTTAATAGTTTTTCAAATTGGCTATGCTCAGCAAAAAGCCCATATCCTGTCCCTGAAGGACAGCACTTCGTTTTCATTTGTGCTTTTACCTGATGTGCAGAATTATGTAAAATATGACTACAACCAGCCGGTCCTGGAACTTTTGACCGCGTGGGTCGCGGACAATATCAACAATCTGAACATAAAGGCCGTGTTATGTACAGGAGACCTGGTGGACCAGAATGAATGCCTGGTACCTCCGTTTCCCCGTTTTGGCAACCAGACCAGTACACAGCAATGGGAATTCGTGTCGGAAGCTTTTCGCCGCCTGGATCACATGCTGCCTTATATTATCAGTACAGGCAATCATGATTACGGTTACACGCGTGCCGAAACACCCGCATCCCATTTCCCGGAATATTTCACGGTGGAAAGGAATAATAAATACAGGGATTGTCTGGTAGCTGTACATAATAACAGATTGGGCATTCCCACACTGGAAAATGCTGCCTATGCCTTTTCTCATAAGTATTGGGGTAAACTGCTGGTCATAGCCTTGGAATACGGCGCCCGTGACCAGGTGCTGCAATGGGCAAAAGAACTGTCAGAGAGTAACAGGTTCAGTGACCACAAGGTAATAGTGCTCATTCATTCCTATATGGGAGCAGGTAACAATGCCGCGCTCCTTGGGAAAGACAATTACAAGATGACTCCGATAAACGGAGGAAAAGATGTGTGGGACAAACTGCTTTCCAAAACGGACAATATTCGCCTGCTACTATGTGGTCATTATGCTCAGGCCGACGAAAATTTTGCCAGCAACGTAGGGTTTCGTATAGACAAGAACAAGGCGGGAAAGGATGTTTTCCAGATGATGTTCAATGCACAGGCTTTAGGAGGAGGGCTGAGCGGGAACGGCGGGGATGGATGGTTACGCGTCCTGGAATTTATGCCGGACGGGAAAACAATTCATGTGATCACGTATTCCCCCTTGTTCGCTTTTTCTCCCAGAACCAGGCATTTGGCCGTAGATACGTTGCCTTACAACAGTTTTACGTTTGTCATAGAATAGTCGGATGAAAAATTTTTCGGATTATATTGGTCATCCCTATCAAATGTATGGTGCCATTCCTTACGAGTATTCACAAGGAAAGGCAAAGGGAGTGAAAGCCATAGCAGTCAGGAACGGAGCCGGACTGGAAATGAATATCCTTGAAGACAGGTGTCTTGACATATCTCATCTTTCCTATAAAGGGATCAATTTGTCCTATCTTTCAAAATGCGGGATAGTAGGTCCTGAATATTACAATAAAGAGGGTTTTGAGTTCCTGCAAAGTTTTTTTGTGGGATTCCTTACCACCTGCGGTCTTCGCCATATTGGAGCCCCCTGCACTGTAAACGGAGAGTCTTTTGGACTGCACGGAAGCATATCTAACATACCTGCCGAGGAAACATCTGCGTTTGTGGACATTCTTGACGGACAAATGGTGATACGTGTAAGCGGTATCATGCGTGAAGCGAGAATTTTCAGGGAAAACCTGGAATTAAGGCGTTCCTATGAAATTCCGGTGGGACAGAACTATTTTTTCATCAGGAACCAGATCAGGAACATGGGCTTTGTCCCGGAACCGGTAATGTTCATGCTGCACTTGAATTTTGGTTATCCGTTACTCAGTCCCGAGGCCCGACTTGTGATCCCTTCCGGACAAATTGAGCCAAGAGACGACGATGCCCGGGCCGGGCTATCTGCTTATGCATCCATAGATGAACCTGAACCAAGATACAAAGAACAAGTGTTTTTTCATCGGCTTAAATCAAAGACAGACGGTCAGACTGCGGTGGGACTAGTGAACAAATCTTTAAAGATTGGGGTCGTACTAAGTTATAATACAGGTGATTTTCCCTATACAACACAATGGAAGCAATTTGCCAAAGGGGATTATGTACTGGGTATAGAGCCTGCCAGCTGCAAAATGCTGGGAAGGGCCGAGGCTCAGAAACAAGGGATTCTGGATTACCTGATGCCTCAAAAATCAACAGATTTTGATGTCAGGATTGATATCCTAGATGGAGAAGAGGTGATTGATCTTTTTATTAATAACGAGAACCATTCATGAAAAGTGTACTTTTTTTTGCCCTCCTTTTGGGTTCTTTCAATGATATTTTTGCACAAAAAACTGATAGAATTCAGGCCAGAGAAGCAAGACGATGGGTCAGATCGGGGATTTGGGCTCCGGAAGGCCTGGAAATGGAACTTCACCCCACGGTGGACTTCGTGGAATTTAAAAAACAATATCTGGCCAACAGAAATTTATGGGATCAGGCTTTTAAGGCGATCCTGAAAGCAGATAAAAATTTGTCATCCTTCACAGAATATGGGAAAAAGGAAATCGTGAAGGAGCGGTGCCATATGACTGTGTCTGAATATACTCCGAAAAGTGCTGATAATGTAAGACTGGAGGGCCATCATAATTTTATTGACATACAAATCAGTACAGGCACTGTTCTCTGGGGAACAAGTACAGTTGAGGATTCCAAAGTAGTTGTGCCTTATAATCCCCAGACAGACAATGCTTTTTACCGATCTGAAAAGGTAAAAATAGTAAAACAAAAAGCATCAAAACCGTACATTTTCATTTTCTTTCCCAAAGACCTTCATATTCCGGCTTATGCAAAAACCGGCGTAGACTATGATACACAGCTCAAAAAGGTAGTAGTGAAGATCGAAAATGTCATGCATCCATAATTCATAGTTTTTTGGTTAGGCAGGTAATGCCGCGGACGTGAGAACCTTTTGTGTCTCACGTCTTTTTTTATGATCTGATAGTGAATCTTGATCATTAATAAAAAAAGCACCCTCGGCAGAGGGTGCTTTTAATAAAGAAAACTCTTGTTAGGTTACACCTAATAGCCGTAATTCTGGACCAGGTTGGTGTTCAGATTTAGCACACTGGTTGGAATGGGAAAAACAAGCGTAACACCCTGATTGTCATATGTCCAACCGTATCCTGACTTCCAATCCGCACCAGAAATTGAACTGGCCAGTGTTTCGGGATTCTTGTCTTCGGTTGCTTCTGTATATGTGCCATAACGAATCTGATCTTCTCTTCGGGTCGGCTCCCACATTAATTCCAAAGCACGTTCGTTGCTTATAGTTTCCATATTGATTGCTGTCACAGGTGTTGCTCCAACCCTGTTACGAACCGTGTTAATAAGCGACATGGCTCCGGCATGATCTCCCATTCTATATTTTGCTTCAGCAGCAAGCAGCATAATATCTGCATAGCGGAATACAACTATATCGGCATTACTGTAATAGGCAAATTGTGTATGAACATCTGTTTTGTCAATCTCTACTTTTTTAGGACGGGCACCGGACCACATTACAATATAATTGGCCCACTCAGGATCTGAACTGAATGCAGGAAGCTGGTTGGGGTATTGCATGTGTACCCTTATCTGGAAAGGCATATAATGGCCTGTGGCATATGCGCTGGGTAAGTTCGAAGAGGGGCGTTGACCATTGATTTCAAAATCTCCATAGTAGAATGAGAGGTCCCAGCGAGGATCTGCTTCCGAATAATCTTCTGCTGCCATTGCCGGATTATATCCGGGTTGACCAGCATCATATCCTGCAGATGAGGCTCCCTTGACAGGGTCATACTTTACTCCGAATATTTTAGCAGCACGAATACTCGCTGAATTTCCGTTACCGCCCAGTCGGGAAGGATTATAGAGTGCTGAATGTTTTGAGTGATAACCCCACCAATGCGAATGCTGATTCAGTTTATAAGTTGAAACATCATTGGGGCGTACCCAGACATTTTCTATACTTCCTTCGTTACCCACTAGGAATGGTGTTTTAAAATTTGGCTCCAGAGCATAGCCTTGGTCAGCAATTTGTTCATAGCAATACACTACGGTTTCCCAGGCATTTCTGGTTGTTCCGTCCAGAGTAATTGAGAGAGCACTTCCACGAGAGGTAATGGTTGGTTCAACAGCATCAAAACCTCCTGTCATGCTTCCGTCCCACCAGGTCTTATGAGAAAAAACCGGAGCGTTGGCAGCTAATTTCGCCATTAGGAAATAACCGGCAGCTTTTGTAAACCGGCCATAAAACTCACTGCCGGAATTTGCGCTTTTTGCTTCGGGCAGGAATGGGATACTTTCTGCGAGTTCGTCGCGAATGAACTCATACACTTGATCGCGTCCTTTCTGACTTACGTCACTGACACTCTGTGAAGATGAAGTGACTATGGGAACGTCTCCCCAGATATTGCAAGTCAGATAATAATAATAAGCGCGTAATCCTCTGAGTTCATATTGATAGGCCGCAAAAGCCCCGTCAGGATCTCCAATCTCATCTATCAAACTCTGGATTTCATCAATAGCGGTATTACACCGGGCTATCTGTCCGTAATTATAAGTCCACAATCTGTTGAAAACACTATACGAAGTGGACCAGGTATGTAAAAATAACGCTTGACGTGCTCCTCCGTCCAGCCAATCGCTTAAACGTGTGGGCATCATAGCCAGATCTGAGGAAAATTCTGACAGCAGGTAGTAATTATTCGTGTTACTTAATGCCAGACCTTGCTCCCTAATATTGGAATAGACTGCAGCAACCGTGTTTAGGTATACAAGAGTCGGATTTTTAAAGGCCTCGCTTTTATCAAATTTGCTAAAAGCTGTTTCCTCAAGAAAATCTGAACAACCCGCCAGCAAAAAAGATGCAAAAATAGTTAATATAATAATTTTGTTTTTCATAATACTTAGTGTTAAGGCCATTAGAAATTAACTTGTAGCATTAAGGTGAAAGTACGTTGCAAAGGCGTTACGTTTCTGGCATCAATTCCACTTGTAAAATTTGCCGAGTTAATCAAGGGGGTCAGTCCTGTATAGCCTGTAAATGTGGCAACATTGTTACAGGATAAGGCCAGTCGTATGTCGGAGATAAGCCCGGCGTTCCTGGTAAGAACGTTATATCCTAAAGTAATGTATTCAATATGGACGTAATCGCCTCTTTCAAGCCAATAAGTAGTGTGCTTAATGTCATAGATATTCCTTTGAGGAGCTTCTGCCATTACATTGTATAAGGGGAAATTATTCAAATTACTTAAGGCCATACTGCTGAAGTTGTAAATATGATGACCAAAGGCTCCGTTCATTTGAACAGCCAGGTCAAATTTCTTGTAATTCAAACGAATACTCAAACTTGCATTGACTTTGGGCACTACCTGGCCGACAATAGCACGGTCTCCGTCATCACCCAGGTCAATACTTCCGCTGCCGTCCAGATCCTTGAATTTATAAGTCAGGTGGCCCTGGGAGTCCTCGTCAAAACCGTCATGAACAGGAAGACGGAAAATACCTACCGGATAACCCTGTGCCATATAAGTCACTCCCGTATTACCGACCATTCCCGCACCTCCCTGTGAAGTAACGTTAATCCATTTAGCGGTTGTAAATTCTTCTCCTCGATATGTCCCTTCCAGGGAAATTAATTTGTTCTTGTTGTAAGCCACATTCCCTGCCAGAGTTAATTTCCAGTCTTTGCTTTTAATGACATCTGCTGAAACAGATAGTTCAAAACCATTGTTGGTCATTTCACCAAGGTTGGCCAGCAGTGTGGTATAGGTGAAAGGAGGTACAGATACGGCATATGTATATAACATGTCTTTTGTGTAAGATCTGTAATAATCTGCAGTGGCACGTAGCCTTCCTTTTAACATACTAATATCCAAACCCACATCGAAAGTATATTTTGTTTCCCATTGCAGATCAGGATTCGAATTGGAAGTAATGGCATATGTAACGACCGGCTTACTGTTGTATTCACTCAATCCGCTGGGAGCCATCAGCTGCAATGAATTTAAGGGAGAAATGGCATTCTGGTTTCCTGTAACACCATAGCCAGCTCTTAGTTTCAGGGTAGAAAACAATGTCTGGTCTTTCATAAAGGACTCATTACTAATTACCCAGGCAGCAGAAGCTGAGGGGAAAAAGCCCCATTTATGGTTGGCTCCGAGTTTGGAAGAACCATCGGCTCTGGCATTCAGTGTAATTACATATTTGTTATCGTACATGTAGTTAAAACGAAGCATGTAGGAGAGGATCGAATTTTTGTCGGCATTTGAGGTAGCATTGCCCCAGTCCAGGGTTGAGCCTGCCTGCAGGTTATTCCATTTAAAATAATTAGTATCAAAACCCTGGACCGTTACTGCATTGTCAAATATGTAATAGGATTGTGCTTCCACAAGACCTAATGCATTTATAGAATGCTTTCCAATTTCTTTGATATAATTCATCTGGACACTTGCAAGCCATTCATTGGAATTGCTGTTTTGAATATTTGCCTGGCCTCTTACACCGGCATAATTGGTTACATCGTTCCTGTAGTAGGTTTTATACAAAGAATTGAACACTTTAAATGAACCGAACGCGCCCACTGACAGGCCATCAATGATGTTGTATGTGGCACGCCCCGTTGTAGTAAGACGGGTGTGGGTGGTTTCCATCTCTGTGTCCATAAGTTCCCCCGGATGTGTTGTCATAGACTGGGCTGCCGGATCTACATCCCACATTCCGGTGGAAGGATTTCTCCATGAAGGGAAAGTTGGATTGTATACCAAGGCACTGCTCCAGACATTTGGTTTAGAATCACTTTCGCGGTAAGTTCCCTGTGCGCTGAATTCCAGTCTGAGTTTGTTTTTCAGCCCCATTTGAGTGGCATTAACCCTGAAATTATATGTGTCATAATTTGTACCTCGGACAAGTCCATTGCGTTGGTTCACACCAACTGATGCACGCATATTTGCTTTTTCATTGCCTTGAGTTAAAGAAAGATTGTGATTGTTTTGAAATACAAAGTCGTTTTGTACCCAATTAAACCAGTTGGTACTTTCCCCAAGATCCATCCCAGCCCCCGAAAACTCTGTACTCATGAGATTCCGAAAAGAAGAAGCATCCAGCATTTGAATGTTTTTAAAGGTTTGGCTGACACCAAATTGGCCATTATAATTGATTCGTGCGATACCTTCTTTACCTTTTTTTGTGGTTACAACAATAACCCCGGCGGCGCCACGTGATCCGTACTGAGCTGTTTCAGAAGCGTCTTTCAGGACAGTAACCTCATCAATATCCTGAGAGGAGAGTTCGTACAACATGTTCAAATTGCCGAAAACACCATCGATAATAACCAACGGATCACTTCCACCGGAAAGGGATGAAGTCCCGCGGATACGCATGGTAGGAGTCCCCAGTTCACCACCGCTCTGGCTAATGACAAGTCCTGGCACTTTTCCCCTAATGGCATCAATAGGAGAAGAGATATATCCCGTATTCATTTCTTCTGCCGTTACCCTTTCCACGGCTCCGGAAACTGACCTCCTGTTGCCGACTGCATAACCAATGACCAAGACTTCGTCCAGTCCCGTTGCTTTTTCCTTTAGTGTCACATTGATCATGGTTCTTCCTTCAACAGGCTCTGTAATCGGTTCAAATCCAATATATTCAAAACGCAGGGTTGCGTTTGGAGATGTTGAGATAGAATAATTTCCATCAATATCTGTGGTTACTCCCTGTGGGGTCCCATCAATAATAACGGTTGCCCCTATCAGGGGATTTCCGTCATTTCCTACGACTGTTCCTGATACTTTATGCAGCTGGGCATAGGAAACCCAACTGAGCATAAGGGCCAGAGCCGTAATCGTAAAATGCTTTGTATATAGTAAGCAACGTTTCATATATGTATTGTATTAGTTGTAACTGTTAGTATTCTTACATCTTAGTGAGTCGCCTCACGGATCAGATCCAATAAACCATTAACAATTGCACTTTCTGCATATCCTGGTTTGTATCGGGCTCCGATTACTTCGAAGGTTTGAAAACCGAATGCTTCATCGTTAGGAATATATCCGGCTCCGCCTCCATTGCTGACTGTGGCCATCATGGTCCTGGCAAAAGGCGATTCTTTTTTCAGACGTATTGCAATGGCATTAAATACTTCACCGTTGACACTGGTTACGGGAATGTCATCAATCATAACCATACAAAGACGGATTTGAACAGGATCCGTATCCTCATAGCGTCCTTCATATCCTGCGCGTCCTTCCCTATTGAGCAGTCTGCGTCCGGGAACAGACACTGTCTTATTTCCGCAGTTGATAGCTACGTTGGTTTCAAATCTGCGCATATTCCTGATCACGTGTTTCACTTCTTCGCCCAGCATTTGCCCCATTGTAAGCAACATTTGTTTTTGTTCCTCCATCAGGCGGGCTACTTTGGGATTCGTTCTGTCCATTCCCGTTCCTCCCGGAGGCATTTTGTTGCTTATGTCCTCACCTCTTGCTGCATAGTCGGCAATCCTTATATCACGAAGATCAAAAGTCTGTTGAAAGAATATGGGATTCTGATCTCCGCAGGCACCTGTTGACCATACGGCAACAATCTGATCATGCATTGATTCTTCAATATAACGTGAAGAGGCTCCGGGCACACAACCGCTGACCATGTCCAAATTGCCGGCAACGACAGCATGCATGGCATAATTGTAATAAACAGCAATGGGATCCCCCTCGAGTGTCTCAAAGTAAATGACGGCTACCGTCTTGTCCGAGATACCGTCATAGTTGGGTCCTTCCCACCAGGTAAGACGGTCGTGATTGAACATATTACGATTTACATTAATATAAGATTCTCCTGCTCCATAACCCATTCGTGCGGGCTGCAAAGAGGCATCGGCTTCTTTGATCGAAGCAAAGATCTTTTCACCCAACACATCACTTGGTATCCTCCCCGATGAATGCGTGTGGGTTGCTGTTATAATAATATTTTTAGCAGGAATGCCCAGTTCCTTTTCTGCTCGTTCAATAACTTTTAAGTAGATTGGATCATGAACACCCCCTACGTCGGCGGTGACCAAAGCTGCTTTGGTTGTACCGTTACTTACAACAATGGCCCTGCTGTACACATGGTCCAAAATTCCAAAAGAATTTTGAGGAAGCTCACTCTCGGCCGGAGTAAAATCAATTTTTGCTGCTCCTGCTTTCAAAATTCCACGAGGTCCGTTCTGTGCATACATTGAAATGGACAGCGCAAATGTCATCATGCTTAACAGAAGCCCGTAATAAAATTTTTTTTTCATAATGTTATAGATTAAGAGTTAAGTTAGAATAGTCGTAAGGAGGCATCCCCCCTTTTTGTGTGCATATATCAGCGGCAATATTTACTGCATATCTGTGAGCCGTTTCAATAGATTCACAATTCAGGTAGGTCGCAATAAATGCTGCGGTAAAGGCATCACCGGCGCCGACAGTATCTTCTACTTTTACCTGTGGAGTGGGAAGAAATGAGTTGCATGATGCGGAAACAATCCGACTCCCATTAGTTCCTTTTGTAAGGATCACCATGTTAAGAGAGAACATGTCGCGTAACTGTTCACATCTTTCAGTTTCATCACCACCGATATGTATCAGGTCAGAGAGGGTATCCAATTCTTCGTCGTTGATCTTTAAAATGTCGGCGACATGAAGGGATTGTTCAATTATGTCCTTAGAAAAATAATGAAGTCTGAGGTTAATGTCATAAATTTTCAGACTCTCTGAGGGCATTGATTGAAAGAACCTGAAAAAAGTGTTTCTTGTTACGCTGTTACGCTGGGCCAGGGTGCCAAAACAAACTGCCGCAGTTTTTTTTGCCAATTCTTCAACAATTGGTGAAAATTCAATGAAATCCCAAGCCACTTTGTCGGTAATTTTATATGAAGGAATTCCTTTTCGGTCAATCATAACCTGTACAGTTCCTGTTGGATAGTCGGTATGCTGGATTATATGAGGCATGTTTTTATTTGCCAGACTATCCATTATTTCACTACCAAGATTATCGTCTCCTATCGCACTGATTACATATCCTTCATGACCGGCCTGATTTATATGATAAGCGAAATTTGCGGGAGCGCCTCCCAACACCTTCCCAGATGGGAAGACGTCCCACAAAATTTCGCCCAAACCTACTATTATTCTCTTCATGACAATTTAACCTTATAAAACCTAATAGACATGACAACCAAGTAGGCTACACCAAAACCAATAACTACTATTGAACCAAGCTGAGACTGAAGTGCATCGGATAATAATCCCATGAACAACGGGAAGATAGTCCCACCTATAAGACCCATTATCATAAGCCCTGACATTTCATTTTTCTTGTCAGGGAATGACAACAAAGCACTAGAGAATACCATCGAGAACACATTGGAGTTACCGAATCCAATAAGCCCGATAGCTATGTATAATCCCATAAGATTATTCATGATAAACAAACCAGTTATACCAAGAACAAGGGTCAGGACACTAATGGCGAAAAATTTCTTTATGGGCATATGTGCCAGGAAAAAAGAACCTGTCAGACAACCGATCGTTCTGAAAAGGAAGTATACACTGGTAGCGATCATAGCCTGGTCAAGAGGGATGGCCAAACGTTCCATAATTATTTTTGGTGCAGCGGTGTTCGTTCCCACATCAATGCCCACGTGACAGACAATCCCCAGGAAAAATAAAAGGACGATTTTGTTTTTTAGTAATGATATACAGCCCCACATAGAGAGTGATTTATTATTAATTTCATCTTCTTTTATTTTGGTCAATCCCATGAATAAAGTAGCAGTAATAGAAACAGCAATAAATATGGGGAACAGCAACATCCAGTTATTGAATTTTATAGCAGCCCAACTGGCAAGAATCGGAGCAATAAATGAAGCAATAGCCTTAATGAACTGCCCAAAAGTAAGAGTGCTTGCCAGTTTTTCATTTGATACAACACAACTGATCAGCGGATTAAGGGATACCTGCATCAAGGTGTTTCCTATGCCCAATAAACTGAAAGAAACAAGCATTATTGGATAAGAATAGGAAACAACCGGCAGAGCCAAAGCCAGGAGCGTTACCACCAGGCTTAAGAGTACGGTCTTTCTTTTCCCAATCCTGTGCTGAAGTAAGCTCGTCGGTACCGAAAACAATAAAAACCAAAAAAACACCATTGATGGCAAAAAATTGGCCATGGTGTCTGATAAATTGAAGTCGGCCTTAACATAGTTGGTTGCCGTACCAACCATATCTACGAAACCCATAACGAAAAAGGCCAACATTATTGGAATTAAGAACTTAATCCTTTTTTCAGAGAGCGCCATAAACGGTAACTATTTTAATGTGTAAATCTTAATATCTTCAATACGAATCTTACAATCCTCGGATATCCATTGGATTTTTGTATATGCATGTGTAGGGAACAAGGTGTTGGTGAATGAAATTATACCATCGTTGACAAACAGTTCTGATGAATGACTGTCAATGAATAATTCCATTTTATAACTTTTCTGTTTATCGATCGGGCTGGTTATCGGGGCTTTTGAAAAATCCGGATGAAAGGAAACCAGACCACTTTCTGACCTGTCCAGGGAAATGGTATTTGACTTATCGTCTATGATAAAAAGAGCCTTTTCGTTGTTGTCATTTAGCAAGGCAAAACCGAATTTTCCTTCTTGTTCGGGTATCAGGGTGAAATCAATTCTAAATGCGCCGTTATTTTCTGTCAGAATCGGATCCGGGAGGGCAAAGCCCGAGAAGTCAATATTTTTTTCTTCTTTAACAAGCGTAAATGCATCGTATATTTCAGCGACAGGTCTGTTTCCTAAAACCATTTTAGCTCCATTGTGAGTGAGGAATAGTTCCCGGGGCATGGTCATACTGTTTCTGAAAAACCTTGTGGGGACATCATTCGAATACATCCAATTACTCATCCATCCCATAAAAATGTGTCTTCCAGGTGTGTTACTGAAAGTAACTCCTGCATAATTATCGGCTCCTGCATCCAGCCATAAGGGATAATCCAAATTATCTGCAATGAAGTGTTGTCCGTCAAAATGACCGATAAAGTATTGTGTGGCACTTCCTCCATGTGGTCCTCCCGGGTTAATACTGACCAATAACACCCATTTATCCTGGTCTTTGTATCTTACTTTGATAAGGTCAGGGCATTCCCATACACCGTCGTGCGATCCGATACCTTTTCCGAATTCACTTAATTTTTTCCAATTCTTAAGATCCGGTGACCCATAAAATGTTATTGACTGCCCGGTAGCTAAAGACATCACCCACTGATCCTTTATCCAGGCAACTTTTGGGTCTCTGAAGTCAATGTGTTCACGATCTGACAACACAGGATTCATACCATATTTTGTATAGGAACGTCCGTCGTCATTGCTGTAGGCAATACTCTGCTGTTGAAGCTCATAATTATCTCCTCCTGCAGAGGTATAAATAGCAACAATGGCATTATTACCAAACCCGGCAGTATTTTCGGAATCGACCACAGAACTGCCTGAAAATATTGATCCTAACGAATCCGGAGCAATAATGAAAGGCCGGTTTTCCCATTCCACAAGATTCTTAGATATGGCATGACCCCAGTGCATATTGTTATGTCTAGTTCCATAGGGGTTGAATTGGTATGCAAGATGAAATTCGCCGTTATGATAGACCATACCATTGGGGTCATTAGTCCAGCCATATAACGGGGTCATATGCCAGAGCTGTCTGTGAGGCTCATCATACGAAAAAACATATTTATCTGACTGACCTATTTTGCCCCATACGGCATCATCTTTCTTCACCCGCGTGATCTGAATATTCAACTTTTCTCCAATAAGATTAGAAATGTCCACAGGGATGTAATAATCAATTTTATTTCGAGCTGGAGAAATTTTTTGTGGTACGGTTAGTATATTTTTATCACCGTAAAAAATGGACAACATAGAACTTTCTCCACCATCTTCAGCGGGTATTAAGAGCCATTTTTTTGAAGCATGAACCGAAAAGGAATATAGATCAAGACAAGTGCTTTTTGCCCGATTACTCATCTCTATATGATCCAGCATTATGATGCCTTTTCTTTGTTCGTTAAACTCTGCATAGATTCTGATATTAGCCTTACTCCCTTTGTAATTGCTGACATCCCAGGACATCCATTTCAAAACATTTGGATCATCCCCCAGTGGTCGGCTTGTTACTATGTTTTCCCCTTCTACCAGTAATTCTACATAGGCAGTGGAGGAAGATGTTCCCCCTAAAAGAAAATTGATATAGTCTTTCTTTATCTCAAATGCCGAAGATGTTAAAAAGCCGTTAATGGTGGTGCCATGGTTCTTGCTGGCAACAAAATAGGATCCTTTATAACCGGATATATTCGCGTCGAGGGTTCTTGTGGCGGGAGTGTGTGAAAAAGCACTCCCTTCTACCACCCATTTACCAAACGATCCGTCTTCAAAATCATCTATGACAGTAGTATTATTACAGGAAAAGGACAACAAGAGGGATCCTGTGATCAATAGAATGGAACGTATTCTTCTCATGATGTATCTCAACAATTTTGCTACTACAAAAGTACTTTTTAAGGGGGGCGTTAAATAGCACACAAAAACCTTTTTGTTGTACTATTATTTCGCCAATGATCCCGGTGGGACAATACTGCAAAAATCGAGCTATGTGTAAATGTCAGAAAAACAGAGGTATAAGATATTTGTTTTTCTTTTTATTCTGACACAATAGTAAAATCATACCACTGTCAACTATTAGTTCCATATTTGCATTTATTGATAAAAGAGAGGATATTTGCTTTTAATTCTAATCAAGGAACAGTTAAATGACGAAATTTGTTATAATAATTGCAACAATTGTTTTATTGTTTAATTTGTCAGGTTGTGCCAGGGAAAGTGAAACATTTGTTATAGGTGTTTCTCAATGCAGTGAAGATCTTTGGCGCGAGACCGTGAATAGAGAGATAAAAAGAGAAGCCTCTTTTCGAAGCAATATGGAGGTGATCATCAAGTCTGTTAAAGATGATTCCGAACAACAGATAAAAGATATTGAACAGTTCATAGAGGAAGGCATAGATCTGCTTATAGTAGCTCCTAACGAAGCCACAGCATTGACTCCCGTTGTTTCAAAAGCGTATAAATCCGGAATTCCGGTAATACTTCTGGATCGCAGAATTCTAAATGAAGATTATACGGCGTATGTAGGAGCAGATAATTATTACTTGGCATATCAATTAGGAATGTATGCTGCCGCATATTTAAATAATAAAGGGAATGTAGTTGAAATAAGAGGTTTGAAAGGTTCAACGGCTGATCTTGAAAGACATAAAGGTTTTGCTGATGCACTGGCACAATACCCGGAAATAAAAATAATTGATCAGGAATACTGCAATTTTTTACGGACTAATGCCCGTGAAGCCATGTATAACATAATAAGCAGGCATAAGGATGAAAAGATAGACCTTGTATTTGCCATGAATGATCAAATGGCCATGGGGGTAAATGATGCCTATAAGAACCAAAGTCCGTTCAACCGTCCTTATATAGTAGGAGTAGACGCATTGATAGGAGAAGGAGGAGGCATAGAAGCCATAGGTAACGGTTGGATAGATGCTTCTTTTATTTATCCGACGGGAGGAGATATGGTAATCGAGGTTGCCTACAAAATTCTAAACGGAATTGAGTATGACCGTGAAAATATTCTCAGTACAGGGGTGATTGATAAAAGCAATGTCCGTGTCATCTCTCTTCAAAACCAGCAGATTATCACACAACAGAAAAATGTGGATATATTAAACTCCAGACTCAGGAGCAGTATCAATTTGTATTCCAAGCAGAAACAGTTTTTTTATTACTCACTTACCCTTTCCATATTCGCAATTATAGTTCTGTCGGTTTTAGTTCAAACGAACAGATCCAAGAATAAGCTGAACAAAAAACTGAACAAACAAAATGAGGACATAATAAAACAAGTTGAAACTCTTCAGCAACAGAAGAAGCAGCTAATTAATCTGTCCAAGGAACTGGAAACTGCGACCCAGGCAAAGCTTGTCTTCTTTACAGATATCTCTCATGATTTTAAAACACCCTTAACATTAATAATGGGTCCGGTAGAGGAACTATTGTCTTCAGATAATCTTACTACTGACCAGGTCGATTCGTTAAAAATTGTCCAAAGAAACAGTTACAAATTAATGGCGCTCATAACTCAAATCCTTGAGTTCAGAACCTATGAAAACGGGAAAATGTCGTTAAATTATTCTATCGGGGCTCTGGATAAATTTTTCGAAAATATAAACCAACTTTTCGGTAAATTCATTTTACAGAAACAGATTAATTTCTCTTTTAGTACGGATAACGGAAATTATACCATTCCGTTCGATCCGGAAAAAATGGAAAAAATTTATTTCAACATCCTTTCAAACGCATTTAAATTTGTTCTTCCCGGGGGCAGGATCAAAGTTGCTCTGAGCCAGACATCTGTAGGGAAAAAACAATACTGTCAATTGTCTGTTTACAATAGTGACTCGTATATTCCCCAGGACAGAGTGAAGAATATTTTTGACAGATTTTACCATATGGGAAGCAAACATGGAAGTTCAGGAATTGGATTAGCGCTTACAAAATCACTTGTTCAATTACATAAAGGAACCATCCAGGTGGAGAGCAATGAGAACGATGGGACAACATTTTCCGTAACCATTCCAAAATTGGATGTTGTGTCTACCAGCAATGGATCCCCCGTAGAAAATGCCTTGTCTGATTATAGCAGACAGCAAATTACTTCAATGGATGTGCCACATATTAGGGAAGATGTTCTCGAAGAAATTCTTGATAAAGATAAAGCTACTGTTTTACTCATAGATGATAACAATGACATATGTACTTACGTTAAAAGCATCCTTTCAAACGATTACAATGTGCTTGTCGCAACATGTGGGGATGAGGGAATTAAAAAAGCAATAAAGTACCTGCCGGATATCATTATATCTGATATTATGATGCCAGGGGGGATCGGTGGATTTGAAGTATGTCGAAGGTTAAAATCTACAGATGTGACAAAAGATATTCCTTTAATTATATTAACGGCATGGAGTATGGATGAGCAGCGTATTAAGGGATATGAAAGCGGGGCTGATGCCTATTTGTCAAAACCCTTTAATGCCGATGTGATCAAGATCAGGATAAAAAAGCTTATTGA
>Ga0265294_10001935_pt1 | contig 27381 bp, 26 predicted proteins | sample MunlanPumphouse3_FD_192504 | JGI IMG/M metagenome (GOLD analysis project Ga0265294, IMG submission 192504) | Groundwater microbial communities from a municipal landfill in Southern Ontario, Canada - Pumphouse #3 | ecosystem: Environmental > Aquatic > Deep subsurface > Groundwater | place...
ATATATTTATTAAGTACTCTTTTCAAGAGACAATCAGATTGTACAAATGTAATTGCCATCACCATCAAAGCACTCTTCTTCAAAGTCGGCTATAATCGAAGCTTTTGTTTCATCATCCAGTTCATCGCTAATTATTTTTTCGCTTAAATCGACAAATTCAAGACTGACAAAATACGTCGTATCCTCCAACTTATATTGAAATACTTTCCCATCAAGCGAGAGCCAGCTAAAAATCCACGAGTTTTCGGGGTTTAGCCCCGCGGCGATACCGACAAGATAATCGTTGATGCCAAAATTAGCATACTTGCTGGTGGATAACAAATAAGTGAAGCCTGGTGAAAAAGCACTTGTGGCAAACATGTATGAAGCGATGATAACCAATGTTTGAGCGACACCGATCAAACCACCCAGGGCTTTCATTTTCTTTTTCCTAACACGAGCGGGTATTAGTAATTTAACAAGTGGCCATAACAATGCTGAGATAATCCAGGATACGACTTGCACGACGAGGACAATAGCAAACCACGCGACTGCTTTGGCGATATTAAACGCTAATTCGCCACTGTACTCGGCTGTGAATTTTGCGCTGTCAGTCGATAAACGCCCCATCGTCACAACTAACTCGGTAAATGAATGAATCGTAACTTCATGACTGCCGCCGTAATTAACAACTGGTTGATAGCCTATTAAGGCGAAAAATTGTTCACCGGCTAACCATTGAGCTAGAGGTTTGACGGCAAAAATAGCTGCCCCTGCCAATAATAAAAGGACGAAGATAAAACGCCATAACGAATGCCAACCCTTTTTCGCAAGGCCGATTAAAAAGGATATGATAATAATCCCAATAATGATGCCGTCAATTAAAAAAGGCAGACTTAGAATATTGGCGATAATAATTGCAATTTGTTCTCCGAGCATATTCTTTTGGGTTAATTGTTTTGTAAAACAAAGAACTAATCAAGTGATTTAATAGAATCATTATACTACATATTTATCTCCTAATTCGCTAACTAAACCAAAAAAGTCAAAACGCCATTTTTGTCAAGACTGATAATCGACTTTTTTCTGTTTTATAATAACGACACAAATAACTTGATATGAAACCAGTAATCGCAGCCATTGATTTAAAAGCCTTCTATTCCTTTGTCGAGTGCCTAGATCGCAAACTCGATCCCTTTTCGACACCCTTAGTTGTTTGCGACGTGGAAAGAGGTCCAGGCACCATCGTCCTCTCCGTTTCGCCTTTTCTAAAGGCCTCTGGCGTTCCATCTAGACTACGTAAGCGTGATTTACCTAAACGCGATGATATTATTTTCGCTGTTCCACGTATGGCGAGGTATATCGAAATGTCTGCAAAAGTCGTCTCGATTATGCTTGATTTTGTTGGTGAAGATGATTTGCACGTTTACTCTATCGATGAGTCTTTTCTAAATCTTGGACCCTATTTGAAGTTCTATAAAAAGACACCCCGACAATTAGTCCGCATGATTCTTGAAAAAATACGAAGTGAGACTGGGCTATTTGCAACGGCAGGCATTGGCGAGAATCTTTTTTTAGCAAAATCGGCCCTTGAATTTGAAGGCAAAAAGAGCAAGGATGCTATCGGTGAATGGACAAAAACCGATGTTCAAACGAAGTTGTGGCCCATATCTCCCCTTTCAGAAATGTGGGGCATATCTGGCGGACTACAAAAACGCCTGAATGAAATTGGCATTGAATCTATCGGTGAACTTGCTAATGCACCAGAGGAATTGTTAATCAAATACTTTGGAGTCATCGGCAAAGACTTGCGAGATCATGCTAATGGTATTGATGACTCTAACATTCGCGAAAAATATATTCCTAAAGAAACATCGCTTTCTAACGGTCAATCTCTTTTTCGCAACTATAAAAAAAGCGAGATGCCAGTTATTATTCGCGAGATGAGTGATGATCTAGCTTTAAGACTTCGCCTTGAAGGCAAAAAAACAGGCCTAGTATGTTTGATGATTGGATATTCTTATGAAATTGGTGGAGGCTTTTCTCGACAGCTTAGTCTTGTTAAATCAACGAGCGAAAATGACATCATTTATGATGGTCTATTGTCTTTATTTCGAAAGTTTTGTGAAGATAAACCAATTCGCCGTGTTGATATTGCCTTTGGAAAGTTGAGTTTTGATGACGTCGAGCAACTTGATTTATTTCTTGATTCCAAAAAACAATTTGGAAAAAGGCAGCTACGTAATGCCCTTGACGAAATCGTGCTTAGATTTGGTAGAGATGCTGTTTTGCGAGGTAGTGCTTTATTAGAAGAATCCAACGTTATTAAACGTCACGCTCAAATCGGAGGGCACCGTAAATGAGTGGGCGGGGCATGAAGAAGTGGCTACCTTTTTCTTCGTTAGAAGAACAAAAGCCGTCATTGCAACAAATGAAGTATGAAAAGGGCAAGTGTCCAAAACCGAAAATAAGCAGCGACCAAGCCGAACAAATCGACGAACAACTCCACGACTATAAAAATAAAATTTTTCTTATCACTTATTATGAAGACGGGTATCTACTAACACTTGAGGAACGCATTAAAAAGGTCGATTGTCAAAGTTTGCTAATCCGCACCGAAAGCAGGACAATTTCTTTAAAAAACTTAATTAATTTACAAATTAGTAAGATTATCCAATAAAAAGCTCCTTTCAATAATTAATATTATGTAGTCATCCCCCGTGACTACGCCTCTAGAAGGGCTCGGTTGCCCCCATAACAATATATTGTTCTGAGCCCTTCTTCCTTTGTTGAAATAAACCTCGCTAGAGTTTACAATTCAAGCAAGGATAGAAGATGGCAAACGAACTCGAACGGGCAATCGTCGGTTTGCAAAAGGGTGATGTTAATCAGCTTACAATCATTTATAAGCTGACATCGAAAGGCATTTTTACGTTTGTTTTGCCTCTCGTGAGAGCATATGACTTGGCTGAGGATGTCCTACAAAGCACTTATGTCAAAGTCTACGAAAACATTGCATCTTATAAACCGGGGACAAATCCAAGAAATTGGCTATTAACAATTGCAAAAAATCTCGCCTTCAATGAGATCAAAAAGAGAAATCGCGAGCCAAGTTATGACTTCAGCGAAGAAAATGTTTCAACAGAAGGCGTCTATGACTTAAATCCAGACCTTGATACTCCAACCATCGACTTAGCAAATCGCGTTCTTAATGAAAGCGAATTGAATATCGTTCTTCTCTACGCCATTGGGGGCTATAAACACCGGGAAATAGCCGAAATGCTTGAACTTCCTTTGGGGACCGTTACTAGCAAGTACAATGCCGCACTTAAAAAGATAAGGATTGCTTACGAAAAAGAATATGGGAAAAAGTAAAAAGGAAATCTTAAAAAAACTTGAACAGGAGGGTAAAATTATTACTCCTGATGTTTTAGATCAAGTTTATAAAACAATCGGAATTGAACCTTCCCTTCTCGGTGAAAAAGAAAAAGTTGTTGAGAAGCGTTTAAAAAAAGAAGCCGATTCTTTTGTGCCTCATAATAATATTCCTATTTACGCGGCAGAATTGAAAACACGTCCAACATTACGAGCCTTATTCCAAAAACCTCGTTTTGTGTCACTAATGGCAACAGCAATGGTTGCAATTATTTTATCAATAACTTTTATAACCTTAGGTATCAACGGTTTCTTTGTTGTTGATCCAACCGATACTACTGGCGATTCAAGCAGCAACCCCCCAACTACTGTTCCACTTCCAATTCAAAACGATCAGCAAGTTATTTCGGTTGGGGCTTTAACTTCCAATGTTCTTTTTGACTATACCGAAACAAGCGATGTCGATGGTCGTTTCCGCGCTTTATTTGATGAAAGCGACGGCGAAATGATTATTCCGCAGATTTCTCCATATTTAGAAATGATTGAACAGTTGATGTCATCTGAGGGTCAGCCCGAGATTATTAATGAGGAATCTGATCGTGAGGAATATGATTTCAAGGATGTCATCATTGCTCGCGATACACTTGGTATTGATTTAAACTACACAATTTATTACAACGTCGATGAATTAAACAACAATAACGAGGAAGCAACTTATCGTTTCAGTGGCATCATCATCTATGGTGATTCGGATGACGAATATCAAATTACAGGTAGCCGCAAAATTGAAGAAGACGAAGCTAAAGTCTCAATGTACATTTATTATAGTGAGTTCGTTTATATACACTCTGAATACAAAGAAGAGACCGATGAAACCAAGTATCGCTTCCGCGTTTATGAAAACAAGAATCTTATAAGCGATAGCAGTCTTAAGTTTGAAGAAGATGATGGTAAGCTTAAACTGAAATTAGTTTTTGAGGAAGGTGACGATACATATACTTATAATGTCATGCTCGACGATCAAAACCCTTTATTAATCCTCATTGAATATAAAATTCGTCTCAAAGGTGAACGAAATCGCGATGGAGAGTTGACAATTGAGGTTGTTACCGACGAGGAAAGTGGCGAAACGGAATATGTCATTACTGTCCATCCCAAGGGCGGAAATCCTGAGAATCCCCATCACGAAAATCGCGGACACGGTCAAGGGCGCGGAAATGGCAATGGCCAAGGCAACAATTAGAAACAATAAGCAACAAAAAACTCACGAATTAATCGTGAGTTTTCTTTATGTCTAATATATAATATTAGAATGCCCAATTTCCGTTTTTAAAGATTTGGACTTTCTTGCCATCTTGAGTCGTTGCGACAATCGAGAGATCTTCGCTTCCGATCATGAAGTCAACATGAATCATCGAATCGTTGACTCCCATTTTCGTTAATTCTTCTTTCGTATATTTTTCATAATCTTTCACACAGTTAGTGAAGCCCATGCCTAAAGCAAGGTGGCATGATGCGTTTTCATCATATAAAGTGTTCCAGAAAAGGATGCCAGAATTACGAATTGGTGAATCAAAGGGCACGAGAGCAACTTCGCCGAGATAGGCCGCAAATTCATCCATTGCAATCATTTGCTTTAATAAGGCTTCGTTTTTCTCAGCATGAACCTCCACAGCTTTACCGTCTTTAAAGACGACGTGGAAATTCTCAATTAATTCGCCTTGATAAGATAATGGTTTGGTCGAATAGACGACTCCATCGGCTTTTCCCCTTTCCGGCGTCGTGAAACACTCTTCGCTGGGAATATTGGGATTATAGAAAACATTCGAGCCAAGGGTTCTTTCTCCACCACCGAGCCAATTGACATTAGGTAGTAAGCCAACTGTAAAGTCAGTGCCGTTTTCGCTTTGATAATGCAAAGAGGCAATTTTCAATGAATTGAGGAATTCGCATCTTTTCTTCAAATTGGCATTATGGGCGTTCCAGTTAGCAATTGGATCGCCTTTGTCGGCTCTAGATGTATAGAGGATGGCTTCCCATAGTTTTTCAACTGCCTTCCTTTTTGGAAGATCAGGAAATACCTTTTTCGCCCAAGCAACACCCGGGACACCAGCAATCGTCCATTGTTGTTTGTTTTCACGTTCATCGCGATAAGGTTTAAGAATTGGATAGACAGCTTGGCCTACTTTGGCCATTTTCATTTGATTTACCCCTTTAAGAGCATCGGGATCTTCGCTAAGAAGATAAATCGTAGCCGGTAAGGTCTTAACATAGTGTTTTTCTCTTTCAACAATCCAATTAGGAACTTCAGAAAGAGCCTTAATTGATTCTTTTTTGTAGACGATTTTATCGACTGGACTATGCGACCAGCGAACGACAACTGATCTCGCTTTAGCTTTAAAAGCCTCAGCAACAACATATTCAACAAACCGCGGTTGATCAAGCTCCGCATAAATAATAACATCTTGTCCTTTTTGAACGTGCGCGCCGATACGGACGATAAGCTCGGCATATTTGCGTAAAATTGTAGCTTTCATATTCATACCTCTCGTAATTACCGTGAAAGATATTGTATCATAATAGGTGTAAATTTATTAAAATAAATTAGTAAATAGAGGGAGCAAAAAGATATGAAAAAAATGTATAAAGTGTGGGCGATTTGGCAGATTTGCGAAGCAATTATATTATTGGCTGCCGGTGTTTTGACTATCATCTTCTCTGATGATCCCGATTTGTATAAATGGATATTCATCGCGATTGGTTCATTTATCATTCTCGATGGCGTGTTAAGAGTTCTGATGCCTTTCTTTAATAAAGATCCTGGCGACAATTCTCTATTCACTGGTATTTTTGAATTAACATTTGGTATTGTTATCGTTCTCCGCTCACAAGCTATTACCGAAATTTTAATGATTTTTATCGCCACTCTTTTGCTTGTCGTTGCTCCGATTGCGATTGCCGATGGCGTTCTACGTCTGAAAAGAAAACAGGAAACAATGTTTTTCCCAATTTTAGAATTCATTGCCGCTTTACTATTTATCACTGTTGGCGTAATAATTCTTGTATCGATTAACAATGCTCAAAATGTTGTTCTCATTGTCATTGGAGCGATTCTTTGTATCCTCGCCCTAGTTGAAATTGCCTTTACTGTTAAAACACTTTTTAAAGTAAAACAGCGAGACAAAAAAGAAAAGGACAAGGCCGGACAAGAAGAAAAAAAGAAAATTAGAAAAAAAGACGTTATCAAACCTGAAGTAATCGATGTTGAGGAATCATTCCCCGTCGACAAAGTCGAATAGCAATTAAAAAGAGCCAATCACGGCTCTTTTTTTCTTATCTTGATGTTCCTGTTAGTTCTTGAAAGTGAGGAAGTGATTCACACCACTCTGCAAATACTCGCCATTCAATCAGCTTGTGATAGCGTCGTTGAAGATACATCGTTTTTAATTGCTGATAATTCGTTGTCATTGTCGCCCCTAAACAAAAACCGGAAGGAAGCGAGGCGACGATTTCACGCCACAAGGACTTTTTGCGATTATCGTCATCGCTTAAAGTGTGATACTCGCTAACCATTTCATCAACGATTCTCACGATTTCATTATTCGTCTCGCTCACGCATTGAGTGGCAATATCAAACTTTAAAAGACAGTGCATCGTCGATTGCGAAGAAATAAAGTCAAACCAATGGTACCTTTGGGCCTGCTTCCACCAAAAAAGAGGGGCTGTAACATCCATCTGAACTAAAATACCTTTTAGGTAATTATCGTGTCCTTCACCAGATTTACTCGCGCCTAGTTTTGATGCACGCACAAAATCCTTATCAGTGACTTCGCTGGTATCGATAGCAACGCGCATCGGATTTCCTGAAGCCTTAATCGCTCGATCTAATCCATAAACTTGAGTATTAGTGATTTTAAATTCCATGTTCCATTATCTCCATTAGATTTTCAAAAAGGGCTAGACGTGTTAAAGGGCCGACACCGCCTGGTACAGGTGTTTGTAAGCGTACCTTTTGCCCAGGCTTTACATCACCATATAAAACACCATCAATGCGATTGATACCGACATCGACAATGACTGCTTCTTTTTTGAAATTGTATCCATCGACAAGCCATTTTTTCCCAACGGCAGCAACGATTAAATCGGCATGTTCTACGTAAAACCTAAAATCTTCGGGTTTGGTTTTTGAATGGAGAATGGTCACATTAGCACTTTCTTTTGTTAGAAGAGCCGCCATTGGTTTACCAACGATATTACTCCGTCCAATCACGACCGCGTTCTTTCCCAATAATTCAATGTTGCTAAACTTCAAATAGTCGAGAATTCCACGAGGAGTACAGGCTTTTAATTTGGAGAGCGGGTGAAACCCGTCAACATCCTTGCTTGGGTTAATCGCTACCTTTACTTTGTCTTCATTAATGTGTTTTGGTAAGGGCATTTGCACAATAAAACCATGAATATCGGGGTCAAGGTTCAAGGAATTAACAAGCTCTAATACTTCTTGTTCTGAGGTTTCCACTGGAAGCTTAATATGTGTGGCCCGGACGCCCAACTCCTCAGCATCCTTTAGTTTGCCACGAATGTATGAGTTAGAACCCTCATCTTCATTTACCTGAACAATAGCCAAATGAGGTCTAATTTTCATCGAAGCGACTTTGTCGCGAATCTGCTGTTTGCGCATGGCGACATACTCTTTTATTTCCATGGTTATCCCTCTTTCCAATATGCAATATTTTATCATTTATAAGTATTCTAAAGTAGACAAAAAATGTTCTTTTTATAAAAGGGTGGCAAATCCCCTTAAGAAGCTAATCCACAGACGATGAAATGGTCCACTTTTTGTTTCCTGCAAGGTGACCAGTTTCGATTGAGAAAGAATATTTTCAAAGTCAGCATTTACTTCTTGAATAATCTTGCTTTGATAAAGCCATACACCGTTTTCGAAGTGCAGATATAGACTTCTATAATCAAGATTGATTGTGCCGATAGTTAAAAAATCATCATCGGCGAGAAAAACTTTTTGATGAATAAAGCCAGGAATATATTCATAGATTTTTACGCCCGCTTCAATAAGGCGCCGGTAATAAGATCTCGTGACTTGAAAAACAATTTTTTTATCAGGTATAGCCGGTGTGACAATACGAACATCAATTCCTTGCTTAGCGGCATTCGAAAAGGCGATGACCATCTCGTTATCAAGGATAAGATAAGGCGTCGTAATATAAATGCGCTTTTTGGCTCTTCCCATCATGTTCAAATAAACATTTTCGCCTACCGCTTCATCGTCAAGAGGCGTGTCGGCATATGGTTGTATATAACCGGAATCGGCAATTCTATAATCTTTGTTCTTCGACAAGAAAGGTTCAAAATCTTCCAATTTACCAGTCAGCACACTCCAAAAGGTTAAAAACATCAATGTCATGTTTCTAACGGCATCACCACGAATCATCAGCACATTGTCTTTCCAATAACCAAAGCGAACTTTTAGATTGAAATATTCGTCTGCTAGATTGATGCCCCCAGTGAAAGCAGTTGATCCATCGACAACGAGAATTTTTCGATGATCGCGATTATTTATTCGAGCATTTAAAAAGGGGAGAAAACGATTGAAAGCAAATGTTTGAATTCCTAATGACCTAAGCTTACGGTCATAGTTATGCGGCAGACTGGAAATTGAACCCATATCATCATAGATGATGCGAACATCAACACCCTCTTTGACCTTATCGACCAATATCTTGAGAATCTTTGTCCAAACTTGGCCTTCAGAAATAATGAAGTACTCAATAAATATGAATTTTTTAGCTTTTTTAAGTTCACTGATTAAAGTGTTTAAAAAAGATTCTCCTGATGGAAAATACTCACTATAACAATTTTGATATGGTCCAAAGCCAGTGGTGTTTTTTATATATGCGCTTTGATTATGAGCATCGAGGTTCTCGCTTTTTAATCGTTCGAGAACACCTTCCGTATTTCTTGTCGATTGTTCAATTAGAGCATGCATTTTTGTGACCATTTTTTTCTGCTTGCGATTCATTTTTTTATTGCCAAAAAGTAGGTAAAGCATGCCTCCAAAAGCAGGGAAGATTAAGATTAAGACGAGCCACGAAATTTTGTAGCTTGGATTGCTACGATTACCAATAATTATAAGAACAACGACAACGCTAATAATGAGAAACAGTAAATAAATAAGCGGATAATAGTCGCGAATATAAATGATGCCCAAAATAATAATCGCTAATTGCGATAAGAAAAGGAAAAGAACAATCAAAAGCCGCCAGAAATGCATTTTTAGAAAATTCTTCATAAAACTTACCGAACATTATTATACGATAACTAAACAAAAAAGAAAAAAGCCCCTTGTGGGGCTCTTTGATATTATGTCTAACTAGGCAACGTTTTGTAAAACGCTGATTAAGATCGCAAAGAAAAAGAAGACGATGGCAAAACCAAATGTCAGCCACGTAATAACTAATTCAGAACCTCTCTCTTTTGTTTTAACGAATATATTAGTTCCACCACCAGTAATGGCTCCGGAAGCACCTTCTGATTTACCACCTTGTAACAATGACAAGACAATGATAATAAGGGCGACAATTAAGAATATAACATCATACCATTGCATTGTTTTTTCTCCTTTTGCAACTATGCTTTAATATCTTCGCACATCCTTTTTCTTAAAGCAAATGCTTTATTATTTGAGGTTGGCTTTTATTTCAAAGACAATATCACGAATCTCGGCAGCTTTTTCGAAATCATAATTTTTTGCGGCCTCGCGCATTTGCTTTTCTAGTTCTTTAATTCTGGCTTCAATTTCACTACGTGACGCCTTGGCAGTAAAGGCCTTATAAGTTTCCTGTTCATCTTCCATATTCTTCAATGGCGGGCGAATATCTTTGATGATTGTCTCGGGAACAATTCCATTTTTATTATTGTAGTCAGTTTGAATTTGACGTCGTCTATTCGTTTCTCCAATCGCAAAGCGCATCGAATCAGTCATACGATCAGCATACATGATAACGAAACCGTTTTTGTTTCGAGCAGCTCGCCCCACAACTTGAATCAAGGATCGCGACGATCTTAAGAAACCTTCTTTATCAGCGTCAAGTATAGCGATTAATGATACTTCAGGAATATCAAGGCCCTCACGCAAAAGGTTTATTCCGACTAAGACATCATATTTTCCTTTACGAAGCTGATAAATAATTTCCGTTCGCTCCAAAGTTTTTGTTTCATTGTGAAGATAGGCAACCTTGATTCCCCGTTCTTTTAAATAGTCGGTTAGATCTTCAGCCATGCGAATTGTCAAGGTTACAACCATCGTTCTTTCTTTAGAAAGGATTCTTTGTTTAATTTCATAAATTAAATCATCAATTTGACCAAGGGTTCTTCTTACTTCAATGCGAGGATCGATTAGTCCAGTTGGGCGAATAATTTGTTCCACAACTTCGCGATTAGCTCGATCTAATTCGTAATCTCCAGGCGTTGCCGAAGTGCAAATGGTCTGAGGCATCACACCTTCAAATTCAGCGAAGTTTAAGGGTCGATTATCAAGCGCGCTTGGAAGACGAAAACCATAATCAACAAGCGTTAGTTTTCGTGAGCGATCACCATTATACATGCCCTTGACTTGCGGTAACGTAACATGCGATTCATCGATGATTAGCAAAAAATCATCTGGAAAATAATCAACTAATGTAAAGGGTCTTTCGCCTGGGTTTCGTTTATCAATATGACGCGAATAGTTTTCGATTCCAGGACACATACCAAACTCGAGCATGCTTTCAACATCTTGTCTAGTTCGCATTTCAAGTCGTTCAGCTTCTAAAAGTTTGCCTTCCTTACGGAAATAGGCGAGCCTATCTTCTAATTCGGCAAGAATAGTAACTGTTGCTTCCTTAACTCTTTGCCGGGTGGATGCGTGACCATAAGCCGGAAAAATAGGATAAGTTAAAAATGTTCTTTTCACTTCTCCGGTTAAAATTTCTACCATGGCAATTCGTTCGATTTCATCACCAAACGTGTCGATTTTAATGTAATACTCGTCAGTGTGAGGCGGCACAATTTGAATAATATCTCCTTGCACGCGAAATGAACCAGGAACTAAGCCCATATTGTTTCTTGTATATTGTGAATCAATCAAGCGATGAAATAATGTTCGCCGGTTGATTGTTTCGCCAACGCGAATCTCAAAGACGAGGTTACGATATTCATCGGGATCAGTTAAACCATAAATAGACGCAACCGAAGCGACGACAATTGTGTCTTTTCTTTCTAAAACAGAATTAATCGCACTTGTGCGAAGCATTTCGATTTCTTCATTCATCACGGCATTTTTATCTATATATGTGTCTGATTTAGGAAGGTAAGCCTCGGGTTGATAAAAATCGAAATTGGATACAAAGTACTCGACGCGATTCTCGGGAAATAGTTCTTTAAACTCACCATACAATTGGCCCGCTAATGTTTTATTGTGAACAAGGACGAGTGTCGGTTTTTGCACTGCTTGAATAACATTAGAAACAGTGAATGTTTTACCAGTACCGGTCGCGCCTAAAAGAACCTGAAGAGGTTTTCCATCACGCAGTCCTTGAACTAGTTTTTGAATAGCAACAGGCTGATCACCAGTCGGTTTGTATGAAGATACTAGTTTAAATAAATGCTCATTCATTATTTTATCCATGCAAAAATCAGTTATTTTGCGAAAATATCCTTTGAATTACGTGCTTCCATATCAAGCATAGCGTTGATAAATCCATCGATTTCTCCATCCATAACAGCATGGACATCGCCTTCTGAATAATTGGTGCGATTGTCCTTTACTAAAGTGTATGGGCAAAAAACATAAGAACGAATTTGACTACCCCACTCAATGGCTTTTTGTTCACCGACAATATTTTTTAGCTCATCGTCTTTGCGACTTTGTTCAAGTTGATAAAGTTGCCCTTTAAGCATGTTCATGGCCATTTCACGATTAGAAATCTGCGATCTTTCAACTTGGCAAGATACAACGATGCCCGTTGGTATGTGAGTGATGCGAACAGCGCTTTCTGTCTTGTTGACGTTTTGACCACCCGCTCCGCTACTGCGATATGTATCAACTTTCAAATCACTATCATTAATTTCGATATTGATATCATTATCAAACTCCGGAACAACATTAACCGATGCGAAGGAAGTGTGTCTTCTTGAATTGGAATCAAAAGGCGATATTCGAACAAGGCGATGAACGCCTTTTTCACCTTTCAAAAGTCCATATACATTTTTGCCCTTGATAGCAATTGTGACAGTTTTAATTCCCGCTTCATCACCGGCTTGATAGTCAATGACTTGCATTTTAAAACGTCTTTTTTCAGCCCATCGCACATACATCCGATATAACATATCGGCCCAATCGTGAGATTCTGTTCCACCCGCACCTGGATGGATAGTTACAATCGCATTCAGGCGATCAAATTTTCCAGTGAAATATAATTCTGAACGAAGTTCTTTAATATAGTTAGATAAATCGTTTAACGTTTCTTCAATAAGTAAAAGCATATCGCTGTCTTCTTGAGAGGTACTTTTTAGTAATTCGTCAATGTCGCGATGCGTTTTTATAATCTTTTGATAAGCGCCAAAAGTGTCTTTAACACGATTATATTCATTAACAACCGAAACGGCTCGTTTCTGGTCATTCCAAAAATCAGGATCGTTTTGAATGGCTTCTAACTCTTTCGTCTTTTCTTCTAAAAAAGCGTAGTCAAAGAGAGTCACCGAGCCGATTCACTGATTTGCTTAGTTCATTAAAAACAAAAATCAATTCCTGCAACTCTTTCATTATTCCTTATCCTTTACGGGCTCAGCTGGAGCATCAATGACTTTGTCATTGTTTGGTGGTGATTCTTCTGGCTTTTTGATTTGAACAACGGCATTTAATAACTTTAAAGCGACATCCGCAGAAACCTTATCGAGCATGTCGCGGAAAAGGGCGTGTCCTTCATTGACATAATCTTGTAGGGGATTTGTGTTTGCGTACGAGCGAAGATAAATGCCTTCGCGCAAACGAGACATAGTGTCAATGTGTCGAGTCCAGTTTTGATCGATTGTTTGAAGAGCTATTTGTCTTTCAACCTGATTAGCAATCTCTTCGCCCCATTCTTTTCGCTTAGCGATATAACGGTCGTAAAGAGTATCTCCTAAATCTTGTCCGGCTTCATCGGCTGGAGCTTCATCATAGGCATTGGCTCTAAATGTTCCTTCTAACATGAAACGTGGTTCAACAATCTTTCGAAGTTGTTCGCCATCAATCGTTCCATCACGGGCTTCAAGCGATATAGCTTTTTTTGCCAAGAACAATCCGGTTGTTTGGAAAAAATCATAAATTAAATCTTTGATATCCTCGGCAAAGAGAATGGAATCGCGCTTTTCATAAATGGCCGTTCTTTGCTTAGCAATAACGTCATCGTAGTCGAGAAGATTCTTACGAATATCAAAGTTTTTACCTTCAATTTGTTTTTGAGCGCTAGTAATAAAATTGGAAAAAAGTCGGCTTTCAAGAGCTTCTTGACCTAATGATTCAATTCTTTTTTGAACATTGTCGGCTCCGAAACGGCGCATCAGTTCATCGTCAAAAGAAACATAGAATCGAGAAAAACCAGGATCGCCTTGACGACCGCTCCGGCCACGAAGCTGATTGTCGATACGACGCGCTTCATGACGTTCAGTACCTAAAACGCATAATCCGCCGAGGGCTCGAACTTCATCATTTATCTTAATGTCTGTACCACGACCTGCCATATTGGTGGCAAGGGTAATAGCGCCTCTATTGCCAGCGAGGGAAATAATTTCGGCTTCGCGAGCATGGTTTTTCGCATTAAGCACTTCATGCTTTAATCCAGCTTCAGTCAACAATTTGCTAACTTCTTCTGAAGATTCGACTGAGACTGTACCAATTAGTATTGGTTGTCCTTTTTCATGACGTTCCTTAGCTTCTTGAACTAGTGCCGCAAGTTTAGCTGGTTTGTGAGCGTAAATGTAATCTGTGGCATCATCGCGAATAACTGGTCGATTAGTGGGAATCGCCACAACGCGCATATTATAAATTTTGCGGAATTCTTCTTCTTCAGTTTTGGCTGTACCTGTCATGCCTGATAGCTTTTTGAAAAGACGGAAGAAGTTTTGGTATGTGATTGTCGCTAAAGTAATCGTTTCTTGTTTAATCTCGACGTTTTCTTTAGCCTGAATTGCTTGCTGCAAACCATCTGAATATTCACGACCCTTAAGAATACGACCAGTGAATTGATCGATTAGTTGAATTTGATTTTCGCCATCAACTAGATACTCTACATCCCGCATCATAATGTAATTTGCCTTGAGGGCCTGAACAATACGATGGACGAGATCTTGGTGTTCGGGGTCATAGAGGTTACGAATACCAAACATCCGCTCCGCTCTCGTGTTACCTTCTTCGGTCAAACTGCAGGTTTTAGTTTTGATATCAACCTCAAAATCACGGTCTCTTTTCAATGTTTTCACAAAACGATCAGCGACGGTATATTGTGAAGCACTCGCTTTTGCTCCACCGGAAATAATAAGCGGGGTGCGGCTTTCATCAATCAAAATGGAGTCAGCTTCGTCAATAACGGCGTAATTTAATCCCCTTAAAACACGAGAAGAAGCGTTTTGCGACATATTGTCGCGCAAATAATCAAAACCTAATTCTGAGTTAGTTGTATAAGTGATGTCACAATTGTGTGCTTCTTTTTTCTCGCTACTTGTTTTCTCGCGAATATTAACTCCTACTGTTAATCCTAAAAAGCGGTATATTTGCCCCATCCAATCAGCATCGCGCTGAGCGAGGTATTCGTTAACTGTTACGACGTGGACGCCTTGAGCTTTCAGGGCGTTTAAATACACGGCCATAGTAGCAGTAAGTGTTTTACCTTCGCCTGTTTTCATTTCGGCGACATCGCCTTGATTAAGAACTAACGCACCGATAACTTGGACCTGAAAAGGGAATTGTCCAAGTGTTCTACGCGCAGCTTCACGAGCGACCGCGAAAGCCTCGTACTTAATCTCTTCGGTACTTGCGCCGTTTTTTAATCTTTGTCTAAACTCCTCAGTTTTGGCGCGAAGTTCGTCATCGCTTTTCGCCGCCATTTCTTGCTCATATGCAAGAACTTTTTCACTTTCTCGAAAATACTTTTTGAGGGTTCTTTGATCAAAACGGAATATTTTCTCAATAAAATTTGCCATTTTTTCTACTCCGACTCTATATAGTTAGCCATGATATTTTACCATTAAACATAATGGTATGCCAAACTTAAATTTCCTCACCTTTATTTGCCTTTGCAAGGACTAAAACTTCAATTTGTTTTGGTTTTTGCTGTTTTACTAAATTAATGCATGCTTTGATAGTCGACCCAGTGGTCATGACATCATCAACAATTAATATTTTCTTGTTTCTAATTGAAAAATTATCCTTCCAACGAAGTATCTCTCCAACCTTCATTCTCTCTTCACGTTTTAAATCTGTTTGCTTGCGCTTAATTACTTTTTCTATCGCGTTTATGATTGGCAGTTTAAGACCATCAACAATTCTTATAATATGATTAAAGCCCCTTTCCTCGTCATGCATTGCATGACTGGGAGCAGGAATAAGCAAATATCCATAGTATTTAATTTGCAAAAACGCTCGATGATAATTTAAAAATATCGGTGCCAATTCAATATCGCCACATCCTTTATATTGATAGAGAGTTGAGCGGAAAAAATCATTGTATTCGTAAAGGATGTTTACTTTTACACTGTCGATTTTTTGAACTTCCATTATCGATGTGAACTTCTCCTGACACTTAAAGCAAATTGTTCCATTTGGAAAAAGCAATTGATGAAAGTTCATGTCTCTAATATCACAAAGGCATAGGCGACAATGACTTATTTTTGGCTTTAATTTCTCTAATTGCTTCATCCATGGCTGCTGTTCGCCGGTCCGACAAAAAAACGACTTCACCTTGTGGCGCATCTTTTTTCCTCCCTACTCGACCCGCGATTTGTACAAGGGCGCTTGTTGTATATATCGCGTGATCACACTCAAAAACGATAACCTGAAGATTTTTTAGTGTCACGCCTCGCTCAAGCACTGCGGTTGTTACTAAATAGTTGTATTTACTTTGACGAAAATCATTAATAACTTTTTCTCTGTTTTTTCTTTTCGAATGAACGTAATTACCCTTCCGAATCCACTTGCTCAAGAAGGCAAATAAATCTTCACATTTAGCTATCGTTGGCACAAATATGAAAATAGGTTTGCTTTCTTTTATTAACTCGCGAATTTTTCTAATAAGAAAAAAGTGTTTCAAAATGCCAATCATAATAACAATTTTAGGTACCGGAAGGGGAAAACCGTGATATCGCGCATTAATACTTATGGTCTCGCCGCCTTCTTTTTTGAAAGCACTAATCTGATTGCTAGATAAGGTCGCTGACATAATGACATAATTGCCGCGACAACTACGGATAAACATAGCGCGTAAAACTTCATCACCTTGATAAGGGAAGGCATCAATTTCATCCATAATCAAAAGATCAAAATAGTTCTCATATCGATAAAGTTGATGCGATGTAAGAACAATAAGTTCGCCCTGAAGATTTTCATTGTGACCGCCATAGACAGCGATAACAGAGTTGCGAGGAAAAACTTCCGACAAACGTTTATAAATTTCGATAACAACATCTTTTCTAGGTATGGCAAAGCCAACTTGTTGCCCTTTAATTAGAGCGTTTTTTATAACCGCAAAAGTCAACTCCGTCTTGCCAGCCCCACAAACTGCGGAGATCAAGACATTCCTGCTCTCGCCAATAGCTTTGACTATTTTATTTGATGCCTCAACTTGTTCATCCGAAAGATCATAGTTTAAATTGAGAATTGCGCAATGCGATTTGTCTTTATTTTCGCATGCGCTTTTTCCTGCGAAAGTTATACACTTACGGCAATAAGGTTTACCCTTTTTGTAGCCAATATACAGCGGATTGCTGTTACCGCAGCGAGGACACTCAAACATAACAATAAATATATAAGTAATAAAAAAACAGAAGCCGCTTACTATAAGCAAACTTCTGTATTAATTACGAAGACAAAAGGTAATTATTTTTCTTTTTCGATATTTTTAATAATATCCACTCGATTAGCATGGCGACCGCCATCAAACGGGGTTTCAAGAAAAATATCAACGCGTCTAATGACATCATCAAGTTCCATAAATTTTTGACCGAATGTTATAACATTGGCATCATTGTGTTCTCTTAAAAGACGGGACACGGTGTCGTTATATCCAATACCAGCACGGACTCCTTTAACTTTGTTAGCGGCAATCATCACGCCTTCGCCACTTGTACAAACTAGAATTCCTCGATCAGCTTCGCCATTCGCAACCTTCTTTGCGGCCGCGGCTGCATAATCAGGATAATTAACTGATTCATTAGAAAAAGTACCGACATCAAAAACATGAAATCCTCTTTTTTCTAAATGCCTTCTGATTTCATTTTTATACTCAAATCCACCATGATCTGAAGCTACGACAATGCGCATATTCTCACCACCAATATTCTTTAAAATATCATTAAGAGAAATATTACCTTCTCTTAACATTACAATTTTATCATAAGCGGCGATAACTGTCGAAGGAGTTGCCCCTTTTGACTGACCAAGAATAACACCGCCTATTTCTTCATCGAATTCCTTGATAACATCTAGATCGATCGTCAATGGCTTTTGATCAACTCGATTCGCGCTTGGGACAAGAAGTGGTTTACCAACTAAACGAATTAACTCTCGAACATCATTATCATCAGGAACGCGAATACCGACATGTCCAGTACCTAAATCAACCCAATTTGGAACACCGGGGCGGGCGTTAAGGATAATTGTTAGCTCGCCAGGTAAAAATTTGTTAATAATTTTCTCGGCCTTAGGATTAATATAAGCGTACTTCCCGATTTCACTAATCGAGGAGCACATTAGCGTAAATGGCTTATCTGGTTTCCTTTGTTTAACGTTTACTAAATCATCAAAAGCTTTCTTTGAATCAAAAACAATTCCGAGACCATAAACTGTCTCGGTAGGAAAAGCGACAATCTTCTCATTTGCAAGAAGGCGCGCAGCTATATCTAAGTTGGTTTTTTCAATGTGTTCCATGTTAATAATACTACTACTATTCTATATAAATAGAAATCATACGATCTTTTCCATTAATATCTTGTTTTATTTCCCATTTTGAATTGGGGGCATACTTCTTTACTAGTTCAGACGTTTTCTCACGCATGTCATGGCCGATTTCAAAAATGAGCAAGCAAGGTTTATCACAGATGGCCGGGCACATAGTTAAGATATCCTTATAAGTTTTTAACTCTTCTTTGTCAACAAGGGCTTGGTATGGTTCAAACCGGATTACACTGTCGTCGATTTCTGAGACATTAGTGATGTAGGGAGGGTTTGAAATAATAATATTGGCTTTGACTCGATTGAAATATAGCGGTTGGAGGGACTCGCCCTCAAAAAAATCAATTTTAAAATTGTATTTCTTTGCATTGTGTCGTGCCACATTCAAAGCATCGTTAGAAATGTCAGTGGCGATGACCCTAGCTTTAGGAAATTCTTTTGCCATCGCAAGGGCAATTGCTCCTGAACCAGTACCAATATCTGAAATCACTAATGGGGTATTCAAATATAAATCTCGGATTTTTTGAAATGCGTATTTGACAACTTCTTCCGTCTCCATTCGCGGAATAAGAACGCGATTATCAACAAATAAATTTATGCCAAGAAAGCGGGCATTATTTAGAATGTACTGAACGGGCTCGCCATTCAAAAATCGAGCAAAGTACGATTGAAAAAGCTGCAAATCAGCTATTTCTGCATCATTATTCACGAAAAAGTCTGTCATTTCGGTATAACCTTGAATATGACAAATAATTTCCCGAATAGCGATTTCGTTTTGCCGAATATAATCGGAATCACGAACTACGCTATCATATAATTGTTTTATCGTTGGCATTTTATTCGCCTAATAATTTTTGCTGTTGATCAAAATGAATAAGAGCCTCGAGGATCTCATCGAGATCACCTTCCATAATCCGATCAAGTTTTTGAAGAGTCAAAGATATGCGATGATCGGTAACGCGATTTTGCGGGTAGTTATAAGTTCTAATCTTCTCGCTTCTTTCGCCAGTTCCAACCTTCAACTTTCTTTCACTTCCGATTTTTTCATCTTGTTCCGCTTGGAGATTACTCAAAATTTTTGCCCTAAGCATTCGCATGGCAATTTCTCGGTTTTGAATTTGTGATTTTTCAGTTTGGCAGCTCACAACAATGCCCGTTGGTAGGTGGGTGATGCGCACAGCGCTTTCTGTTTTGTTGACGTTTTGTCCGCCGGCACCTTGTGAACGATAAGTATCAACTTGTAAATCTGCAGAATTAATATTGACTTCAATTTCATCAGCTTCCGGAATTACTAAAACGGTTGAGGTAGAAGTATGTATCCGTCCCGAAGCCTCGGTGCGCGGAATTCGTTGAACACGATGAGCACCACTTTCGAACTTCAATTTCGAATAAGCACCCTCGCCTTTAATCATAAAAGATACGAGCGAGAATCCGCCCGCGCCTGATGAGCTTTCGTCAATCATCTGAATCTTCCAATTATTGCGTTCGGCATATCTTGTATACATTCTAAATAAGTCGCCAGCAAAAATATTGGCTTCATCACCGCCAACGGCTCCACGAATTTCTACGATAATATTTTTGTCATCGTTTGGATCTTTAGGAAGAAGCATTAGGTGGAGTGCCTCCTCGATGGATTCAATTTTTGCTTGAAGGGTATGGTATTCTTCTTTGCCTAAATTAGATATTTCTAAATCATCATCCTGCATCATGGAAAACGCCCCATCCATCTCGCTTAAAAACTTGGTATATTCATCGTATTTCTCGCAAATGTCAGCTATATTTGAGCGTTCTTTAGAGAGGCTACGAAAACGAGAAATATCGCGAACGACATTCTCGTTAGCGAGTTCATTATCAATTTCCGCTAGACGCTTTTTGGTTGCTTCAAGACGTCTCAACATGCTTTCTTCCATAATTGCTCCTTAAATAAGCGTTGAGATTATACCACATCTACCCTTTTGAATAAAGCGTTAGTTTTTCTCCTTAATATTAATATTAAACATCTATTTTTATCTTTAATAGAAGTGAATAAATATGTATAATTACCAATAGGATATATAAATGGCATACAAAGCTCTATACAGGACATATCGCCCCAAATCATTTTCAGAAGTAGCAGGTCAAAAACACATTGTCCGCACGATTGAAAACGCTTTGGCAAATAACAAAATCGCTCATGCTTATTTGTTTTGCGGTCCACGTGGAACTGGCAAAACATCAATGGCTAAGCTTTTCGCCAAGGCTTTGAACTGTGAGGAAGCTTTTGGACATCAGTGTAATGAATGTGGAAATTGTTTAAGTGTGACTGACGGTTCACATCCTGATGTTATCGAGATTGATGCTGCCAGTAACAACGGCGTAGAAGAAGTTCGCGATCTTATCGAAAAGGTAAAATATCTGCCAATTAAGGGCAAATATAAAGTGTATATTATTGATGAAGTTCACATGATGACAAGTGGCGCATTTAACGCCTTATTAAAAACATTGGAAGAACCGCCCGCTCATGTCGTTTTTATTCTTGCAACTACTGAGCCCCATAAAGTCCTTCCGACTATCGTTTCACGCTGTCAACGGTATGATTTTACCAAAGTTGATGATGATGCAATTCGTGAAAAAATGGTCGAAATTCTTGATTTGGAAAAAATTAAGTATGATATTCCTGCCATCAACGCCATTATCGATTTGGCTGACGGCGGTGTCCGCGACGCTTTATCCATTCTCGAACACGTTTTAGCTTACGCAGGTAATTCCATTAAAGAAAAAGATGTTTTTGATTTATTTGGACTTGCCTCAACTAAAGAAAAACTGGATCTAATAAAAGCGATAGCAAATGGGGATGTTAAAGATGTCTTAAAAAGAATGGAATCCTTTATTGCTTCTGGCATTGACATTAAACGGCTTACATCGAACTTACTAGACGTCTTAAAAGACGCTCTCGTTTATAGCAAAACGGAAGAACAAATTCTTCTTTCGGTTATAACCGAAAAAGACGCCTTAGACTTAAAGAATCTAATTGAAGTTGAACGCCTTAATGAAATGATTGAAATACTTCTTAAAGCTCAAAATGATTTTAAAGTTGTTTCAAATATTCGCTCATTATTTGAGCTGGTCTTGCTTCGTCTTGCCACCTCATCAAACAAGAGTAAAGGAAGCGAATATATAGAACCGAAAGAGGAAAAAATAGTCGATAAGCCGCTTCCAAAACCGGAACCCAAAGTTGAAACCAAAATCGAATCAAAAGCAAGCGAGAAATCAATTGAACAAAAAATCGAGACAATAGAGGTTAAAGCTGTTGAACCAGCACCTCTAGTTGAAACTAACGGTTCAACTGTTCCTTCATGGCTTTTGGAAGATGAGATGACAATTGATGAAAAAATCAAACCGGCTATTGAAACAAAAATTAAAAGCAAAGATTCCAACACTCAGGATAAATGCACAATCAATACTTCTGGAGACAAAAACGCAATTGATGATGAAACGATGATAAAAATTATGGTTCTTGGCGATAAAGAAGAACGGCAAACCATCAGCAAGAAATGGGATGATTTCAACGCTCTAGTCGCTCACCCAAAATATGGACTTGTCGCCTCATTATTAAAAGATGGTCGCCCATATATTGTCACTAAAGATGTTTTAGTTCTTGAATATGATTTTGATTGTCTTTCTGATCGCATAAACATTGTAACTAATCAGCCTGCTATAGCAGAATTAATTAAAGAGATCCTCGGACGAGAGGTATTTGTCTATGCCATCATCCGCAGTGAAGCCCTCAGACTTCAGAAATCCTTTTTTGGATTACGACAAATCAACAAACTACCAAAAGCGAAAGACATTGTATTGAATTTTAAAGGAGAAAATTTATGAATATGCAGAACTTATTAGCACAAGCTCAAAGAATGCAGCGTGAACTAAAAAAGGCTCATGAAGATTTAGCTCAAGAAGAGTTTTCTGTTTCTAAAGGAGGAGCCGTTACGGTCATTTTTTACGGCGACCGCAAGATTAAGGAGATTAATATTGATGAGGGTGCTCTTGATGCCGAAAATAAAGAGATGATCGAGGAAATGCTCAAACTGGCGATCGATGAGGCCTTAAAAAACATCAAACTCGCTGAAGACGAAATAAATGTTCGCATAACAGGACGCGTTGAAGGAATGATGGGATTGTAATGAAAGATTTAAAATCGCTTAATCGCTTAGTTGAGTCGTTTGCCAAACTACCAAGCGTTGGACGAAAGTCCGCCGAGAGAATGGCTTTGGCGGTTTTAGAGATGAACGAAGAAGAGGTCCAGGAATTTTCTAAGGCCCTCGAAAATATCAAAACGACAATTCATAAATGCCCGATTTGTGGCTTATATACCGAGGAAGAAAAATGCGAAATATGTGCCGACAATGAACGAGATGAAAAAACATTAATTGTCGTTTCATCATTTCGTGATGTATATGCCTTTGAAAAATTAAATACCTTTAAGGGTCGCTATCATATTCTAGGTGGCGTTTTAAGTGCCGTTTCCGGTGTAAGCGTAGAAGATCTAAATATCGATTCATTGCTGAAGCGCATTGAAGAAAACGGTGTTCAGGAAATAATTTTAGCAACCAATCCAACAATCGAAGGTGAAACCACCGCTTTATTCATCGCTAAATTACTAGAAGATAAGGCTGTCAACATCACGCGCCTTGCATATGGCCTTCCGATGGGTGGGCACGTCGACTATGCTGACTCACTAACTCTTAACAAAGCACTTGAAGGACGACGTAAGTTGTAAAAGGAGAAAAATATGTTTATAACATTTGAAGGACCAGAAGGCAGTGGGAAAACAAGTGCTGCCAACGAAATAGTTCGCCTCCTTATATCCAAAGGATATGATGTTGTCTATACCCGCGAACCAGGAGGAACGCCGATTGCCGAAGAAATTCGCGGAATTATTCTCGACAAGAAAAACACCGCTTTAGATCCTCGGGCAGAAGCTCTTCTTTACGCTGCCAGTCGCCGCCAGCATCTAGTGGAAAAAGTTTGGCCGGCACTCAAGGAAGGCAAAATCGTCATTTGTGATCGCTTTCTCGATTCGTCACTGGCCTATCAAGGTGCTGCTCGTAACATCGGGGTCGATAATGTCTTAAACATTAATCTTTTTGCCACTGAGGGAACGTATCCGGATTTAACACTTCTTTTTGATATCACTCCCGAAAAGGGTTTAGAAAGAATTGCCATAAATAAGAAAAGGGAAGTCAACCGTTTGGATCTTGAAGCTTTGGGATTCCACCGCCAGGTTCGCGAAGCTTTTCTCGAGTTAGCGAACAAATATAAAGACCGCTATTTCGTCATTGATGCTTCAAAAACCCTTTCAGAAGTCGTTGGGGTGGCTCTTAACGCGATAATTGATCGTTTGGAGCTTAAACATGCTCGCCTCTGAATACATTAAAAAATATCAACCTGTTCTCCATCGCGTTTTTTCTAATGCGATAGAAAGCGATAAGTTATCTCATGCTTATCTCCTCTCAGGAGAGCCAGGAACACCATTAAAAGATGTCGCCTTATATTTCGCAAAATCGATTGTTTGCGACATGCCTGAGCCACTCGCTTGCGAGCGCTGCTTAACATGCATTCGTATCGAAGATGGCAGTTTTGCGGATTTAATGATTTTTGATGGGCAGGAAACAAGCATCAAAAAGAATGATGTTACGGAAATAACTTCAAATTTTGAGAAGACGGCAATGGAAGCAAAAGGCATTATGATATATATTCTTCATCTCGTGGAAAATATGACAATTGAAGCCGTCAATTCATTGCTCAAATTCTTAGAAGAACCCGGTAAAAATGTCTACGCTTTTTTAACGACCGAAAATGAGGCAAAGGTTTTACCCACCATTATCTCGCGAACACAAGTTCTGCACCTCAAAACAATCGATAAACTGCAGTTAATCGAGGAAAGTATTGCACAAGGTTGCTCACGTGAGGATGCCGAAATATTAAGTTATTTTCTTAACGACCCGACGACAATCATAGCAACATCGGAAAGCCAAGATTATTTAAATGCCAAGCAGGCACTGACTAATCAGTTAGAGGCCCTGCGCATTTCAAAAGACGAAGCTCTTTTCGTATCACAAAAAGATATTGTTCCCATTATTAGAAGTAAAGAAGCGGCTCGTTTTTATCTTGATATGCTCACAATCGTTTTTCAGGACATGCTTAATATCCGCGTTAACAATCGCATAACTTTAAGTAGTTATGATAGTATATTACATGAGTTGGCAGAGGTCCTTCCTCATTTAGAAGAAACTTTGATTGAAATCATGACTTCGCGAGGGAAACTCGATTTAAATGTAAATGTCGCTTTGCTACTCGATCACGTCATCATCGCCATTACTAAGGAGAAATAAATGTCTACATTAACAAACAAATACTTCATTGGGGTTCGCTTTTATAGTTCATCAAAAGCATACTACTTCAGCGCAGACACCAACGATATAAGACTCAACGACCACGTTGTCGTCGAATCCGTGCGCGGTCTCGAAGTTGCTAAAGTCGTTATTGAACCTCAGGATATCGCTAAATATTCTTCTAATCTCGAACTGAAGCCAATTATTCGCCTAGCGAATGAAACAGATATGTTTGTCTTCGAGGAAAACAAAAAACGGGCTTCTGAGGCTCTACGTTTTTGTGCTGATGAAATCAGAAACCTTAATCTTGATATGCATCTTCTCGATGCTGAGTACACATTGGATGGTTCAAAAATTACTGTTACGTATGTGGCCGAAGAACGCGTTGATTTCCGCGAACTTCTCAAAATACTCGCCGGTCGTCTGCGCTGTCGCATTGAATTACGGCAAATCGGCTCGCGCGATAAAGCTAAAATGGTCGGGGGAATCGGTATTTGTGGCCTCCCGCTTTGCTGCTCGACTTTCTTACATTCTTTTGATGGAATTTCCATCAGCCGAGCCAAAAATCAAATGCTGTCATTAAATATTCCTAAGCTCAGTGGTCACTGTGGCAAACTAATTTGTTGTCTTCTTTATGAAGACGATCAATATAGCGAACTTAAGAAGGACTTTCCTTCTGTCGGTGAAAGATTCTCGCTTGATGGTCTTACTTATCGCGTTACTTCGTATAACGTCCTCTCGAGAATGATTCGAATTGAATCTGATGAAGATGTGAAGTTTTTACCTCTTGAAGATATCAAGCGTTATTTAAGGAGTAAAGACAAAAAATGAGAGAGCTAAACTTTAAAGGAAATACCCCTATTCTATACATCATCGCAACGCCAATTGGTAATCTTAACGAGATGACACCAAGAGCGATTGAAACGATCCGAAGTATGGATTATATTGCTTGCGAAGACACTCGCGTTTCCGGAAAGTTACTTGCTCATTTTGAAATACAAAAACCATTAGTGTCTTGTCGCGAACACAACGAAATATCTGGAGCGATTCGCATAATCAACGACCTGAAATCAGGCCTTAAGGTCGCCTATTTATCTGATGCTGGTTACCCATCAATTTCCGATCCCGGTAATCGTCTTATTCGCGAAGCGCTGAGTAGTGGCATAAAAGTTTCTGTGATATCCGGCGCAAACGCAATGCTAAATGCATTGGTTGGTTCGGGATTAAATAGCGAGCGCTTTTATTTTCATGGCTTTCTGTCACCTAAAGAGAAGGCTCGCATTGATGAACTTCGCGGCTTGATTAAACGCCGCGAGACATTAATCTTTTATGAAGCACCTCATCGCATTTTGAAAACACTCTCTGACATGGTAAAGATTTTTGGAAATCGCAAAGCGTGTTTAGCGCGAGAGTTAACCAAAAAACACGAGGAATTCATTCGCATGAACTTAAGCGACTTAGCCATGCTTGACAAGGATTCTTTAAAAGGAGAGATGGTTCTTGTCGTTGAGGGAAACAACGAGGAAATAGCTCCACATATTAACGATGATGAAGTCCGCAAAATGGTTTCAAGTTTTATTGATATTGGTATGACGCCAAAAGATGCCATTAAACAAGTAAGCGATTTGTTAAAAATAGCAAAGAATCAAGTATATAAAATCTTCCATCAGAATTAACGTCCCTAGGACGTTTTTTCTTTGTCTTCAATCTGTTCAAGCTTGCTTGCTTTTTTAAGTTCTATAAATGCACCTAAGCCAATTGCACCGCCAAAAATTAAGAAACCAGTGAAGGCGATGATGATGCCTGTTGATAAATACGGGGTATAATACTTCATTTCGTAACTCGTGGCCCCCGCTTCTGATAGAAAGCCGACAAAACCACCTTGAGCATTATATGTTTTTAACTCTTTGGTTTCGCCATTTTCCTTGCTTGCGAATACTTTCCAGCCATCGCCATAAGTCACTTGCGTGACGACGAAGCGAGTCTGTTCAAAATCAGTTTTAAACGAGAAATAATTTGTATCATAATCGACATCAGTAATTGGGTAGTCATTTAATAAAGCAAGTTTATTTAAAATGTGATCATAAGTCTCGATATATATATCGGTGTTTGGATAAACGACTCCGTTTCCAGCGGGAACGATGATAATCTTTTTAACTGGCTCGTTAGCGTAGAAACCGCGGAAATAACGTTGATATCCTTCGTTATTACCATGGTAATCGGTTGTAATAACGCGACTGGTGGTTGGATCAGGATTTCCCTCTTCATCAACGCCATCGCCAATTAAATATATCCGTCCCCGATAATCAGTGTCAGGCATCTTCAGCGGATACTTGACCATAATGTAGGCTGCCTCGGTTGTTAAATATGAACCATAAGTTGGAGTGATGACTAATTGCGTTTTATCACTAACGACACGTGTCGCGGCATCATTAAATGAAAAGGTTTCAT
>Ga0265294_10001937_pt1 | contig 27378 bp, 30 predicted proteins | sample MunlanPumphouse3_FD_192504 | JGI IMG/M metagenome (GOLD analysis project Ga0265294, IMG submission 192504) | Groundwater microbial communities from a municipal landfill in Southern Ontario, Canada - Pumphouse #3 | ecosystem: Environmental > Aquatic > Deep subsurface > Groundwater | place...
CGACGTAAGGGGGTGCAAGTTACGGATTTTTTGGATAAGACGCATCTTTGACATCATTTGTTGCACCTGAAAGAACCACCCTGGAAGCGTTCCCGTATTCCATGATCTGCCGGACAAAATCCCGCATCATGGCTATATCTGTTTGGTTTATAAGAGTTTCATATCCTGTCACAAAGTCCCGGTTGCTGCGGCTGAAAGAGACAAGCATCTGTAAATGGAAAGCCGGATCCAGCATCTTTGTCTGGTGTTCCATCAATAACGAATGCCGCGCATTTTCCAACTGCTCCGCAGAGGGACCAAAGGCGGCAAGGTCTGCGAGAACCTGGTCCAGGCGGTGTTCGTTGTATGCAAAGTCATTCGTGTGTGCATAAAAACCAAGGTACAGGAAGTAATGGCCCCTGGGGTAATATTCCAGGGACGACTGTACAAAGACAGACCTGTCGGTAGCTTGTTCTACCAGCCTCTCCAGCATTTTTAACAACACATATTGTTCCAGCGTATAGGGACACGGACCGGAATAGACCCGGGCTGTTTTGCTTTCCGCTGCCGGATTGGGAAAATCTATGGTATGATCGTACAATCCGCGGCGGATGCCTTCGCCCGGGAGCATGGGATTGGCCGCACGCATATCCCGGTTGGGGATGCCGGCCAGGTATTTCTCGGCAAGAATTAAAAGGGAATCGGGGCAGAAATCCCCGGTACATACAAAGTCAAAACCTTTCGGCAAAGCAGGTTCTCCGGGGGTTTTCCTGTCAAAGAGCAATGTTTGCAGGGTGTCCAGGAGTATGGTGCGGGATAATTCTCTTGACGTTTGTATGTGTTTTGTACGTTCCTTCCACAGACCTTGTATGATGGGGGGATAAAGCAACAAATCCTTAATCTGGCGGGATGCACCTTGGAGAAACAATTCCAGGGAATCCGTCCTGGTGTCATTTTCCATCAACAGTCCCTGCGAAGTCTGTTTCCATAACAAAGGACCGTTCCCCCTGCGGAACACATCCTGAGGCACGTAAGGCATAAACACTTCCGGATCCCTTTCCACGGCAGCAAAAAACACGTTGCCACGCAGGAGCGTATCCGGTCTGATATACAACAGGGAACCTCCCGACAATTGCCACACGGAAACACCCTGATGGGCTATATTCATCTGACGTTCCACTTTTCCGCGGGTGGTGGAATCCGGTTGATATGTTCTGTGCTCCCTGCGCGAAGGCGGCAGCGTATCTTTCCATACCATGCGGAAAAGAGATTCCAAACTATCCACATTCACTATGGGAATGACCCGGTTGCGCTCCAGGCTGTCCAGCTGCAGGCGCAAGTCAATATCCAGTATCCTGGTTGCCAATTCCATGAGCAGCGTGTCATCAAAAGGAAACAGCATCCCGGAAAGTTCTTCCGTCAAACGGGCCCGTTCTTCCAGCAATTCTTCAGGCAAAAAAGCAACCGGTTCTATCAGGCTGTCGGCAGGACCGGCTGTTTTATAAAGTCTTATTTGGGGAGACTCAGACAACATAACGTTCCTGATGTAACTGTTCACGTGATCGCATGTTACATAAGGGGCCATTTCGGTAACAAACCGGTACCTCCATGAAGCAGACGGGACAGGCGTCCCTTCAAAAAAATGTTCTATACAGGATCGGGTATAATAATCATTTGTATGGGAATCCCTGTTTTGATAAGCATACGTTTCCGCGGCAATGTAATCTTCCCGGGCCCGTTCAAACAGTTCCCCGGAGACTCCTTCGCGTGCCAGACGCAAACAGGCACCAGACAGATCGCAAAAAGTCCGTGTAAGACTGTCCGGATGGCTGCGCGAAGCCCATACCAGGTTTTCCCCCGTATATACACAGGCAGGAGGTTCCAGAGATGCCGATGCGGCGTACCGGGCAACATGCCGCATGAAATCCATGATGTAATATTCGCTTCCGGTACGGATCTCCCGGGGAAGTGACGGCAGCGGGAAAGCGATTTCCACACGCGGATAACCGTCCTGTAGAACCGGGGGAAGGGGTTTTGCCGAGTATGATTTTGCTGCCAGCGCGGAATCTATCCCTTGCGGAACATCCTGGGCCTGCATCACATCTACAGAGGCCGGAAGTGTGCCCAGTTCGCGACGAAGCATGACTTCTACAGAATCGGGATCAAAAGCCCCGACCAAAATAACACCCTGCAGATGCGGTCTGTATTTCCCGGGAGTGGTAACATGCTGTTCGCGCAAGGCCCGCACCAGTTGTGCAATACCTTCTTCTGCGGTTTCCGGCGCTGTGAGGACCTTTTTAAAAAAAGGGTTCCGGTCCGGTTTCTGAACCAGCAAGAAATGCATCTGGCCTTTTGGCAGATCGTTTAACCTTATATAATAGGTAAGTCCGTTGGGAAGCTGCCCCGTACGGAACCGGCCGTCCTGGAATACGGCAGAAACAGAGGAAGGTGAGGCCGAAGCTGCCGCTGAAAACAAAAAAAACAGGAAAATGATAGGCAGACAACGCATTTTCATACGGCACAATTTATGTATCAAGTAATTGCAAAGGTAAAAAAAAAGCTTTATTTTTGTTCGCTTAAGACAATCGTTAACTCTATAAATACTAAACAATGAAAAGATTCAAAACTTTTTGCGCCACTGTCGTGCTTTTAATCGCCTGTGCGGGATTCCTGCAGGCACAGGACCTCAACGCAGCCATAGAAGCTTACAATCTGGGGGCCACTGCCGCACAGGAAGGCAATTACGCCAACGCAATAGAACAGCTTAACAAGGCTTTGGACCTGGGTAATTCACTGGGTGAAGAAGGAGCTTCCGTTGTAACGGATTGCAAAAATCTGATCCCGCAGCTTTACTTGCGGCAGGCCAAAGAAATGGCTTCTAAAGGAGATGGAGCTGCTTCCCTCCCGGTTCTGGACAAAGCCGTTGAAACAGCCCTGGCCTATGGTGATGCATCCGGAATCCCGGAAGAAGTAACCGACTTGAAATCCAAAATATATTACATCATTGCCAACGAGGCATTCGGGAAAAAAGACTTTGCCCAGGCAATAGAAAATTACAAAAAATCGTTGGAGTTTGACCCTTCAAACGGAGTGGCATACCTGCGCCTGGGACAAGCCTCGGCCAACAGCGGCCTGGAAGATGAAGCCCTGGCAGCACTGGACAAGGCAGCGGAACTGGGTCAGGAAAAGAACGCCCAACGTCTTTCAGCTTCCATCTTTTTGAAAAAGGCTGTCAACGCACAAAAAAACAAAGACTGGGAACAGGTATATGACGCTTCCTCCAAAGCCATTCAGTATATGGATAATGCACAATCCAACAAACTGCTGGGTTTGGCCGCCATGGAACTGAAACGTTTTCCGGAAGCATTGACCGCCTGGGAAAAAGTAATGAAAAGCGATCCCCAGGCAAAGGATATCAACACCACTTACTACCGCCTGGCAGTAGTATACGAAGGGTTGGGTGATAAAGCCAATGCCTGTGCTTATTACAATAAGATCCTGAACGATCCCAATTTCAAATCCATAGCTGAATACAAGATCAAAACCGAATTGAAGTGCGAATAGACACATTGTCTCACGCTATATTGTTTAGTGGAGAAGAGGGCTCCGGTGCTTTACCGCAAGCCCTCTCTCTGGCTAAATACATACTCTGTACCCAAAGAACTGAAGACGGGCAGGCATGCGGAACGTGTTCCTCCTGCCGGAAAGTTCAAAACGGGATACATCCGGACCTGCATTTTGTAGTTCCCGTAAACCGGGCCAAAGGAGGCCCGTCTTCCCGCATGCCCGTAACGGATGATTTTATTGACATCTGGAGGCAATCATTCCTGGAGAATCCGGACATTACCGAACAGCAGTGGTATGAAAAACTGGATATTGAAAACAAACAGGGTGCCATAGGAACGGCAGAAGCAGAAAGCATCATCCGTAAACTTCAGTTCAAGTCGTTTGAAGGCGGGGCCCGGGTCATGATCATATGGCTCCCGGAACGCATGAACATTTCCGCATCCAATAAATTGCTCAAGATACTGGAGGAGCCATCCCCCGGCACTTACTTTTTACTGGTCAGTCACCGTCCGGATCAGTTGCTTCCCACCATCCGCAGCCGGTGCATGCACGTACAGGTTCCTCCGAAAGACCGCAGGCCCGTTTCCGCCCAATCTTACGAAACCCTGCAAAACCTCCTGGACCTGTGCTTTTCCGGCAAACCATCCGGTATTCCGGACTGGGCCGAGGAGGTGGCTTCCCGCGGAAGGGAAGCCCAAAAAGCATTCTTGTCCGACTCATTGCAGATACTTCGTCAGTATTACATGATTTTTCTGGGAGTGCCGCAACTGGCCTTCCTTGACAAGCCGACGGAGATTTCCTCTCAAAGGTATGCAACTCGTATGGGCGGGGTTTTCTTTCAGAAGATCTACCATAGGCTGAACACCTCCCTGGAACAACTGGAACGCAATGTCAATGCCCGGCCTTTGTTCTGTTCGCTGGCGTTTGACTTTTTTCTATCTTTGCAGAGATAGTCTTTGATATAATGGAAGAAAATAATATAAAACATGATTGTTCACGCGGATGTGTAGTGGAAAGAACTCCCATGGGAGATCTCCAATGCACCATGAATTACAGCACCTGCAAACTGGCAACCTACAACTGGCTGGAAGGACTGGACCTTCAGCAATTCAACGATATTTTTGAGATCCGTTTTAAAAACACACACAAGGGATTTTACAGGAATGCATCGGACACCACTTTAAAAGTAGGAGATATTGTGGCGGTAGAAGCAGCTACCGGTCACGACATCGGGCTGGTAAGCCTGGCGGGCCCGCTGGTGTTGAAACAGATGAAACGCCACAAGCTGAATCCCCAAACGTACGAATTCAGGAAAATTTACCGGAAAGCCAAACTGCTTGACCTGGAAAAATGGCAGGAGGCCATTGCCCGGGAACACCATGTACTCATGCGTTCACGGCAGATTGCTGCAGCCGAAGGCCTCCAAATGAAGATCGGGGACGTAGAATTCCAGGGAGACGGGACCAAAGCCATCTTTTATTACATAGCAGACGAACGGGTGGATTTTCGGAAACTCATCAAATTGTTTGCTTCTGAATTTTGTATTCGTATAGAAATGAGGCAGTTCGGGGCACGTCAAGAGGCCGGCCTTATTGGTGGACTGGGCGTGTGCGGTCAGGAATTGTGCTGCAGCCGATGGATGGCTGACTTTAACTCTGTCACCACACAATCGGCAAGGATCCAGGACCTTTCCCTGAACCCCCAGAAACTTGCCGGACAATGTTCCAAACTGAAATGCTGTATAGATTACGAAACACCGGTCTATATGGATGCCTTAAAAGACATTCCGGAAGTGACGCAACCCATAGAAACTACGGACGGACCCGTTTACCTGGTAAAGACAGACGTATTGAAAGGAACCATGTGGTTCAGCCGGGACCCGCACAGTATGAGCGATATGCAACCGGTAGCAGCAAAGAAAGTGCGGGAAATGCTGGCCGCCAACAAGCAGGGAATCAAAGTAGCCTCGCTGTATGAAAAACCGCGTAATAACGGAGAACAAAACGGATTTAAATCGGCTGCCGGGGAAGAAAGCATAACCCGTTTTGACAAAAAACAAAAAAACAAACGCAGGAAAAACTATCGCCGAAAAAATGGTCCTAAACAATCGTAAGATCGGGCCCCTTGTTTTGTGGATTTTTCTTTTGGGGCCGGTCTCCTGTTCTTCTCCCGTGGCCAGTCAGCAACAACTTCATCTTGCCGACGCCGTGTGGAATAAATACAACAACCTGGAACTGACCCTCCCGCTTCCCGACACATCAGCCCTCTACCACGCATATATGGATATACGAATTACCCGGGATTACCCTTATTCATACCTGTCAGTAGTAGTAACACATCCCGGAACAAAAGACACTTTGTGGTTTCCGCTGATCCCTGAACAGTCATTGCCTGCAGGCCGTTTCCTGGACTACCGTTTCCCGTTGGATTCGTTGGGGTTTCGTCCCAATACGTCTTTTTATTCCTGGCGAATAGCACACAACATGCCCGAAAAAACCCTCCGTGGAGTAGTATTGATAGGTGTACTGATGAAAGAAACCGGTTATGGGCAAAGATAAGATCCGCAGATTTCGTGAAAATGAAACGTTTTCCAATCTTTTTCAGGCTTCTTTCCGGGAAGTGTACCAGAGGGATTATCCTTTAAAAGGGTCCTGGAACAAAAATGTTTTCGGAAATGACAATCCGATTGTCCTGGAACTGGGCTGCGGCAAGGGAGAGTATACCGTGGCGCTGGCCCGCCTTAACAAATCTGTTAATTATATAGGTGTTGATGTTAAAGGAGCACGCCTGTGGCGCGGAGCTAAAACGGCCCTGGAAGAAAAAATGGAAAATGTTGCTTTCATCCGCACCCGTATTGAGCTTATAGAAAGTTTTTTTGCCCCTTCCGAAGTTTCTCAGATATGGATCACATTCCCCGATCCCCAGCCACGGAAGGAGAACAAGCGACTGACCTCACCCCGTTTTCTGAACCGTTACCTGTCGTTTCTTGCCCCCGGAGCTGTAATACATTTAAAAACCGACAGCAGGGAACTGCATGATTATACGAAGGAAGTGGTGGAAGCCCGGGAGGATATGACATTACTGGAGGCCGATCCCGATATATACGCCAACACCGGAAGACCGGCAAATGATCCGGTACTTACTGTCAGGACTTTTTATGAGAACCAATTCCTGGAACAGGGAAAACCCATCACATACCTGAGATTTTCAACAGGCAATCCCGCCACTGCGAAGCAGGAAGGGTGCTGATTTGTTCCTGAGCTTTTGTGTTGTGATGCATCCAGACTTTACGTGCATATTCCAGACCGTCGTTTTTTTTCACAAAATCTATTATCCGCAACAGGGCTTCTTTGTCCTCATTTTCTGCCTGTCTTATCCATTCAACCACCCGGGGGCGGTAGGTTTCTTCCCCGGCATTGGCCAACGCACCCAGCAGGGGTAAGGTTATCTTGGACTCGGCAATATCCTGATAACAGGGTTTGCCCACTTCCTCCACCGGGCAATAATCCATAATGTCGTCGTTGATCTGGAAGGCCATGCCCAAATGATAGGCGGCTTTTTCTATGATCGGCATGTAAGTCTTTGAAATCTCTTTCTCAGGAACAGACAGTGCCCCGGAGATCATGGATGTACGAAATAAGGATACCGTCTTTTTTTCGCATACCGAATAATATTCATTCAGCGAAATATCCAACGTGCGGCCTTTTTCAAGTTGCAGGATTTCTCCTTCGCTGAGAGCCTGGATGGCTTCCGCATAAAGTGGAAGCAATTCCAATCTGTCGTAATCCACAAGGATGCGGAAAGCCCGGGCAAACCAATAATCTCCCAGAAGGATAGCGGTAGCCGGACCGAATTCTTTTTGAATACTTCTCATTCCCCGGCGTGTTTCGGCGTTATCGGCCACATCGTCGTGAAGTAGCGTGGCCGTGTGGATCATCTCGGCAACGGCCGCCACGGCATAGCTCAATGCCCCGGGAGTGCCGCACACGCCTGCGGTACACAAAACCAGGGCCGGACGCAATTGCTTGCCGGGTTTGTTGAAGATGTATGCATCCAGGGAAGAAAGGTATGCATAAGGAGAATCCAGGGCAGTTTTCAGGATTTTTTGGAAAGCCATCCAATGGTCTCCCAAAAACTGCCGGATCCGTTCTGTTTCATACATTGTCTATCAGAAGAGAAATGCCACGGAAAGTTCAAATCCCCTGAAATTGGCGTCATCCAGCTGCCAGTCATCCGAATCTATATGGAGTGATCCGCCCGGGGCCAGTTGTCCGAAGCTCCAGCTGTATTTGCCGGAAACCTGCAATTTCCAGATTTCAATACCGGCACCCAGACTCAGTCCGTAATCAAACCGGTTCAGGTCTTCCCATGCCACGTTTTCAAGCAAATCTCCTTTTGCCAATGCATACCTTACATAAGGAGAAGCAAAGATATAAGGCCTCAGGAACAGGATGTTTATCCCCCATTGGATGTTCAGGGGAACCTCCAGGTAATCCAGACGAAATCCATAGGAGTGGTCGCCTACCTGACCCATGATATCGGTGCGCATGCGGCTGTAAAGCAATTCCGGCTGGAAAGACAGTCCTATAAGGGGTATTCTGTATTGCGCGCCTATACCGGCATGAAATCCGGTCTGGGAATTCCAGGATTGTTCAACGTTATCAATATGGATATCCTGAAGGGTGTTGAAATTCAACCCGGCCTTCACTACAAAACTTCCCTGGGCAAAAGCCACTGTGCCTAAGCACAGCATAATTGTTAAAACGATCAGCTGTTTTTTCATAATAATCAATTTAGCAATGATTTCAGTTTTTCTTCTATGGTTTGCTTATTCGTAGCACCGACAATTTTGTGGACCAGCTCCCCGTTTTTAAAGAACAACAAGGTAGGTATACTGCGGATCATATACCGTGCGGGAATTTCAGAGGCTTCATCCACATCGCATTTACAGACCAGTATCTTATCCCCCATTTCCTGTGAGAGTTCATCCACTATGGGTGATATCTGGCGGCAGGGGCCACACCAGGCCGCCCAAAAATCCACCAATACCGGGACGGTTGATTGTAAAACAACCGTGTTGAAATTGTCGTCTGTTACTACTTGACTCATAATTTTTCTGTTAGGTTTGTTCAATATTATTGATTGTAAAATTAGGAAATTTGTTCATTGTTCCAAAACAACGGCCAGTCCGCCTTCGGATGTTTCCTTGTACAATGAAGGCAAATCGTGCCCGGTACGTTTCATGGCTTCTATTACCGTATCAAATCCAATGCGGTGCGTTCCGTCTGAAAGCAGGGCATACATATTGGCATCAATGGCGCGGGTGGCTCCGAAAGCATTTCTTTCAATGCAGGGAATCTGCACCAGGCCACACACCGGGTCACAGGTCAGGCCCAGGAAATGTTCCATGCCAATGGCAGCGGCATACTCGGCCTGGGCAATACTGCCTCCGAAGAGCTGCACGGCGGCTGCAGCGGACATGGAACAGGCAGAGCCGATCTCTCCCTGGCACCCTACCTCAGCCCCGGATATGGAGGCATTGCTTTTAATGAGTGTTCCAATCAGGCCGGCAGTTGCCAGCGCATGGATGATTCGCTTGTCCGGGAAATTATAGGATGTTTGGTTCAAGTACAAGACAGCCGGAATGACCCCGCAACTGCCACAGGTGGGAGCCGTAACGATAAGCGATCCCGATGCGTTTTCTTCCGCAACGGCCAATGCGTAGGAAAAAGCCACGGCGCGCCGTTGCATGGACCCTTTGTATCCCTGGGCTTTTATGTAAAAAGAGGCAGCTCTGCGGGCCAGATGCAAAGGGCCGGGTAAAACACCTTCGTTTTCAAGACCCCTGTGAATGGCTTCTTTCATGGTTAACCAGACCTGTTCCAGGTAATCCCATATGTCCGGTTCCTCGTGCATTTTTACGTATTCCCAGAAATGAATCCCGTTTTTCTGGCAATACGGGAGTATCTCAGACATTTTGTTCAGGGGATAGATCACTTTTCTATCGGATCTTTTTCCGGTATCGGACAAGTCTCCCCCGCCAATACTGAAAGTAAGCCGGGTGTCCAGTATTTTTCCGTCACTGTCCAGCGCTTTGAATTCAATACCGTTGGGGTGCTGCTTCAAAACGGCAGTACGGTTCCAGATGATCTCTACCGGTTTGGGGCTGAAAGCATCTTCAAGGGCTTTATCCGTAAAATGGCCTTTACCGGTCGCTGCCAGGCTTCCGTATAAAGTGACAGAAAAGCCCGCTGCCCGGGGGTTACGCTCAGCAAATTCAAGCGCTGCCCTGCGAGGGGCCATGGTATGGGAACTGGACGGGCCGTTCCCGATTTTGAAAATCTCTTTTATGCTTTCCATATATATGTACAAAGATAATTGAATCTGAGTTTTTTGGCTATTTTTTTAATTATTTTAGTACCTTGCGATACAAGGTATCAAAATATTTATATATCTTTGTGGCGTAAAATTCTAATGAAACACATATACTGAAGAAAAAACTATGAAAAAAGTAATGAATGTAGGCATTGGCGGAAGCAGCTTTGTTATTGAAGAAGATGCATATCAAAGACTTGACCTGTATCTGGAGCGTTTCCGCAATGAAATGGAAAGCCCCGAGGCGCCCGAAGTCATGGAAGATGTGGAACAGCGGATCGCCGAACTTTTTTACGAATACACCAAAGGAAAAAGCGAAGTGGTCACACTGGCCGTTGTAGAACGCGTGATTTCACAACTGGGCTATCCCAACGAAGCCGGCACCCGTGAGGAAGCCGGAGAAGAAACGGGTAAATCGCGCCGTCGCAATGATCATACCCGGTACGAAAGGTATGACGGTACGGGCGAGAAACCCCGCAAACGTCTGTACCGTGATCCGGACGACACCATGGTAGGTGGTGTCTGCAGCGGTCTGGCGGCTTATTTCAACTGTGACCCGGTGTTAACCCGTGTCCTGGCCGTGGCGACTTTATTCCTGGGAAGCGTGGGCTTCTGGGTATACATTATTTTATGGATAGCCGTCCCTATGGCCCGAACGGCTTCTGAAAAACTGGAGATGAGAGGACTGCCCGTTACGGCAGAGAACCTGCGCCGCTTTAGCGGACGCCGTTAGTCCTTTTTTATGAATTTAAAGATTGCTGTTATGACTGAAAATAATATTGAAAACATTAAGTCACAGATGCGAAGAGGTGTGCTGGAATACTGCATACTGAGTGTTCTGGACAAAAACGATGCGTATGCCTCTGAATTGATCAACAAATTGAAAGATGCCCGGATCATTGTTGTAGAAGGCACTTTGTATCCCCTGCTTACCCGGCAGAAAAACCAGGGGCTTTTGGCTTATCGCTGGGAAGAGTCTACCCAGGGTCCTCCCCGCAAATATTACACCCTGACCGACAAAGGCCGAGAAGTACTACAGGAAATGGACAAAGCCTGGAAAGAAATTGTGGAAACTCTTGACATTCTGAGAAAATGAAAAAAGTTATCAAAGTAAGCATTAACAAAATGCCTTTTACGTTGGCAGAAGATGCATACAACGTCCTGAAAGTATACCTGGATCACCTGCGCCGGTACTATGCCGGTAAAGAAGGCGGTCTGGAGATTGTAGACGGAATTGAAGAGCGGATTGCCGAGTTGTTGGGCGAACGCACCCAGATGGGTGCCCGAGTTGTTTCCAAAGCCGATGTGGATCAGGTTCTGGAAATCATGGGACCGCCTGAAGTTATTGAAGAAGAAGGCGGAGAACCATCTCCGGAAATGCCTGGCGGAAGCCTTTCTCCCAAACCGGCCAAACGATTGTACCGCGATGTGGACCACAAAGTCATTGGCGGTGTTTGTTCCGGACTTGCCGCTTATTTCAATATAGAAGTGGTTCTGATCAGGGTTCTTTTTGCCGTTTTATTCTTCATCCCTTCGGGAATACATGTATTTTCGAATATTCATCATTGGGGACCGTTGTTTTTTAACTTCCCCTGGGTGTTTGTCGTTATATATGTAATACTCTGGATTGTAATTCCCCCTGCCCGTTCGGTAGAAGAAAAATACGCCATGCGGGGTGCACCGCTTTCTGCCCGGGGTGTACAGCATTCGGCTCCTGCACCTGCTCCGCGTTACAGTTATGAATCCCGCACGGGATACAACGAAGGCAACCGAGGCTGGTATGTTCTGGGACGGGTTTTTGCCGTTATCGTAGGCTTGTTTTTCCTGTTAACCAGTACCGCCGTACTGATTGCTCTGATAGTGGCTTTCACGGCTACCGGGTTTTTCCTGAACGTTATCCCCACAGCCCTCCCCGACCTGGTTTCGCTTTCTGTGAACCCCGTCCTGTTCAAAGTATTCCTGACGCTGGCCATCCTTGTACCGGTTATTGGATTCATACACCTGGGGTCGGTTATGGTGTTCAACATAAAAGGTCAAAGATGGATAGGCCCGACGCTGTTTTTCACCTGGCTGGTATCTGTTATCGGGTTAATAGTCCTGAGCTCTTTCAACTTTCATAATTTCAGGCACAATGCCGATTACCGGGAAACCGTTCCCCTGGAACTAACGTCAGACACATTGTACGTCGAATTTGAAGCGGACAATGATTTCCTTTTTGAACGCTACTGGCTGGAGGCCAACAATTCCCACTACAACCTGGGCTGGCTGGAAGGAAAACGGGAAGATCTGAACCTGGTGTGTTTCCCTCCCCTGACCCTGATACGGCAATCTGATGAGGAAACCCCTTCCATTTTAGTGAAATCCCGTTCTTTCGGGAGTTCGGAGCACCGGGCCGAGTTGGAAGCTGAAGCCATGAAACCTGTCTTCAACTTTAATGGGAACGTTCTGTCCCTGAACGCCATGGAGGTAAGCAAAGAAGAACCGTGGAAAGGGAACAGCGGATCGCTGAAGCTTTACATACCTTCAGACCAGGTAGTAATTGTACGCAAACCCGTGTATCACGAGTTTGGGGTTTCACGATCCAGAAAAGTGAATATTATCAGTTCCGAATAACCTGCATTTGTTTGCCGACCTTGCAAAAGGCCTGAATGCAGTCATCCAGTTGACGAGGCTCGTGTGCCGCAGAAATCTGAACGCGGATACGGGCCTCTCCTTTTGGCACTACCGGGAAAGAAAATCCGGTCACATAAATACCTTCATGCTGCAAAGCAGCCGCAAATTCCTGTGCGAGCCGGGCATCATAAAGCATTACCGCACATATGGCACTTTGCGTAGGCTTGATGTCAAAACCTGCCTCTTTCATTTTCTTGACAAAATATGCCGTGTTAGCGTGCAGCTTGTCCTGCAGGTTGTTGTCCCTGTCCAGCAAGTTGAAAGCGGCTATGCCGGCCGCTGCCACCATGGGCGGTATGGAATTGGAGAACAGGTAAGGCCTTGAACGTTGCCGAAGCAATTCAATGACTTCTTTTTTTCCGGTTGTAAATCCGCCTATGGCTCCTCCGAACGCTTTGCCCAAAGTCCCCGTGAGTATTTCAATTTTGCCCTTCAGGTTGAACAGTTCAGTCGTTCCGCGTCCCGTACGACCTACGACTCCGGCCGAATGCGATTCGTCCACCACTACCATGGCGTCGTATTTTTGGGCCAGCGCACAGATTTTGTCTACCGGGGCCACGTTACCGTCCATGGAAAATACGCCGTCGGTAATGATCAGGCGGAATCTTTGCTCCTGAGCCTCTATCAGACATTTTTCCAGGTCTTCCATATTGGCGTTGGCATAACGGTACCGTTTTGCCTTGCACAAACGGACTCCGTCAATGATGGAAGCATGGTTAAGGGCATCCGAGATGATGGCATCTTCTTCTCCCAGCAGCGGTTCAAACAAACCTCCGTTGGCATCAAAACAAGATGCATAGAGAATGGTGTCTTCAGTCCCGAAAAAGCGGGCAATGGTGTTTTCCAGTTCTTTGTGCAAATCCTGCGTGCCACATATAAAACGGACGCTGGACATGCCGTATCCGCGGTTTTTCAGGGCTTCGGCCGCAGCCTTTACCAACTGGGGATGGTTTGACAAACCCAGGTAATTGTTCGCACAAAAATTGAGTACGTTACTTTCTCTGACGAATATGGAAGATCCCTGTGGTGAAGTAATGATCCTTTCTTCCTTGTACAATCCTGCTTCACGGATCTCCGCCAGTTCATTCAGGAGATGTTGTTGAAAAGAAGAATACATAATGTTTTATTCTGTGGGCAACAGCGGCTGTGCATCTTCGCTTCCCGTGGGAAATTGGGGAAGTCCGGCGGGTTGCTGGGTTTCTTCCAGACGCTGTTCCAGGTCCGAGTTTTTCTTGCTCCTTCCGGTAGATATAAATGTGGTTCCCAACAGACAGAGTACCAATATGGCAATGGCCAGTGTCCAGGTAGCTTTTTCCAGAAAATCGGCGGTCTGACGTACGCCAAAAGTGGTGTTACCGGTTGCAAAATTGGCTGCCAGCCCTCCTCCTTTGGAGTTTTGTACCAATACGACAAGAGTCAGCAGTATACTGGCGATAACTATGAGAATGGCAGTTGCTGTATACATATTTTAAGTGTTTGTTTTTTGCTTGATTTCTTGAACAAGGGACGCAAAGTAAGTGCTTTTTTCCGGATATAGCAAAATAAGTTTGCCGTAACAGGCAATGGCCAGTTTGTGGTACCCCTGTTCCGTATAGATCCTTGCAAGTGTTTCGGTTACGAATTCATCATCTGCAAGCACGGGGGAAATGTCCTGCTGTTGCGTATCAATATTCTCGCCGGAACGTTTGAGAACTTCCGTGAAACGTGGATTTTCGCTTATGAACCTGTCTACGGGCGCCGTTACGTCCAGTTCCAGGGTTGCCAGGTCTGTTTTCCCAAAATAGTCGGCTCCGGGATAAAAGGCTCGTTCCGGCGACTGCTCCAGAATAAACTCGGGCTTCCTGCCTTTTGGATTGCTTTCCTGAACGGCCTCGGAGGAAGCTTCTTCTTTTTCGATCTCCAGGGTTTGATCCAGGATGAAAAAGTCATCCTCGGCAATGATTTCCTTGTTTTTCAGACTTTCCTGCAAGATAAAACTGAGCTTGTTTCTGGAATACACATAGGCTGCTGTTTTTTCGGATTCGGACAGGTAGGCGTCTCCTCCCAGTCCGCACAGGGATTTGAACAACAGCATATGACCCAGGGAAAACCAGGGATACCTTCTTACAACATCCTGCAAGATATAGCCGTATGAAGCCAGTTCCTGCGGGGTTGCTTTCAGGTATTTTTCATAAAAAGTCGTTTTGTCTGTCATTTGTCTGCACTTTACCAGTTCGCTACGGTCGCGTTGAAAATATCTTCTACGATCTTTTCTATTATGGTATCCACCAACGCTCCTTCTGCCGCATCGAATGAAATGGTTGAATCAAAATCTTCGTATCCCGAAAAGCTTTTGTCAAAATTCTCACCCGGATCGAGTTTGTTTTCAAAGACGATCCTGACCGTAACGGTTAGTCGTGTCATGGAAGCTACTTCATCCGATGTCACGGCCATGGGAGCTATGGTATAGCCGGTTATCTCGCCGGAAACGGCGTAGTCCCCGTTACTGTTAATCACCGACAACGGTGTGAGTTTTGTGTATTTATCCATCAGGGCCTCGGTCAGCAGGTTGCTTAAGGCCGGATTGATGCGTTCCGCCCTGTTTTCAATATACGAAACACTGATGGTTTGGGCATCCGGGTGAATGGATGTCCCGGAAAAAGAGTACCACCAGCATTGTGTCAACAGCATGGAAAGGGCCAATAAGGCTGTATGTCTTCCAAATATGAGGATCTTCTTCATTTATTCTATTCCGTATTCTTTAATCTTACGGTATAAGGTCCGTTCCGCAATTCCCAGTTCTTTGGCTGTAGATTTGCGGTGCCCCTTATTTTTTCTTAAGACTTTCACGATCAATTCCTTTTCCAGAGAGTCAAGTGACAAATCCGGGCTTTCTTCAACTATTTCCAGGGGAAGAATTTCTCCTTCGGTGACTTCTTCCTCTTCTTCTTCCAATGGTTTATGTATAGGATGCGGCAACATTTTTCCCTGGCCCTGGGCCGGGAGCGGCCCGTGTTCTTCCAGTGCGACCAGTTTTTGTTTCATCTCGTCCATTTCCGACCGTAACTGGAATAATATTTTGTACAAGATATCCCTTTCCGAAAGGAAATCGTCGGATCCGCTTTTTTCCGAGTTGTATACCACCGGCAAGTGAAGAGGGCTGTCGGGCGGGAGGTAATGCTGCAGCGATTCGGCGCTTACCAGGCGTTTTTGCTCCAGCACGCTCAACTGCTCGGCCACGTTTTTCAATTGACGAACGTTGCCGGGCCAGCGGTAATGCTCCAGCAGGTTACGGGCTTCGTCGGTCAGGCGGATAACCGGCATTTTGTACTTCTCGGCAAAATCGGCGGCAAATTTGCGAAACAGCAGGTGGATGTCCCCCGGACGTTCCCTCAACGCAGGGACCATGATGGGAACGGTGTTCAGGCGGTAATACAAATCTTCCCTGAATTTGCCGGATTTGATGGCGTGGGGCAGGTTGATGTTCGTGGCTGCAATTACGCGCACATCGGTTTTCTGGACCTTGGAGGATCCCACCCTGATGAACTCCCCGGTTTCCAGGGCACGCAGCAGGCGAACCTGTGTGGAAAGGGGCAACTCGGCCACCTCGTCAAGAAAAAGGGTCCCTCCGTCGGCAACCTCGAAGTATCCCATCCGGTCTTCGTGGGCTCCCGTAAAAGATCCCTTGCGGTGTCCGAACAATTCGGAATCAATGGTTCCTTCGGGGATAGCGCCGCAGTTCACGGCAAAATAGTTGCCGTGCTTTCGGGCGCTGTTAACATGTATGATCTTGGGTATAAATTCCTTCCCTACGCCGGTCTCACCGGTAACCAAAACGGATAGATCCGTGGCGGCTACCTGGGCAGCTATATCCAGGGCACGATCGAGCAAAGGGCTTGTCCCTATTATTTCAAAACGCTGTTTAATTGCTGTAACATCCATCTTTGCAAAGATATAAATTTTGTACTATATTTGTAAGCTAATCCACATACCGGAAACAGATATTGTACGTATAATACCAATAATAAAATTCTAATTATGAAAAAATCTTTATTGCGCTTTCTGGGCATTGCCGCTTTTGGTGTAATGCTTATGGCTTGTAACAACCCCAAGGACATGGTTAAATACGCCGACGACGTAGAAAAATCATGTACTCCCGAAGTTCTTGAGGTGATAGCCGATAAAATCGATGTCAGTTACACATTGAAGTTCCCCGAAGGATATTTCCATCCCAAAGCCATGCTGGAAGTTACTCCCGTGTTGGTTTATGAAGGGGGAGAAGCAGCTGCTCCCGCACTCAGGCTCCAGGGAGAAAAAGTGCTGGACAATTACAACGTGATCCCCGTTGCGGGAGACGAGATCCAGCACAAGATCCAGTTTGACTATGTTAAGGGAATGGAGAAGTCATACCTGGAACTCAGAGGTGCCGTACTTTATAATGATAATGTCTGGGAATTGCCCGTAGCTTACAAAATTGCCGACGGAGCCAACATTACTTATAAATGGGTAGAACTCCACGGAGAACCTGTTTTGATGCCTGACAATTATCAGAAGATAATCAAAGAGGCTGAAGAAGCCAACATTATGTATGCCAAGAATTCAGCACAAGTTCGTGCCCGTGAGCTTACCAAATCAGAGATCAAGGAATTCCAGGAGTTTCTGAAAAACCTTCCGGCCGATGAAAGAAGGAGCATTAAAGGTACCGATATCATTGCTTACGCTTCTCCCGAAGGACCTATAGATTTCAACGAAAAGCTTTCCGAAAACCGTATGAAAAGTGCCGAGAAGGCCTTTGGCAAGATTACCAGCAAGTTGCCGACCGAAGGTCCGCTGAATTTGAAGACCAAAGGGGAAGACTGGGAAGGATTCCAGGAATTGGTCAGCAAGACCGATCTGGGTGACAAAGAACTGATCCTGCGTGTTCTGTCCATGTATTCAGACCCCGTGATCCGCGAACGTGAGATACGTAACATGTCTGCCGTTTACAAAACACTGGAAGAAAAAGTATTGCCCGAGTTGCGTCGTGCCCGTCTGATCGCCAATGTTGAATTCATCAACTATTCCGATGAGGAATTGAAAGAGATGACTGCCAACAACATGGACGCCATGAATGAAGAAGCTTTGTTGTATGCAGCCACCCTGACAGATGATAACGACACCAAGATCGCATTGTATAAAAAAGCAGTAGATAAATGCAATTCTGCAAGAGGCCGCAACAACCTGGCCGTTGCTTATCTTAATGCGAACAAGGTGAATGAAGCCGCTGCCGCTCTTGCCAAATGTGATGCTTCCAATCCCGTTGTAGCCAACAACCTGGGTGTTATTGAAATGCGCAAAGGCAACTTTGACCAGGCCTATGATCTGTTTGCTAAATCCGGTTGTAAAACAGCCAAATGCAACCAAGGTGCCATTGATATCCTGAACGGGAAATACAAAGAAGCCCTTGCCAAGCTGGATGGCCAAAAACACATGAACGCCGCCCTGGCTCAATTGCTCAACGGCAATCTGAACAAAGCCGAAGAAGCTTTATCAGAATGCGTTTGCTTTAAGACAAAATATGTCAAAGCCGTCATAGCTGCCCGTAAGGGACAGGCTTCCAAGGTTTCCGAGCTCATGGAAGAAATCAACAAAGTTCCCGCTTTTGCTGAAAAAGCTGCCAAAGACATAGAATTTGCTAAATACCGTTAAACCAACTTAACCTCTCACCTTACAGAGAATCTCACCTTACAGAGAAGCTCACCTTACAGAAAAGAGGATGGCCATTGCGGTCATCCTCTTTTTCTTTCCCTGTCCATTCCGGCCAACCTCCCTTTTCTACCGTCTACCCCGGATTTGCTTGCGGGGCATAGCCCCATTCTGGCCAACTTCCCCTCTCTACCGTCTACCCCGGATTTGCTTGCGGAGCATAGCCCCATCCTGGCCAACTTCCCCTCTCTACCGTCTACCCATGACAGGGATAAGACTTTGTAAGTAAACAAAATTAGGGATAACACGCTGAGATCAACAAATATGAGTCATAATTTATAAACCAAGTCAACCTTTCCCAGAGATAAGACACCCAGGTAGTCAACCAAAATCAGGAAACTACAGTTTGTCCACAAAAACCGCCCTATATGTGGATGAATAAAGGAAATCCTGCAGTTTGTCCACAAAAATGGCCCTATATGTGGATGAAAGTCTGAAAATTGTAAGTTCATCCACAAAAACCGCACTATATGTGGATGGATGTCAGTAAATAAGATGATCGGACGTCAAAAAGCTGTTTCATTTAAGAATAGGTAGAATTTTTTCTGTAAATGCCACGTCTGCCCGCGAGAGTGGTAGCTGTACCAACAAGAACAGGGAGCCTCGGCTTTCAAAAAAAGCTCCCTGTTCTTGTTGGTACAGCTACCTGAAAATATAGCAGGAGTTTATACCCGTGACATGTTCTATATTAGCGTGTTATACGCGTAAGGCCTTCCAATTGAAGCACATTTTTGATTTATGGCGCATTCTACCGGAGGTGCAACTTACCCTGAAACGAATCCCCGGGGACCTCCCGAAATTTATGGCGAATTCTACTGGAAATGCAACCTGCCACTTGAAATGCCGAATACTTGAAATGCAACCTGCCACATAAAGTGCAGCCTACTAATGAAAGAGTTTCCTGTTTGCAGTACTATTTGTAATTTTTTTGCATATATAAAATATATCGCCTACCTTTGTATCGGCTTCCGTTATAACGGTGCCCGGAGTAAAAATAAATGATATGACAAATACTGAAGACAACATTGTATTGACAGAAGCTGTATTTTATACGTTACTGGCTTTACATACGCCCCTTCACGGGTATGGAATTATGCAGGAAACAAAAAGGATGACCGATGGTCGTCTTGTGTTATCGGCCGGCACACTATACGGAGCTATTTCTTCCATGTTGGAAAAAGGCTGGATCAAAGCGCTCCCGGAAGAAGAAGAAAGTCGGCGTAAGGAATATGTCATTACCGAACAGGGACGGAATATCGCACGCACTGAACTAATCCGGTTACAGGAACTTGTAAACAACGGCAATAAAATCATTAATAATTAACGAACACCAGAATGACTAAAACTGTACGAAAAATCTTCTTTTTGTGGGAATATGAAAAAGAAGAAGCATGGATCAATGGAATGGCAAAAGAAGGTTGGATGCTTATCCATACCGGCTTTCGGAAATACGTATTTGAAAAAGGAACTCCCGGCACATATACATACCGTTTGGAGTTACTGGAAAAAGACACTCATTCCCCTGAAAGCAAATCATATCTTGACTTTTTAAAGGAAACCGGCATAGAGGTCGTGGGGGAATGTGTCAATTGGGTCTACCTGCGTTGCAAAACTGCAGATTGCAAATTTGATCCGGGATCCCGGCCTTTATATAAATTGACGCACTTGCTTAAAATCCAGGACTTTTTCAATACCATCCGCCTGATTTTTATGATAGTCATTGCGCTATGCATAGTAGGTATATTTATTCTGGAACATCCCCAACCGACGCCTGTCATAGATTTTTTCAAAGGGTTCTGTGTGGGAATCAGCCTGGCGTCGTCTGTTATGATGCTTTTGTTTGCCCCCTACTTCAACAGCATCAACAGAAAAGTGAAAGCGGCCATCAAAGATCTCTACACCTGCAGCTAATGTGGGATCTCTGACCCACATATGGGGGGGCTGTATATGTGGTTGTTTCCAAGGCAGTCTCCTATAGGTGGGTCTGTGGCGCACTAGCGTGGGTCTGTGGCGCACCAGCGCGGGTCTGTGGCGCAGTCAAACTCCATTTGACTTTAGTCCAGCTTCAGGACGGCCATGAAGGCGGATTGGGGTACTTCCACGTTGCCTATCTGGCGCATGCGGCGTTTGCCTTTTTTCTGTTTTTCCAGGAGTTTGCGTTTGCGGGTGATGTCGCCGCCGTAGCATTTGGCTGTTACGTCTTTGCGGACGGCCTTGACAGTTTCACGGGCGATGATCTTGGCTCCGATGGCGGCTTGGATGGCAATGTCAAATTGCTGGCGGGGGATGAGTTCTTTTAGTTTTTCACACATTTTCCGGCCAAAGGTATAAGAATGGCCCCGATGGATCAGGCTGGAGAGCGCGTCTACGGGTTCACTGTTCAGCAGGATGTCCAGTTTTACCAGGTCCGCCTTTTCGTACCCCGTAAGATGGTAGTCAAATGAAGCATACCCGCGTGATACGCTTTTGAGCTTATCGTAAAAATCAAAGACGATCTCGGACAAAGGCATTTTGAAGGTTAGTTCCACCCGGTCCGATGTCAGGTAATGCTGATTGCTCAATACACCTCTTTTATCCAGACATAATTTCATGATGACCCCGAAGTATTCAGCTTTGGAGATGACTTGTGCCCGAATGTAGGGCTCTTCAATGGAGTCGATCAATGTGGAAGGGGGCAGGCCCGAAGGGTTGTGAACGTCAATGGTTTCACCCTTGGTTGTATATACTTTATAGGAAACGTTGGGAACGGTTGTGACCACGTCGCAATCAAATTCCCGGAACAACCGTTCCTGTACTATTTCCATGTGCAACAAGCCCAGGAATCCGCAACGAAAACCAAACCCGAGGGCCAGCGAAGATTCCGGCTCGAAAGTCAAAGAGGCATCGTTGAGCTGCAGTTTTTCCAAAGCAGTACGCAGGTCTTCGTACCCGTCCGTATCTACCGGATACAAACCGGCAAATACCATGGGCTTTACTTCTTCAAATCCTGCGATGCCTTGTTTACAAGGCCGGTCTACCTGGGTGATTGTATCCCCCACTTTAACTTCGGATACGGTTTTTATACCTGAAATAATATAACCCACATCCCCGGTTTGTATCTCCCGGCGAGGAATCATTTTCATCTTCAGAATACCCACTTCATCAGCCTCGTAAACTTTGCCGGTATTGAAAAATTTTACCTTGTCCCCTTGTGCTACCGATCCGTTCATCACCCGGAAATAGGCAATGATTCCCCGGAAGGGATTAAAGACCGAGTCAAAGATCAGTGCTTGTAGCGGCGCCCGGGGATCCCCTACCGGAGACGGAATGCGCTCAACTATTGCATCCAGGACAGCCGGAACACCTTCCCCGGTCCTTGCGCTGGTACACAACACCTCTTCCGGTTGGCATCCCAGAAGTTCCACCACCTGGTCCCGTACCGTTTCCACCATGGCGGCATCCATGTCTATTTTATTGATGACCGGTATGATTTCCAGGTTATGGGCGATAGCCAGGTATAAATTGGATATGGTCTGCGCCTGCACACCCTGTGTGGCGTCCACCACCAGCAAGGCCCCTTCACAGGAAGCTATAGCCCGGGATACTTCGTAAGAAAAATCCACATGTCCCGGAGTATCCAGCAGATTCAACACATAATTCTCTCCCCCGTACGTATAATCCAGCTGGATCGCATGGGATTTGATGGTTATTCCCTTCTCCCGCTCCAGATCCATATTGTCCAGAACCTGGGCTTCCATATCACGCTGCTCTATGGTATGGGTCAGCTCCAGCAAACGGTCCGCCAACGTGCTTTTCCCGTGATCTATATGGGCAATTATGCAGAAATTTCTGATGTTCTTCATAAGTGGCGCAAAGGTAATTATTATTTTTATCTTTGCAGGAAATCAAAGCAGAGACAGCATGAATCCAAAAACACCCCATTCCATCCCGGACCTTACATCTCAGATTCGCCGGGATATCGTCCGTATGGTCACCGCGGCCAAAAGCGGCCACCCGGGAGGCTCCCTGGGAAGCACCGATTTTCTTACCGTTTTGTTTGCCGAGTTTCTGGACCAGGACCCGCAACAATGGCGTCGCGACGGCCAAAACACGGATATGTTCTTCCTTTCCATCGGGCACATTTCGCCGTTGTATTACAGCCTCCTGGCCCGTATGGGTTATTTTCCGGTTAAAGAACTGGCCTCGTTCCGTCAACTCGGCTCAAGATTGCAGGGCCATCCCAGCGTGGAAAACGGATTGCCCGGAGTTCACGTAGCCAGCGGATCCCTAGGACAGGGACTTTCAATTGCATGCGGTGCCGCTTTAAGTAAACGTCTGGCCGGTGATCCCCACCGGGTATATGTTTTGATGGGAGACGGTGAGAGCGAAGAAGGCCAGGTATGGGAAGCTGCTATGTTTGCTGCCCACCACAAGATATCCAACCTGACAGCCATAACCGACTGGAACGGGCAACAAATTGACGGTCCTGTGGACGAGATCGGCGGTGTTGGAGATTTGAACGCCAAATGGACCGCCTTTGGATGGCGAGTTTTGGAATGTGACGGCCACAACCCGGATGATATCCGCAAAGCCTACCGAATGGCAGCAGAACCGGGAGACAAACCGGTTATGATCCTGATGCATACCAATATGGGACAGGGCGTGGATTTTATGACCGGATCCCACAAATGGCACGGGAAAGCCCCTTCGGCCGAGCAGGAAGCCCTGGCACTGGCACAATTAAAGGAAACTCTGGGAGATTTTTAACGCACTGAATGACTATGACAAATACTGGAAATAAAGATACCCGCTCCGGCTTTGGTGCCGGTCTGTATGAACTGGGAACAATCAACCCGAACGTGGTTGCTTTGTGCGCCGATCTGATCGGTTCCCTGAAAATGGAAAAATTTGCCGAGTCTTTCCCGGACCGCTTTTTTCAAACCGGGATCGCCGAGGCCAACATGATGGGCGTTGCGGCCGGCCTGGCCGTCACAGGAAGAATCCCCTTTGCGGGAACATTTGCCGAGTTTGCCACCGGCCGCGTATACGACCAATTGCGGCAGTCTGTCTGTTATTCGCAGGCCAATGTTAAAATTGCCGCCTCCCACGCAGGTATCACCCTGGGAGAAGACGGAGCCACGCACCAAACAATGGAAGATCTGGCACTGGCCCGTGCGCTTCCCCACATGACTGTGGTCAACCCCTGTGATTACAACCAGACGCGACTGGCCACCCTGGCGGCAGCCCGCTGGGAAGGCCCCCTGTACCTGCGTTTTGGAAGACCCTCCGTACCCAATTTCACGCCCGTTGACGGACCTTTTGAAATTGGAAAAGCCTGGATGATCCAACCCGGTGAAGACTTGACCATCCTGGCCACCGGCCATCTTGTATGGGAAGCCCTTGAAGCCCTTAAAATCCTGGCCCAAAAAGGGATCCGGGCCGAGTTGATAAACATACACACCATCAGCCCCCTGGATGAAAAGGCAATTATTGAATCCGCCCGGAAAACAGGTGCCGTTGTCACAGCGGAAGAACATCTGGTTACCGGAGGTCTGGGAGAAGCCGTGGCCGGCCTGCTGGCTCGTCACAATCCCGTACCCATGCGCATGGTAGCCATGGAAGAAGGGTTCGGACAAAGCGGAACACCCCGTGAATTGATGGACCTTTACGGGCTCAATGCCGCCGGTATTGTAGCAAAAGCAAGTGAACTCAGACTCAGATAGAGATTTACAGTCATGGTGTGAAAGCGGACAATACGAACGCGCTTTCAGCGAGATTGTACATTTGTACAGTCAGCGGTTGTATTGGCATATCCGCAAAATGGTACTCCTTCATGATGATGCGGATGACATCCTGCAAAACACCTTGTTAAAAGCATGGACGGGATTGCCGTCTTTCCGTTGGCAATCGCAATTGTATACATGGTTGTACCGTATTGCCACCAACGAAGTCCTGACGTTCCTGAAAAAAAGCAAATCCCTTCAACAGATTCCGCTGGAAGACCGGTTGGATGCGGACCCTCAGCTTTTCAACGGGGACGACATGCAAAAGGCTTTGCTGAAAGCCATCCTGAGCCTGCCTCCCAAACAACGCCTGGTATTTAACATGCGGTATTTTGACGAGATCAAATACGAAGACATGTCCCGTATACTGGGGACTTCACAAGGTGCTTTGAAAGCCTCCTACCATCATGCCGCTTCCAAAATACAGGAAATGCTCAAAGATATGCTTCTTTAAACCTTTTTGAACGGGAAACATCTAATACATGTAATATGAGCGAAAAAACGTTACATAATCCGCATCTGAAAGAGAACCCGTTTAAGGTTCCCGCCGGTTATTTCCAACAGGTGGAAGCCCGTTGGGCCAGCGGTGAATTGCGGGATCAGGGGGCATTGCCGGATCGGAAGGCATTGCCGGATCGGAGGGCATTGCCGGATCGGAGGACATTGCCGGATCAGAGGACATTGCCGGATCAAGGGGCATTGCCGGATCAAGGGGCATTGCCGGATCAGAGGGCATTGCCGGATCAGGACCTGTCCGGCAACGGAAAGGGCCGGCGTTTTATTCGCGTGCTCCGTCCACAACTGCAGCTTGCTGCCGCCTTCATCCTTCTCTTTGGTATTGGCTATTTGCTGCTTCAGATAACAGGCAGAAACAACACAGAGCAAATGCAGACCGAAGAATTATCCGTTTTGAGTGAATGGTCTACCCTGGGGCTGGACCACAGAGACGTATCCAATCTGATTCTGGAAGATCTTTTTGAAGAAAACCAGACACCTGCCGTAATCGATCCGGATCTTGAAGATCTGATTGATTATATGGATTACCCCGGTTTTGATCCGGTTAATTTAGCATTAAACACAGACAATGAATAAAACATTTGCCATGAACCGTTCATTACTAGTCATTCTGTTAAGCCTTCTGCCATTCTGGGCCATGGCCCAGGATGCACGTGCTCATAAAACCGACCAGGAACGCAGGGCCGAAAGGGAAGCCATTCGTGCCCAGAAGGTCGCTTTTATCACACAGGAAGCAGGATTTTCGGCAGAAGATGCCGAAAAATTTTGGCCACTGTACAATGAATTGGAGCAAAAAGTCAGGGAAGTAGGTCACGAACGTGGAAAGGCAAAAGCGGAAATGTACCGTTTACTGCAACCTTTTCATACCAATTATCCCGGTAAAGGAACAGAGCCGGCCGGTGTTTCCCAGGGCCGTACCAAAGCCGGAGATCACCGTGCCCAGGCCCAGCCTGTCATTCTGGATGAGCACCCCAAAGGATCTCCCGCTCCTGTTGACAAACTCTTGGAAGAGTATATCCTGACTTTTGAAAAAGAAACCCGTTTGCGCAGCGAATACCACCGCATGTTTCTCAAGGTATTGACGGCCGAACAGGTTGCGCGTCTTTACATAGCCGAAGAACGTTTCAGCAACAAATTGTTCCGGGATTACATAGACAGGAAACTGGAACAAAAAGACAAGTAAGCGGTTATTACGCCCACAAATAAAAATCTTTTACCAGTCGCACGTATTGTGCACTGTATTGATTCCCATTGTTTTGATATACTGTCATATCCTCCTGAACCGGGATTTTTTCCGAATTTCCGGTTTCTGTCAGAAGCCTTACAACCGGTTTTCCGGGCCGTGTGAAAACCCGGGTTAGCCTATGCGGATACAACGGTTTTTGCAAAGAACGTGCTTCTTCCATGAATATTGTCGCTCCGTCTTCCGGGAGAATCAAGGCAAAAATCCCGTTCGGGACAAGCATGCGGGAAACGCCTTCTGCCAATATTTCCGGGGACAAGCTTTCAGGATGGTTATGACGTGCCAGGATACGGCGTTTATTGCCGGGCAACATGGATTTTGAAAAATACGGAGGGTTGCTGATTATCAAATCATACGGGGCAGCAGGCTCAAAAGAACGAAAATCAGCCCTGAAAACATGTATCCTGCCGGCCCAGGGAGAATGCAATGCATTTTCCGCAGCTTCCCCGGCAGATTCATCGTCAATATCAATAGCATCTATAACCGCTTTCGGGAAACGTTGTGCCATCATCAGGGCCAGGATTCCGCATCCGGTTCCTATATCCAGGATCCGGGAAGGTTCACGCATATTGTTCCCGGCCCACGCCCCCAGCAGTACGCTGTCGGTGTTGACTTGCATAGCCGAACGTTCGTGATGAACGGAAAAGTGTTTAAAGTGAAAAGGTTCCACGCTACGGCAAAAAGAGTCCGTCACGCATGGTCAGGCTGCGATCACTCATCCCGGCAAGTGATTGATCGTGAGTTACCATTATGATGGTCTGTCCGTATGTGTCGCGCAACCGGAAGAATAATTTGTGAAGCTCTTCTTTGTTATGGGAATCCAGGTTACCCGAAGGCTCATCGGCCAGTAAAACTTTAGGATGATTTACCAATGCACGTGCTACAGCTACCCTTTGCTGTTCACCCCCGCTAAGTTCGGAGGGTTTGTGGTCCGTGCGGTGCCCCAGACCCAGAAATTCCAGCAATTCCACAGCCCTTTTGCGCACTTCCCCGGCAGGATCCCCGGCTATGAAACCGGGAATGCAGACGTTTTCCAGAGCTGTAAACTCGGGCAACAGGTGATGGAACTGAAAAACAAAGCCTATATGTTTGTTGCGAAAATCGGCCAGGTTGTCTTTTTTTAATTCGCAAACAGGCGTGTCGCCTATCCACACCTGTCCCGAATCCGGACGAGTCAAAGTTCCCAGCACTTGCAGAAAGGTTGTTTTACCTGCTCCGCTGGCGCCTGTTATACAAACCACTTCGGCAGGTGCAACCTCCAGGGAAACTCCCTTGAGAACCTGCACACTGCCGAAAGATTTTGTAATATGTTCCGCTTTTATCATCCGTTGCGGAAAAAGTTTATTCGTCTTTTTCTTCCTCTTCGTATTCTTTCAGGAGTTTGTCCTGAACATCAGAAGGCACCTGGGCATATTCCAGGAAGTTCATGGTGAAGCTGGCACGACCGGAAGTCAGGGAGCTGAGCGTTGTGGAGTATTTGTTCAACTCGGCAAGGGGAACCCTGGCTTTCAGGATCTGGAAGCCTTTTTCACTGCTCAT
>Ga0265294_10001939_pt1 | contig 27367 bp, 24 predicted proteins | sample MunlanPumphouse3_FD_192504 | JGI IMG/M metagenome (GOLD analysis project Ga0265294, IMG submission 192504) | Groundwater microbial communities from a municipal landfill in Southern Ontario, Canada - Pumphouse #3 | ecosystem: Environmental > Aquatic > Deep subsurface > Groundwater | place...
AAAAGAAGAAACAGAATTAAGATATAATATCTTGTCTAATGAATGGATAATAATATCACCTGGAAGAAAAGCAAGGCCCAATAATTTTCGGAAAGCAGGTGATTGTCCTTTTTGCGAGATGAAAGATCAGAAAGAACCAAAGTATTATTTCTATAAAGGCAAAGAAAATAAAGAAAAAAAGTGGACTACAATTGTTATCCCTAATAAGTTTCCCGTATTTGAAGAAAATACTACAAAGAAAGATTTTTTAGAAAACAATTTCTATACTAAAAAAATATCTCCTGGATTTCATGACTTAATTGTTACTAAAGAACATAATAAGTTTATTTCAGACCTTCCAATATCTAGAATTGAAGAATTCTTTACTTGCATTTCAAAACTTTTAATTGAATACAGAAAAAGTAAAATTGTAAAACAAGTTGCTATTTTTCATAATAAAGGAGAGAAAGCAGGAGCTAGTCAACCACATCCTCATTATCAAGCATTAACATTGCCCATCATAGAAAGAGAGTATCAAAACGAACTTAACAACCTTAAAAACTATTATAACAAAAACAAAAAGTGTCTTCATTGTGAAATTAATAAAATTGAAAAGCAATTTAATAAAAGAATAATTGCTGAGAATAATGATTTTATAGCTTTTTGTCCTTTTGCTTCTAAGGTACTGTTTCAAGCTATTATTTCACCTAAAAGACATATGTCATCTTTTGAGCAGATTACTGAAGAAGAAAAGAAGTCCTTATCTAAAATATTTAAGAAAATATTATTAAAGTATGATTATGGATTTGATGATTTAGATTATAATTTCTTTTTACATAACTCACCATTAGATAAGGAATATCCATATTTTCATTGGTATTGGTCTTTTTCTCCAAGAGTAAATTGTTTTGGAGGATTAGAATTAGGTTTTGGATTAGAAATATCTTCAATAACTCCAGAAGAGCAAGCTAAAACGTTAAGAAAGATGTGATTGTCAAACTATCTTTGTTGTTGTATAATGGAAGCATAATAATAATTTAATTTAAAAATATGAAAGGATACAAAGAAAATATAGAAAAATTAACATTAGAAAATGATAACTTTAGAAAAGTTTTGTATACTGGCAAGAATAGTCAGTTGGTATTAATGAGCTTAAAGCCATTAGAAGAAATAGGTGCTGAAGTTCATGAAAAAAACGATCAATTCTTTCGTTTTGAAGCAGGCCATGGAAGAGTAACTATTGATGGCAATGTTTACGAAGTTACTGATGGCGATGCTGTTGTCGTTCCTGCGGGAGCAAATCATAATGTAGAAAATATTTCTTCTGATGAAGAGTTGAAAATGTATACAATTTATTCTCCTGCCAATCACAAAGATGGAATTATTCGCGCTACAAAAGAAGAAGCGGAAGCAAATGAAGAGGAGTTTGATGGTCAAACAACTGAAAGCTAATGAATACAAAAAAGGCAATAATATTGTTACTTTGTTCTTTTTTCCTTCTCTTCTTTATATTCTTTAAAGAAGAGATTGTTTTTAGTGTTCAAAAAACATTTTTTAATCCTTGTTCTTCTCCTATTATATATACTGTTGGCATTGTTGATCCCGATTTTAATCTTTCAGAAGAAGATTTTCTTTTAATTATTAATGAGGCGGCTAATGAATGGAATAATGCTACAGGCAAAGAATTATTTAAATATGGAGATAATGGTATGAAAATTAACCTCATATATGATTATAGGCAAGACACAACATTAAAATTAGACGATATAGATTTGAAGCATCAGGAAGATAGCAATATTTATTCTCAGTTGGTGGAAAAATATAATAAAAGTATTGATTTATATAATGATAAAAAAAATGAAATAGAATCAATTATACTTGAATATAATAAAAGATCTTCAGATCTACAAAAAGATGCTTCAAATTGGAATAAAAGCAAAAGAAATAATGATGAAGAATATAATAGATTGAATCAAGAGGAAGAACTTTTAGAAAAAATGTTTTTAGAAATAAATAAAAAACAAGAAGAATTAAATCAAATGTACAAAGAAATAAATTCTTTAGTGAATGAAATTAATAAAGTTGCCACAAGGTTGAATATAAATGTTGATGAATATAATTTAGTGCTAAGTGGTTTAAGTAATCAGTTTGAGCAGGGCAACTATGTTAGCAAATTATTTTTAAAAGAAATTAATATTTATCAATTTGAAAATAAAGAGAGTTTGATTCAAGTATTGATTCACGAGTTGGGTCACGCATTGGGATTAGAGCATGCGATGAATTCAGATGATATAATGTATTTTACAAACACAGAAGAAAAACAAACAATAACTGAAAGTAGCTTAAATCAATTGAAAGCTATTTGCTACGAATAATTTTTACTTTAATTTCAATTGCTTTTTTTGAATATATATCTTAGAATATAACTAATGAATAAAAATTGGCATCTTTTTTATTTAAATAATAAGATTATTGATTAACATCTTTTTTGATGTTTTCTATTTTCAAAAATATGTCTAAAAAAACAATAATAGTATTCTCACTTGCTTTTTGTTTCTCATTTTTAATTTTTCATTCTGTAGCCGGAAATATACTTCAATTTGGACCATTAACAACAGATACTTTTTCTCCCACGCTTGAAAAAGTGGAAATCAATCCAGTTTCTTTAGCAACAGATAATTATTTTGTGATGCTAGTTTCTGTTTCTCAAGAAAACACAGAAATTTCTTCCGTAACAGCTGTATTAAAGAGTCCATCTCAAAAAGACACTGTTAATGTTATTTTAAAACGTCAGGGACAAAGCTGGAATAGTAGTTTTACTATTCCTTCTTCTTATGAAAAAGGACAATGGTCTGTTTGGGAAATAAATGTGATAGATCAATATTTAAGAACGAAGAAATATTCTAAAGAAGAAATTAATACAACTTTTCTTTACGGAGTAGAGCATGGCTTAGATTCATCAAATGAAAACGTGCTAAACGAACAAAAAAAACAAGAATGTATTCAAAATAATGGCGTATGGGATGAAGAAACAAAAGCCTGTGCTTGTCTCCCAAACTATGAACTTCAAGATTCAGGAATTTGTCTTTTTGTCCCTCCTTGTGTCTTCACTTACTCTCCATGGTCAGAGTGTCAGTCAAATGGAACACAAACAAGAACAGTTATTTCTTCTTCAAATTGCTCTAATAATGATGAACCAGTTTTAACTCAAGAATGTAACTACTTAGATAATTCTAATTACTCTGATAACTCTTGTATTTTTACTTACTCTCCATGGTCAGAGTGTCAGTCAAATGGAACACAAACAAGAACAGTTATCTCTTCTTCAAATTGCTCTAATAATGATGAACCAGTTTTAACTCAAAAATGTGACTATGTCTCATCTTTAGAAGAGTTATTCAAGAAAAAAGTAGAAGAACTAAATACTGTTCAAAAAATAGTAGATTATTTAAATAATAATTTTAAGCTTGTAGCAAGAGAGGGAGATATTGCTTACTCTCCTAAAGATTTTTTTGAAAAGAAAGAAGGTGGAGAACAGGACTTTGCAGTATTTACTTCATACGTTCTTAATGAGCATAATTTTGTTTCTTTTACTTTTGCCTATGAATATGAAAATGATAATCAAAGAGGAATCAAATATGTAACTTCTGTTCGTGATACAAACTTACCTAAATACATATACTTTGATGAATCTGGAGTTTATGCAGTCCATTACGGTTGGTCATTTCGAGACCTTTGTAGGAAGGAAGAAGAAAGATTGGGTATTAAAATATTAAGATATGGTACGGTTTCTCCTACGTCAGTAGATCTTAATCCACAAGAATGGGTAATGTTTAGAGAGGAGTCAAATGCAGAAGATGATGAAAGATTAATAGAAAAATGTAACTTCATTTATTCTTCATGGTCAGAGTGTCAGATAGATGGAACAAGGACAAGAAATGTAATTTCTTTCTTTCCAGAAAATTGTGAAGGTGGCGAACCAAAACTAACGGAGAATTGTAATTATGTTAAACCAATAATCCCTTGTATTTTTACTTACTCTCCATGGTCAGAGTGTCAGCCAAACGGAATACAAACAAGAAAATTAATTTCTAAAATGCCAGCAAATTGCTCAGAAGGAGATCCTGTTTTAGCTCAAAGTTGTACCTATATCGAACCAGTTGAGCCTGAGGCGGATCCAGTTGTTACTCCTACTGCTACTCCTACTACTCCTGCTAATACGATTTCTGATATTGTTTCTCAAGGACCAGGAAAAGCAAAAGAAAAATTGGGGGAAGAGTGTTTAAGAGCTGGAATAAATAACGAAGAAGATTGTGATATTTTTAATTATCAAACAAAAATTGTTCCTGAATGTTTGTCTTTAGGGCTAACAAATCAGGACCAGTGTCGGGATTACTTTTTAAGTAATTATGGAAAACCATTGAAGTGTGAGACATTAAGTGATGAAAATTGTGCAAAGTTAATCGATGATGTGATATTATCTGCTCTTGAGAAAAGCATAGATGAAGAAAAGAAAAACGAGTTAATTCAAGTTTCTGGCAGTAAAGCAGTGATTAATGTTGTAAACAATTCTCCTGTGATTAGTATTCCAGAATTAGAAGAAAAAAAAGAAATTAAAATGGAAAATCTTCCAATATCTGTTAAAGAAGACGAAAGTATTTCAGTCAAATTGATACCAATAGAAACAAATGAATCTCAAAAGGGGCTTTCTCCTGTCGCTATCTCTATATCTAGCGAAGGGAATGATTTGCCTGATGATGTTATTGCAAGAATTGGTCAAGATTTCAGAATAGAAACATTGTCGGGAGTTGATAGGGCGATAGTTGAAGGTAAGCCACTGGAACAGCCAAAGTTTAATTCTTTCAAGGGGGAATCACTAATTGTTGAAAGTGTTGAAACAGAAGAAAAAGGCTCTTTAGTTATACGAGGAAAATCTAACCCGGGAGAAATAATTACATTGTTTATATACAGTTCTATACCTATCGTTGTTACGGTTCGAGCAGATCAAGATGGAAACTGGATATACACCTTGGACAAATCAATGGTTGATGGAACCCATGAGGTTTATGCAGTTCTTCATAATGATGAGGGTAGAATTATTGAGGCAAGTACTCCAAAAATATTCTTTGTTGCCGAAACACAGGCTATTTCAATGGAAGAGATGTTTTTATCAGGAAATATTTCTGAAGTCAAAGATGATCCAGAAAATATGATGACCCTTTATTTATGGGGAGGTATTTCTATTATAATTATTTTAATTGCACTATTATTAATTGCAAAGAGAAGAACTGAATAATTATGAAAAGTAGTAGATGGAGTTTTCTTAAAGATAATAAACAGGTAATATATTCTATTGCCTTAATGGTAATCATTCCCGGTGTTTTAATTTTTAATACTTGGCTTTTTTCTGATTATTATCAGGAGATTGCAGATATGAGTTTACAAAATAAAGCGATAGGTATTGGTCAGGCATTTAACGCTGGTGTTGTTGAGACTGAAGACATACAATTATTTGTTGATGATTGGCAAAAATTCAATGAAGAAACAAAAGATCTAGAGGTTTTGTCCTACGAGGGAGGATCGTTTAAAAAGATAGCAAGTATGAATGACAAGGAAAATATTGGAGAAATAGAGAATAATTATAATTATTTCTTATCCTGGAATGCCGATAATCCTGTTGCTCAAAAAATAACCGAAGATGATAAAATCTATTGGTCAATTGTTATGCCACTTAAAAATACTGAAGGAGAAAACTTTGCCCTGCTTTCAATGAAGCTTTCTGCTGATGTAATTAATACAAAGCTGGCAACCATTTTAAGTAAATCATACGGAATTCTTTTATTAGGAGTAATTTTAATAGTTTTACTACTTCTTGTTAATTCAAGATTGTTTGAATATTCTATTTTGTATAATAAAATAAAGGAAGTTGATGAAATGAAAGACGAATTTATTTCTATGACTTCTCATGAATTGAGAACTCCTGTTACGGTTATTAAGGGCTATGTCCAAATGATGATAGAAGAAGCAAAAGATCTTAATATTAAAAAAGAAGGAATGGAGTATCTTTCAATAATTAATACATCAACAGAAAGATTAGGGGATTTAATAGAAGACCTTTTGGATGTTAGTAGGATTGAGCAGGGTAGATTTAAGATAGATCTAAAGGAGACAAATGCGAAACCAGTTATTGAAGAAACTATTAAAGAAATGAGTTTCCAGGCTAAAGAAAAAGGATTAAGCTTAAATTTTGAAGTAATAGAAAATACGAATGATTTAATAAATGTTGATAAGGATAAGTTGAAACAAGTGCTTATTAATATTATTGGTAACTCTATAAAATATACAAATGAGGGCTCAGTAGATGTTAAAATATCTAACAAGGAAGATAATTTAGTTATTAGTATCAAAGATACAGGAATCGGAATGAGTGCGAAAGAAAGAGAACATCTTTTTGAGAAGTTCTATAGAATCAAAAATAAAAAGACACAAGATGTTGTCGGCACTGGTTTGGGGCTATGGATTACTAAACAAATTGTTGAGATGATGAAAGGAAGTATTTTTGTTGATTCAATTGAAGAAGTAGGAACTCAAGTTACAATACAATTTCCATTAATTAAAAAAACAAAATGAAAAATTTAAGAAATAAAAATATAAAAGGGCTCAAGGTTCTTGTAAGATGCGATTTAAATGTTCCAATTAGAAACGGAAAAGTTCTTGATGATTTTAGAATTAAAAAACTAATACCAACTGTAGATTATCTTAGAAATCAGGGGGCTAAAATTATTTTAATTACTCACTTAGGTGAGCCAAAGGGGAGAGATTTGTCTTTTTCTGTGAGGCCAGTAGCAAAAAGATTGTGGGAGCTTGTTCAAGGAAGGTTAAAATTTGTTAATGATACAATTGGCAAAAATGTAGAAAAAGAAATTGATGAAATGAAAGAAGGAGATATCGTTGTTTTAGAAAACCTTAGATTTTACAAAGAAGAAGAACAAAATGATGATAATTTTTCTAGATCATTAGCTCGATTGGGAGATATTTTTGTTCAAGATGCTTTTGGTGCTTGTCATAGAAATCATTCTTCAATAGTTGGAATAACTAAATACATTGATTCTTTTCCTGGACTTTTATTAGAAGAAGAAATCAGAGTTCTTTCTGACGCTCTAGTTTCTCCTGATCGCCCCCTTGTTTCAATAGTTGGTGGCTTTAAGGTTTCTTCTAAAATTAAAGTAATTAAAAGTTTATTAGATAAATCAGATTATTTATTATTAGGTGGTCGTGTCGCTAATTCTTTATTAATATCAAAGGGCTTATATGTTAAGGATTTATTAAGTTCTGAAGAAGAAGAATTGATGGAGGTTGCAAAGGAAATTAATTTAGCCGATCCAAAACTTCAGTTACCAGTAGATGGGGTTATGGGTTTGTCTAACTTTGATGAGGATTATAGTAGAATTGGGGGAATAGGAAGTATTAGAAAAGAAGAAGACGTTTATGATATAGGGCCGGAAACAATTGAAAAATACAAAAACATTTTAAGCACTGCTAAGACAATAATCTGGAATGGTCCTTTAGGATATTTTGAGAAAGAAAAATTTAGCAAGGGGACAAAAGAGATTGCTAAAATGATTGGACAAATAAATAGAGAGGTTTTTTCAATAGTTGGAGGGGGCGAAACAGTTGAAGCAATTCAAAAACTTGGAATTGAAAATCAGTTTGATCATATTTCTACTGGTGGTGGAGCAATGCTTGATTTTATAGCAGGAAAAGAATTACCAGGAATAAAAGCATTAGAATATGAAAATTAAAAATATTGAAAAAGCGGCAAAGAGAATTATAAAAGCAGTCAACAAAAAAGAAACCATTATTATTTATGGCGATTCTGATTTAGATGGTATTTCTTCAATGGTAATTCTAAAAGAAACAATAGATAATATATCTAAATTTAGTAATGTTCTTGCTTTTTCTCCTGTTCGCAATGAAGGTCATGGACTTAATTTTCAAACACTTGATTTTATCAAATCAAAAGCTAATAGTGGATTAATCATTACACTTGATTGTGGGATTACTAATTTTGAGGAAATTAAAGAGGCTAAAGAAAGTGGTTTTTCTGTTATAGTTATCGATCACCATAGGCCATTAGAAAATGTTCCTGAAGCAGATATAGTTGTTGCTCCTAAACAAAAGGGAGACGAGACAGCTTTCAAAGAATATGCAAATGTTGGTCTTACTTTCAAATTAGCAAAAGAGATATTAAAAGAAAAAATGTCACCGATGCTTGAGCAGAGTTTTTTAGAATTGGTGGCATTAGGAACAATTTCAGATATGATGATTGAAGAAGGTGAAAATAAAGAGTGGATAGAAAAAGGGCTGGAGAGTATACAAATGAGTCAGCGTCCAGCAATAAGGGCAATTTTTTCAATCCTAAATCCAATGAATTTTTCTTCAAAAAGAGATATGATTTCAAAAGTTAACAGCGCCCTTAATTCTTCTTCTATTGATGGTCATATTCACAAGGCATATTTATTTTTATTAGAAAGTGATTTTGATAAAGCTCTTGAGACAGCGAAAGATCTAATAGAGGAAAGCAATACAAAACAAAAAGAAGTTGCATTACTAACAGAAGAATTAATAGAAAAAATATCAAAAGAAGATTCTAGTATTATTTTTGAGGGCTCGTATGTTTGGAAGGGAGAGTATTTAGGTGCTGTTGCCTCAAGATTATCCAATCATTTTAATAAGCCAGTATTTCTTTACAAAAAAGGAGAAAAAATAAGTCGAGGGACAGTAAGAATGCCAAAGGGAATGGATGCAGTCAAAGCGATGGATTCTTGTAAGGAATTGTTGATAACTTTTGGAGGACATGCTCCTGCCGCTGGTTTTACTGTGGACAATAGTAATATCAATAAATTTGAGAAATGTCTCAAGAATTATTTTGAAAAATAGCGTCCTTTTCAAAATACAAAAAAAGTGCTATACTACAGTGCACTATGAGAAAAATAAACTTTAAATCCAAGAAACTATGGATATTTATCGTGATTGTGATAGGAGTGATTATCTCTTTTTTTACATTTAGCGATGAAGAACAAATAAAATATGAAACAGTTAAGGCAGAAAGGGGAGATTTGATTCAAACAGTAGATGTTACTGGAAAAGTTGAATCAGCTAATGAATTGTCTTTGCATTTTGAAACATTAGGGAAGATAGAGAGTATTAGATGTGAAGTTGGAGACAATGTAAAAGCTGGTCAGTGGTTGGCCAATCTTTCTTTAGCGGAGCTTAACGCGGTGGTGACTCAAGCTCAATCATCACTGAATCAAAAATTAGCAGGAGCAACATTAGAACAAATTAACGTTTCAGAAAAACAAATTGAGGCGGCTAAGCTGGCATTAAGTCAAGCAGAAACTAATCTTGAAAATATAAGGACACTTGCGGAAAATACTCTTAATTCTAAATATATTAATGCCTTGAATATGCTAGAAGATACATATATTAAAATGTATAATGCCTATACCGTTGTAGATGATATTAAGTCAGAATATTTTACAAGCAATGATCAAGAAGGTCTTACTGTAAGAAACAATCAGGAATATCAAATTAAGAGACCAAAGGATGAATTTAAGTTGTTAATAGATAAAGCAAAAGAAACAAAAAATAGAGATGATATTGATTTAGCAATTTCTTCTTCTGTTTCCTCTTTAAACAAAATACTTGAAGGACTTACTGTAATAAGAGATATTTGCGAAGAAGTAACTTATCGAAATAAAGTAAGTGCGGCACAGAAATCTTCATTAGATGCACAAAAAACAAGTATAAGTGCGGCCCAAATAACATTGTCCTCACTAGAGAATGAAATTTCTTTATTAAAAATACAAAACAATAATAATATTCATTCCGCTATTTCGGCAGTTGATTCAGCTAGGGCTTCATTAGAACTTCAATATGCAAATTATGATTCATTAGTTGCTAAACCTAGAGATGTTGATATCAGTTATTACGAAGCGGCTTTATCTCAAGCAATTGCGGCAAGAAACAAAGCAATAATTTTTGCACCAATTGATGGCGTTATTACAAAAATTAACAAGAAAGAGGGAGAATTAATAAGTATGAATGAAGTTATGATAGAAATGCTTTCTCCAAATTATGAAATTAATGTTGATGTTCCAGAGACAGATATTACAAAAATCAGTGTCGGGGATGAGGCGGAAATAACTCTAAGTGCATTGGGGAAAGATACCAAGTTTAAGGGAGTTGTTTTAAGAATTGATCCAGCGTCAACGGATGTCCAAGGTGTTGTTTGTTATAAAGTAAGAGTTGGTATAAATGATGAAAAAGCTGATTTATTAAAGCCAGGAATGTCAGCTGATATCTTAATCAAAACTGACGAGAGAAAAGACGTAATTTTTGTGCCATCAAGGACTGTTTTAACTAATAATGGAACAAGCCAAAAATATGTAAGAGTTCTTGTTGACGGCAATATTGAAGAGAGGACTGTGGAATTGGGCCTAAAAGCTGATAATTCTATGGTAGAAATAATCAATGGATTAGAAGAAGGGGAAGAGGTTATTTTGAGGACAATATACTAAAATGTTAATTAGCGTTAAAAATCTTAAAAAGGATTTTGTTAATGGTGAAGTAGTTACATCAGTTTTAAAAGGTATTTCTTTTGAAATAGAAAAAGGTTCATTTGTTTCAATAATGGGTCCGTCTGGATCGGGAAAATCTACATTGATGCATATTTTAAGTTTTTTAGATAAACCAACTAGTGGTGATTATATATTTGAAGATAAGAACATCAAAAATCTTAGTGATGATGATCTTGCAGATATGAGAAGTAGGAAAGTAGGATTTATTTTTCAATCATTTAATTTATTAAATACTTTATCTGTTTTGGAAAATGTTGCTTTGCCTTTAACATATACTAATACTCCTTTAGATGCGAGAAATCAAAGAGCAAAAGATTTACTTGAGCAAGTTGGTCTTGGCCATCGCTTAGATTATTCACCAAATAAATTATCAGGAGGAGAAAAGCAAAGAGTGGCCATAGCGAGAGCATTGGTTAATAATCCTGAAGTAATTTTTGCTGACGAGCCAACTGGAAACCTTGATTCAAAATCAGGGGCACAAGTGATGAAAATATTACAGGAGTTAAACAAAAAAGGCAATACAATTATTTTAGTTACTCATGAAAAATCTACGGCTGAACACGCAGAGCGCATTATCAAAATTAAAGATGGTAATATAATTGAAGATGTTAAAAACTTCTGTAGGCAAGAGGCAAAAGATGAGCTTATAAAATAATATGGATATTCTTGAATCAATAAAAAATGCGTGGCAGACGATTACTCGTGCGAAGACGCGTTCTTTTTTAACAATGCTAGGGATAATTATTGGAATATCAGCTGTAATGATAGTTCTTTCTGTCGGTGAAAGCGTTCAAGAGTTAATTTTAGATGAAGTCAGGAGTGTTGGATCTGATTTAATAACTATTTTGCCAGGATCCTTAGATGAAGATGGTAGACCATCTTTGGCCTTTGGAGCTGTTAAAACATCTTTAAAGTATGAAGATGGTGAGGCGATAATGAAGAGTGACCATCAAAATATCCATTCCCTAGCAATGTATTTAACAGGAAATGATGTTATTTCAATTGATGGAAAAATGAAAGGGATTACTTTTTATGGAACAACGGCAAGTTATCCTGAAGTTCAAGATTCAAAAATAGAAAAAGGAAGATTTTTTACAAAAGAGGAAGAAATTAGCAATGCTAGAGTAGTTGTGTTAGGGGGTAACATTGCAAGAGAAATTTTTGGAGACAATGATCCTATAGGTCAAAAAATAGCAATAAAAAAAGTTAATTTTAATGTGATTGGTGTTTTGGAAAAAAAGGGCGCTAGCTTGATTCAAAGTCAAGATAATGATTTTTTTATTCCAATATCAACTGCTCAAAACGTTATCTTGGGTGTTAATCATATTAATTTTATAAGAGTCAGGGTTAACGATATTAATAGTATTGATCCCACGATCGGTCATATTGAAGAGATATTAAGAGAAAGACATAATATTGAATACTTGAAAGAAGATGATTTTATTATTGCTTCAACAACAGATGCTTTAGATACTATTTCTTTAATTACCGATGCGTTAAAATTTTTCTTGACTGCTGTTGCCGCGATATCTTTAATTGTCGGAGGATTTGGTATTATGAATATAATGCTTGCTACTGTTAAAGAAAGAACAAAAGAGATTGGATTAAGGCGAGCCATTGGGGCTAAGAAAAAAGAAATTACAATTCAGTTTCTAATTGAATCAGTAACGATTACATTTATTAGTGGAATAATAGGAATTATTCTTGGTATTTTAATTTTAATTTTAATATCAATAATTATTAAATCTTTGGATTATAATTGGACATTAATTATTTCACCTATTTCTATATTATTAGGATGTCTTACTTCTATAGGAATAGGTCTTATATTTGGAATTAATCCAGCTAAAAAAGCAGCAGAATTAGATCCAATAGAAGCATTAAGATATGAATAATATATTTTCTAAAATTGAGGTAGCATTTACAAGCTTGATGCATCAAAAATCTCGAACTATTTTAACAGTTATAGCTATTGCTATTGGTATTGCTTCATTAATTGTAATAATGTCTGCTGGAGATGGATTAAAATCAACGGTTTTATCAGAGTTAGAGGCCTATGGATCAGATGTTATTAGTATTGAAACAAAAATTCCAGGAAAAAGACCCGTAGAAAGTGCTTCTGAAATGTCCTTAGGAGTAACAACAATTACCACATTTAAAAATAGCGATGTTGATGCTATTGCCGCGTTGCCTAATGTAGAAAATTATTATTCCTATATTATTGGACAAGAAATTATTAAATATGAAGGAAATGCAAAAGGCGTGATGGTTTTTGGTTATGGAGCAAATTCAGTATTATTTGAAAAACTTAAAATAAAAGAAGGAAGATTTTATTCTTTAGAAGAGGAAGAATCAATTGCACCGGTTATAGTTTTAGGTGGCTCTATAAAAGAATTTCTTTTTGGGGACAACGATGCAATTGGACAAAAAGTTAAATTAAGAAATGTTTCTTTTAGGGTTGTTGGTGTTATGGAAAAGAGGGGGGCAATATCGGGTTTTGATATGGATTCAATGGTTTATATTCCTACTTTGACAATGCAAAAAAGGTTATTAGACACCGATTATGTTATGGGAGCATCGGTAAGTGTTAAAGATATCGATAAAATTGACCAAACAAAAGAAGAAATCATAGAAATATTAAGAGAAAGGCACAATATTGATGATCCTGATGAAGACGATTTTGAAGTAATGACAATGGTTGAGGTGCAAAATATGGTAGAAGTTGTTTTTTCTACTATTACTTTGTTATTGTCAATAATAGTAGCCGTTTCACTAATTGTTGGAGGAGTCGGCATTACTAATATTATGTATGTTTCTGTAATAGAGAGAACTTTTGAAATTGGACTAAGGCGTGCTATTGGGGCAAAAAGAAATGATATATTATGGCAGTTTTTGCTTGAAGCAATAATTTTAACTTTCTTGGGAGGAATATTAGGTGTTATTATTGGCATTGCAGTTTCATACCTTGTTTATCTTTTAGCAATTTCATTTGGAATAAACTGGAGTTTTAATGTTTCTATCTTTTCTGTTATAATGGCATTAGTATTTTCCGTCTCTATTGGAATTGTTGCAGGAGTTTATCCTGCTAAAGAAGCAACAAAAATAGATCCAATAGAAGCATTAAGAAAAGAATAATATAGAAAAATGAAAATATCTTTTAATGGAGCATGTAAAGAGATAACCGGATCTTGTATTTTAATTGAAACAGGTTCAACTAAGTTTTTAGTTGATTGTGGAATGTTTCAAGGAAAGAGTTATTATAAAAATATAGAGGATTTTCCTTTTGACCCAGAAGATATTGATTTTGTTTTGCTCACTCATGCTCACTTAGATCATTGCGGAAGATTGCCGAAGATTTTTATGGAGGGATTTAGAGGGAGAATATATTCAACACTACCAACAAGAGATTTAGCAGAGATTATCTTATTAGACGCATTAAATGTTTCTCGTATTGAAAAGAAACCATTTGTTCATCCTTTGTGTCAAGAAGGTGACATTAGACAATTAGTGAGATTTTTTACTTGTCTTGATTATGGAAATAAAAGAAAAATTAACGATAATATAGAAATAAGATTAAGAGATGCTGGTCATATTTTAGGCTCAGCAATATTTGAAGTTTGGATTAAAGAAGACGGAATTACAAAAAAATTAGTATTTTCTGGGGACCTTGGAAATATATCAAATCCGATAGTTAAAGATCATGAGTTTATTGATAGTGCCGACTTACTTTTTATAGAATCAACTTATGGAAATAGATTACACGAATCAAAAAAAATGGGAGAGGCTATTTTAATTCAAGAAGTTAAAGATACCATTAATAAAAATGGAGTATTGATGATTCCCGTCTTTTCTTTAGAGAGAACACAAGAAATGTTATATAGATTAAATTCTTTTTTTGAAGAGCAAAAAATAAGCGGAGTCAATGTCTTTCTTGATAGTCCGTTGGCTATAAAGGCAACAAATATATATAAGCAATATGTTGATTTTTTTGACAAAGAAGCGAAAGAGTTAATTTTTAAGGGAGATGATATTTTTGATTTTAAGGGTTTTAAGATGGTAAAAGGAAAGACAGAGGAAGTATTAAATGCATCTATGCCTAAAATAATTCTTGCTGGTAGTGGAATGTTTGAAGGTGGCAAAATTGGAATATATCTTAAAAAGTATCTAAGTAATCCATTAGCAACCTTACTAATAGTTTCTTTTCAGGTTGATGGATCTTTAGGTAGAAAAATAATAAGTGGAGAAAGAAAAATTAAGGTGGATAATAAAGAAATTGAAATCAATGCTAAAATATCTACTATTTTTTCATTTTCATCTCACAGTGATCATGGAATGCTTTTTGATTGGGCAGTAAAAGCTAATCCTAAGAAAATATTTGTTGTTCATGGTGAAGAGCCAGCAAGCCAGTTCCTTGCAGGGTCAATCAATGGAGTAGTTCCTGATTATAATACGCTTTACAATTTTTAATTAAAAAGTATAATATAAGTATATGGAAAACAATAATATATTAAAAAGTTCTGTAATACTTGGATTATCCTTTATTATAGGGCTTATAATCGTTTCTTATTCTTTAGTTCAAATTAAAAGTTTTGATAATCTTTTAGTTGTAACAGGATCATCTAAACAATTAGTTGTTTCTGATATAGCAAAATGGAACGCAAGTTTTTCTAGAAATGCCTATGACTATAACTTGAATCAAGGATATAGCTCAATGAAGTCAGATGAAGAAATAGTGAGAAACTTTTTGAAAGAAAACGGAATTAGTGAAAGTGAGATAACAATTACGCCTGTTTCAATGCAGAAAAATTATAAATATGATTCTGATTATGAGTCACCAGATCAATATACGCTAACTCAGAATGTGATTATTGAATCAAATGATATAGAAAAGATTAATTTAATTTCAAAAAACGCACAAAGCGTTATTGAGAAAGGCGTGATTTTCTCAGCTCGTGCGCCAGAATATTATTACAGTAAACTTTCAGATGCAAGAATTGATTTATTGCCACTAGCGATGGAAGACGCAAGAAAAAGAGCAGAAAGTATTTCTGGAAAAAAAGCAGGACCATTAAAATCAGTAAGTATGGGCGTGGTTCAAGTATTACAACCAAACTCTGTTGATATCTCTGATTATGGAATGTATGACACTTCTACTATAGAAAAAGAAATTATGATTACCGTCAGAGCTTCTTTCTCTTTAAGGTAGTCCATAGATTTATAAAGTAGTTAAAATTATCACTTATTTTTTTAATAGTTTCTTCCTTTGTTGATTTGTTGTTTTGATATTCTTTTAATGGTTCTAAAAAAATAGTTCTACCAATAGCAAAACCAATAATTTCCTTATATCCTGAAGCATCTCTCATCCATTTAGAAACTTTTGATTTGTCTTCTCCTCTTCCAAGAAGGACAATTTTACTTCCTTTGTTAGTTGATTTTATTACGCTTTCCCATTGTTTTTTACTAAATCCTTCTAACTTCCAGACGCTTACTTTAATTTTTGCTTTTATCTCCTTAATTGCCTCTATGGTTTTTTTGTATCTTAGTAGAGTATCGTAATTTTTAATATCTATCTCTTCTTTTGATTTGGGAACAAGAAGCTCTAATAAGACCTTATATTTATTTTCTCTACAAAAGTTACCTATTTTGGACAAAACTTCAAGTTGTCTTTTGTTAATTTCAATATTAGAAGGATTATACCTTACTAAAATTTTAACATATTCAGGATCAAACTTTTTAATGTGTTTTTGAAAATCATCACCATATTCTAATTTCAACTCTTTCTGTCCGCTTTTTTCAACCGGAAGACATATTTTAATATTTTCTTTTTTCGCTCTTAATAAAACATTTTCTCCCAATTCTTCGTCAACTAAAATTGCAAAATCCCTTTTATTTTTAATAGATAACAAAAAAGCATCAAAAATCATCTCTTTCATTTCTCGTACTTTTCTTTTTTGATTAGTAATGTCTTTCAAAAAAGATGACCGATGATCAAAGGGAAGGATTATTAATTGCTTACTCATTAACAAGATAATATCACTTGATTGTTTTAACTTCAAGGGTTATAATTGGCTTATGAAAAGAAATCTGTTTATATCTTTATCTTTAATCCTTTTTATTTTTTGTCTATATCAAGTAATAAATTCAACAACAGTGGAAGATGTTAATCAAGAAGCATCTCTTTTATCTGTCGCTGAGATTGAGAAAGAGATTATTCCCGAGAAGATTGCTTTTGTTGGAGATATGATGTTTGATAGGGGGGTTGAGAGGCTAATGTTAAGAAATTCTTTTATTTATCCAATAGAACTAATTAAAGAACTTCTAAATAAATTTGATATTGTCGTTGGTAATTTAGAAGGCCCAATCAATGAAGAGCCGGGTGATTTTTCTGATGGCTCCTTAATGTTTTCTTTTGATAAAAGAATATTAGAATCATTGACTGCTGGTAATTTTTCTATTCTTTCTCTGGCCAATAATCATACCTTAAATATGGGCGAAGAAGGTCTTGCGGAAACAAGAAATATTTTAACAGAAGCAGGAATTAATTTTACAGGAGATCCTATTATATGTGATATTGCTGACACATATCAAAAAGATGGCATTGCGTATTTTGGTATAAACAAGACATATTCTTTTAATTGTTCAGACAAAGAAGTAGTTAGTTCTATTGAAGAATACAAGTTTTATAATCCAGAATCATTTTTAATTGTTTTAATTCATTGGGGAAATGAATATCAAGAAACAAACTCTTCTCAACAACAAAAATTGGCTCATGCAATGATTGATGCGGGAGCTGATTTAATTATTGGTCACCATCCTCATGTTGTTCAAAATATTGAATTATATAATGAAAAACTAATATTTTATTCACTAGGCAATTTTATCTTTGATCAATATTTTTCTGAAGAAACTCAGCAAGGGCTTGTTGTTGGCTTAGAAATTTATCCTGAAGAAAAGATTTACAGCATCTATCCAGTTGAAAGTGTTTTATCTCAACCACAACTAATGGAAGAACCAGAGGAATTTTTAGAAAAATTAGCATCAAATTCAAGCGAAGAATTAAGAGAATCAATTAAAGCAGGTAAAATAATAAGATAATGGATATTCTTGAGAAATTAAAGGCATCTGAATTAAAGGGAAGAGGTGGGGGAGCTTTTAGTACGGCCTTAAAATGGGAGCTTGTTAAGAAAGCAAAAGGAAAAAATAAATATGTTATTTGTAATGCTTCTGAAGGAGAGCCCAATGTTTTCAAAGATAAATATATTTTGGATAACTATTTGCCCGATGTAATAAATGGAATTAATCTCGCTGTTGATTTTATTAAAGCAAAAGATGCCTATATATACTTAAATAAAAATTATAAATTAAAAGGTGATACTCAAAAGTGTATAGTTTTTAAGAAAACATCAGGATATATTGGTGGGGAAGAAACCGCCGCCGTTGAAGCAATAGAGGGTAAAAGAGCTGAGCCAAGAATAAAACCACCTTTTTTGACAGAAGTTGGATTATTTAATTGTCCAACATTGATGAATAATGTTGAGACATTTTACTATGTAAGCAAGATTGATAAGGGAGAATATAATAAAACAAGATTTTATTCTATCAATGGAGATGTTTCAAACGAAGGTGTTTATGAACTGCCCATTGATATGTCCATATCTGATATATTAAAACAAACAGGGAATTATCCAGATTTTGACTTTTTTGCTCAAGTTGGTGGTGGAGCATCGGGAGAAATAATGCTACCTCAAGAATTAAAGGTTCCTGCTTTTGGAGCTGGCTCAATTACAATTTATAACAAGAAAACAACTGATATATATGCCTTAATGGAAAAATGGGCAGAGTTTTTCCATACGGGCAATTGTGATAAGTGTACTCCTTGTAGAGAGGGTGCCTTTAGAATATATGAAATGGTTAAGAATAGAGATATTAATTATGAAGTTCTTGATGATATATTTTTTAATCTTAAAAAATCAAGTTTTTGTGCCCTTGGAAAGAGTATTCCTTTACCATTTGAAAGCTTAATCAAAAAGATAAAATGAAAATTAAAATAAACAACAAAGAATTTGATTGTAAAAAAGGAGAGGTAGTCCTAGATGTTGCCTTAAGAAATGGAATTAAAATTCCTGCTGTTTGTCGTCATAGTGACTTAGAACCACAAAATAGTTGCAGATTATGTCTGATTGAAATAAAAGGAAAAGGGATTTATACATCTTGTTCAACTAAAGTAGAAAATGGAATGGAGGTCGTTACAGAGTCAGTTGAAATTAAAAGATTAAGAAGAATTAATTTAGAGCTTCTTTTTGCTCAACATATTGAACAGTGCAATGAATGTAATTGGAGTTATAAATGTAGATTGTTAAAGTTAGCCAAGAATTATAATATTAAAATTACAAAATTCAATGATAGGAAAAAAGGTTTTCCCACTCATCAATTTGGTCCATCAATAATTTTTGATAGTTCAAAATGTATTGATTGTAAAAATTGTATTGCAATGTGTCAAAAACAAGGAGTTGGTTTTCTTGAAATCAAGCAAAAGGATGGGTTTTTTCGGACGGTATCTAACAAAGAAAAAGAATGTGTTTATTGCGGGCAATGTATTACTCATTGTCCTTCAGGGGCCTTTGAAGAGGTTAGTTCAATTAAAGAAGTTGAAAATGTTCTTAAAAAAAGAAATGTTATTTTTCAATTTGCACCGGCGATAAGAAGCAGTATTGGAGAAGAATTCGGATTACCCTATGGATCAATAACTACAGGCAAGTTAGTTACGGCATTAAAAAAATTAGGAGCAAAGAAAGTTTTTGATGTTTCTTTTAGTGCTGATATTACAACTATTGAAGAAGGTAGAGAATTGATTGAAAGATTATCTAAAAATAAAAATCTTCCAATGTTTACGTCTTGTTGTCCTTCCTGGGTTAGATACGTTGAGGTCTATAGGCCAGAATTAATTAAACACTTAACATCGGTAAGGTCACCTCATATAATATCGGGAGGTCTTATTAAGATGTCGGAAGATAATCCGATTGTTGTTTCAATTATGCCTTGTACTTCTAAGAAATATGAAATTACTAGAGAAGAATTGATGATTGACGGAGTTAAGCCAGTGGACTATGTTTTAACTACTCGTGAAATAGGGAGAATGATTAGAAAGAATAAGATTGATTTTGATCAATTAGAAGAAAGTGAGCTTGATTATCCTTGGGGAGAGCCAACTGGGGCGGGAGTAATCTATGGGGCCTCAGGGGGAGTAATGGAGTCAGCCCTAAGAACAGTTTATCAGAAAATGACAGGCAAGCGCTTAAAAGATATTAACTTAAAAGCAGTAAGGGGACTAAAGGGAGTAAAAGAGGCAGAGATTGAAATAGGAAAAAGAAAAGTTAAAGTAGCAATTATTAATGGATTGGGGAATATAGAAGGATTTGATTATAAAAAATATGACTATATTGAAGTAATGGCTTGTCCCGGAGGGTGCATCGGTGGTGGAGGTCAGCCAATACCAATAAATAATGAGATAAGAAAAAAAAGAGCTGAGTCGTTGTATAACATTGATAAAAAGAAGAAAATACGACAAGCTCATGAGAATCCCTTTGTAGAAAAGGCATATAAGGAATATCTTAATAATAAAAAAATAATACATAAAATTTGTCACACAACATATGGAAATAACAAAAACAAATAGTATAGCATTAACTCAATTTATAGCACTTCTTCTTATTGTTTTTTTGGCACCATTTATAGGTAATCAGTTTATAACTGGCACCATTGTTAATGCAGTATTAATTTTATCTTTCTTTTTATTGGGATATAAAAGTGCCATCCTTTTATGTTTTTTACCTAGTGCTATTTCTTTTTCGTTAGGATTTATGCCACTGGCAATAATGCTACCTTTTATTATGATTGGTAATGTTATTTTAGTTTCTGCTTTTGAGTTAATCAAAAATTATTGGATTGCATTATTTTCTGGCAGTATAATAAAAGCATCACTATTATTTTTAACAGCAAGCATATTTGTTAGTAATTCCGTTGTCTTATCAATGATGAGTTGGCCTCAGCTACTCACCGCAATCAGTGGTGGCTTATTAGCTTATTTGATTAAGAAAAAGGTAGATTTTTAATTGTTTTTTTGCTATTATATAATCAATAATTAATAAATATAAGAATATGACATTTGAAGAATATCAAACAAAAGCAAGACAAACAGCAATTTATCCTAATAAAGATAATAATTTTATATATCCTACATTAGGATTAGTAGGAGAAGCAGGCGAAGTTGCGGAAAAGATGAAAAAGGTCTTAAGAGATAATGATGGTGTTATCAGCGAAGAGAAAAGAGAAGAAATTACAAAAGAATTGGGCGATGTCCTATGGTATATTGCTAACTTGTCAAAAGAATTGAATGTATCATTAGAAGATGTTGCTCAAAAGAATATAGAAAAGCTTCAATCAAGACAACAAAGAAATGAGCTTCATGGTAGTGGTGATAATAGATAAATAAATAAATAAATATGAATTTTTTTATGATAAACATTTTTGATGATTATGTTAAAAAAGTCGGCGGTAATTGGTGGATAGTTTTTATCACTGGTTTAATAGCAGTTGCTCTTGGATTGTCTTTTATAATCTGGCCACTTGAAGCAATTAAAGTTTTAGTTTACTTTATTGGTTTTTTAATTATCATTATTGGGTTAGGTTATATTAAAAACAGCTTTAGAATAAAAAAAGCGGCTGACAATTATGAAAGAATTAAAAAAGACATCAAATCAAAACTTGATTGAGGTTACAAAATCTAATGGAGAACGCGAACCATTTTCAATTAACAAGGTATATAATTCTGCCCTAAGAGCAGGGGCTTCTTTTTCTTTAGCCAAAGAAATTTCTTTAGAAGTAGAAAATGAAGCTTATGATGGAATTAAAACATCAGAGATATTCAAAAAAGTAAAAAACAAATTAAAAGAAAAAGATATTCAGCTTTCAATGAGATTTTCTCTAAAAGAAGGAATTAGACGCCTTGGTCCAGAGGGCTTTTTGTTTGAAGATTTTATTAAAAAAATACTTTCTAATTATTGTATGACGATAAAAGAAGAAAATATGGTTTCTGGTAAATGCGGTCAATACGAGATTGATTTTTTAGCAGAAAATAATAATTATTTTTTTATTGGAGAATGTAAGTATAGAAATGCTCGTAATTCTAAGATTGATATAAATACACCTCTTAAGAGTTTTGCTATTTTAGAAGATATTAAAGAGAGTGGTGCATTTTCTCAAGAAAAATTACGCTCTTTTATTGTTACAAACGCAAAGTTTACAATTGATGCGATAAAATATTCTAATTGTAAAGGAATTAAATTGTTGGGATGGAGATATCCTGAAAAGAGAGGCCTAGAAAAATTAATTGAAGAAAAGAAACTTTATCCAGTTACAATTTTACCTGCCCTAACAAAGCACATATTTACTGTTTTTCAAAAGGAAGGAATATTATTAGCTAATGAAGTTCTTGATGTTGATATTGATAAATTATCAAAGTCAAATAGTATATCAAGAGCAAGTTTAGATAGAATTAAGAATCAAGCAGAGATTTTAATAAATAAAAAATAATGGCATTGCAGATAGGAATTGTTGGCTTTCCTAATGTTGGAAAATCAACTTTATTTCAATTAATTACTAAAAAGCAAGTAGATATTGCTAATTATCCATTTTGCACAATTGACCCAAATATTGGAGTTACTTGTGTTCCTGACTCAAGAGTAGATCAATTAGCTAATCTCACAAAATCAGCAAAGAAAATATATGCAACTATTGAATTTGTTGATATAGCTGGACTTGTTGAAGGTGCAAGCAAGGGTGAAGGGCTGGGAAACAAGTTCTTAGCTAATATTAGGGAGACCGATGCAATTATCTATGTTCTTCGTTGTTTTAAGAATGAAAATGTAATTAAAACAAGAGACGATATTGATGTTTTGAAAGATAAAGAAGTGTTAGATATGGAAATGATGTTAAAAGATATTGAAACAATAGAAAAAAGGCTATCTTCTCTTGAAAAGGAAATTAGAGCAAATAAAAAAGAAGCAATCAAAGAATCAGAGGTTCTTAATAAGGTTTACGAATTATTAAAAGATGGGAAAATAATTTCTGATATTGGTTTGAGTGATGAAGAGAAAAAAATAATTGATAGTTATCAGTTATTATCTTCAAAGCCAAGATTATATTTATTAAATGGAGAAAAGAAAGATGTTTCCGTGGAAGTTATAGATTATTTTAAGGATAAGCCACACATCTTTATGGACATATTAACAGAAGTTGAAAGTGCTGAGTTGTCAGAAGAAGAACAAAAAGAGTTAGGAATAGAATCAAAGTTGAATGAATTAATTAAAGAAGCATATAAGTTGCTTGGGTTAATTAATTTTTTTACAACTGGAGCTGATGAGACAAGAGCATGGACTATTAAGAGTGGGTTTGGCGCTCCACAAGCAGGTGGTGTAATTCATAGTGATTTTAAGGATAAATTTATTAGAGCTGAAGTTATAAACTGGAAAGATTTAATTGATTGCAATGGTTTTACTAAAGCAAGAGAAAAAGGTATGATTAGAACTGAGGGAAAAGAATACATTGTAAAAGATGGTGATGTAATTGAATTTAAAATATGAAATACGATGTTGTTGTAATCGGAGGTGGCCCTGCTGGTATGATGGCGGCGATAAGTGCCTCCTCCTTAGGTGTGAAAACAATATTAATAGAGAAAAATGATAAATTAGGTAATAAACTACTTTTAACTGGAGGCGGTAGATGTAATTTGACTTGTATTGAAAAAAATAACAAAGATTTTTGTAATAAGTTTGGCAAAAATGGTGATTTTCTTTTATCAGCATTTTCTGTATTTAACTTTCAAAAAACAATTGAATTTTTTGAAGATCTTGGACTTAAAAAAGAAGGGAATAAAATATACCCAGAAAGTGATAATTCAAAAGATGTTTTAAGGTTTTTGCTATCAAAACTAAAAGAAAATAAAGTTAAGATATTGACATCTTCACCAGTATTAGAAATTAAAAGAGATAATGATGAAATTAAATCAGTAATATTAAAAAATGGAGAAGAAATAGAAGGTAAAAAATATATTATTTGCACAGGAGGAAAATCATATAGTGCAACTGGCTCAACCGGAGACGCTTTTGTTTGGGATATTGGTCATCATATAACTGAATTAAAGCCAGCATTAACTCCTATCGAAACAAAAGAAACATGGGCGAAATCTTTACAAGGAATATCACTAAAAGATATTTGTATTACAATAAATAAAAAAAGATATTGTGGCGATTTATTATTTACTCATTTTGGATTGAGTGGACCGGTAATTCTTGATATAAGTAAAGAGATTAAGCCAAAAGATAAAATATTCTTAGATCTTTTTCCATCAAAGAACAAAGAAGAACTTGATAAATATTTTCAAAAGATATTTGAAAAAAAGAAAAACAAATTTCTTTCTACGTTTTTATCAGAGTTTTTGCCTGAAAAATTAATTCCATTTATTCTTAATTTTAGTAGTATTCCTAAAACAAGAAAAATAAGTGATCTTACTAAGGAAGAAAGATTAAGATTGATAAAAGTTATTAAAGGAATAGAGTTTAATGTTACTGGATTGTTAGGATTTGATAAGGCAATGATTACTTCGGGAGGAATATCTCTTAAAGAAGTTGATTCAAAAACAATGAAATCAAAAATAATTAATAATTTATATTTTGCTGGTGAGGTTTTAGATATAGATGGTCCCTCTGGAGGGTATAATCTTCAAGTTTGTTGGACTACGGGATATGTTGCCGGCATTAACTCAACAAAAGATGATTAAATATATATATTCGTTTTTTTTATTTCTTTTACCGTTAGTTCTAATTACTCAAACAAGTTTAGTTAATACTTTTTTTGTTATTATTTTTGCTTTTTGCCTTTTGCTTTTTAACTTATTTAAGCCACAGAAAATAGTTTATCATAAATTGGTGTTGTTATTTTTCTTTTTTGTTTTGCTATCTAGTATATTTTCAAAAAACATCTTTTTGAGTTTTTGGGGCAAGGGCGCAGAATCACTAATTGCTTTTATATCTATTTTTATTATTTTTTCTTATTTTAGAAGAGATTACTTTAAGGAAGTGTTTAAGTTTTTTGTATTGGGCAGTATAGTTTCAATTATTTATTTTTTTATTCAACACTTTATTGGTAATGATATTTTTAACATCACTCAATTATCAATAATAGCCGCTCTTTCTTTATTGTTTTTAATTCTCCAATACAGGGATAAAAAAATTATAGGTGGAGTAATATTATTTTTTATTTTCTTAATTTTTGTTGATATAAAAATTGCCTGGTTTATTTTATCAGTCGGGACATTCTTAATTTTTTATAAAGACCTTATCAATTGTAATTTTCAAATTAAAAAAACAATACCACTATTATTAATATTGATTGTTTTTCTAATATGCTTTTTAATTCCAATACCATTGGGAGTCAAGAATGAAGAAGGAAGAATTCCTTATGATCAAAGTATTTCTATCGCGAAGCAAAGTTTATTAGAGAGTCCAAAGAATTTTCTTTTAGGTTCAGGGTTATCAACTTATCATTATCAGTTTTCTTTGTATAAAGATAAAGAAATTAATCTAACTAATCCTTACTTAGTTGCTAATGAAGGTTCAAGTATGATTTTAACTTTTGCTGTGACAATGGGTATTTTGGGCGTTGTTTCATTATTGGCACTTCTTTTCTTTTTCTATTTCAAAGGATTTCAAGTATTTTTAGAAGAAAAAGACATTATTTTTCCTATGGCTTTTTCCTTTTCTTTATTGTTTTTTTTCGCTCAAATAGATATATTTTTAATTTTAATATTTTTTATATTATTAAATTCATGGATTAAAGACAATAAAGAAATTGGAATTAATAAAATTGTTGTTATTATATTTTTAGCTTTCTTCGCTTTTGCTGGATTTAATTATTATAATTACATCAAGGCAGATAATCATTATAATCAATCATTAAATTATTTTGTTTCTGGTGAGTTATTGGGAAAATCTATAAATGAAATGGAAAAATCAATTCAATTTTTTAAATTAAGTGATTACTATATTGCATTATCAAAATTATATTTATTAAACGCAAGTCAATATTTTGAAGAGAGATGGGTAACTCAAGAAAAAATCAATGAACAAAGGAAGATGATTGAAGAGAATATTGCTCTTTCAGAAAAATACGCTAAAGAAGCTATAGAAATTGATGAGAATAATTTTCAAGCATGGCAGAAATTAGGACTCCTTTATGAAAATATTAATTTTCTAAATGAAGAAAAAACAGAAGATATTATTTACAATTATCAAAAAGCTAAACAATTAGCGCCACAAAACTATGATATTTATTACGCTTTAGGTAGGACGTATGAGGAAAGTGGAAAAAGGGACTTGGCATTAGAAGAATACAAAAAAGCAATTGAGCTAAATCCAAACGATAGCGAGTTATTAAATAAAATAAAAACATGGGAAGATTAAAAGAAAATGTTTTATTGTCAGAATATTCAACTTTTAGAATTGGAGGTCCAGCAAGATATTTAATTGAGGTAGACAATGCCGAGGACCTTAAAAAGGTAATTCAAAAAGCATTAGAATTAAATTGGCAATTCATAGTAATTGGTGGTGGAAGTAACATTCTTTTTTCAAGTAAGGGCTATAATGGTTTAGTTATTGTTTTTAAGTCAAATAATACTTTTTCAATCAACGATAATCTAATAGAAGTTGATGCAAGTGTTTCTCTTAATTATCTAATTAATAAACTAAATAACTATACTGGTCTTGAGTGGGCTGTTGGTATTCCTGGAACGGTTGCAGGGGCAATTAATGGCAATGCAGGAGCATTTGGTGGAGAAATGTCTGAATTAATAAAACAAGTTAAAGTTTTAGAAGTTAAAGATAATCAAATTATAGAAAAGAATTTTTCAAAAGAAGATTGTAAATTTAGTTACAGAAATAGTATTTTTAAAAATAATTCTAATTTAATTATTGCATCAGCGATTTTAGAATTAAAAAAAGATAGCGAAGAAAACGTTAAACAAAAAATAAAAAATAATTTAAGTAAAAGAATGTCAAAACAACCAAAAGGATTTTCAATTGGTTCTATTTTCAAAAATGGAGAAGATTTTTCTGCTGGTGAATTGATTGAAAAAGCAGGACTTAAGGGATTACAAATTGGTGATGCTAAAATATCTGATGAGCACGCAAATTTTATTATTAATTTAGGCGAAGCAACATCAGACGATGTTTTAGAATTAATAAAAATTATTAAAAAAGAAGTTAAAGAAAAATTTTCAATTGATCTTGAAGAAGAGATAAAAATTTTTTAATAAAAACTATTGACAAATTTTTTTATAAAGAGGAAAATGTAAATAGGAAATTGGAATTTTTCATAAGAAGAAAAGGTCGATTAGTAAGTTTAACTTTTTCTAAAAAAATGGCAGTAAAAAAAGCTGCAGCTAAAAAGGCCCCTGCTAAAAAAACAGCTGCAAAAAAGGTAGTAAAAAAGAAAGCTCCAGCTAAGAAGAAAAAATAATTTCTACTAAAGCAACTCATTAAGAGTTGTTTTAGGTATAACTTTAAAAATATGGAAATAAAAATTAAAGCAACTAATTTAGAGCTAACAGAATATTTAAGAAAGTTAGTTGATCAAAAACTTAAAAAGATAGGGAAGTTATTACCAGAAAATCCCAATTTAATTATGGAAGTTGA